>Ga0315282_10005573_pt1 | contig 21396 bp, 17 predicted proteins | sample YL17G07_20_MG_FD_203693 | JGI IMG/M metagenome (GOLD analysis project Ga0315282, IMG submission 203693) | Sediment microbial communities from Yellowstone Lake, YNP, Wyoming, USA - YL17G07_20 | ecosystem: Environmental > Aquatic > Freshwater > Lake > Sediment | place: USA: Wyoming | collected... | reverse complement strand
AAGTCGGCACCTTAAGATCAGCCGGTATGGGGTGGTAGAATTTCGTCTCCGAGAGATATTGTTTGTGCTCTTTCAAAGCCTCTGAAATTATTTCTGGATTGGTTAGACAGTCGAGAGCCGTTGCGGCCATCCATTTGCTGACCGCTAAACCTCCTTTCATGGCAGCTGGCGAACGGGTTTGAGAAGCCGCCTGCCATGAATGGGGAGGAGTCCCCTTCGCGTAAGTGGCAGCCCGGAAAGACAATGTAGGAACGATCCAGCTTACATTTCCTTCATCTGTTGAGCCTTTTGTAACAAAAACATTAGGAAATGCTTTGCTGAGATCCGGAGGGGTGATTTTGGTATCGAACGCTTCCCCCTTGATCTCTCTTCCCAATGATTTGATTATTTCTTGGCCAAATTTTTGGTCTTCAGCAGTAAAAGGTGGAGCACCAATCGCTTTGGCATTCGCATCTCCTGCTTTGCTCAGGATTTTATTTGGAAGAACTTCCCAAGTCGCACACAGGATCTTATAACTCATTGTAGTTTGGGTCATTAATGCCGCACCTTTCGCAACGTCTTGCATCCAATTCCAAATATGGTCAACCTGACTTCTTCGAGGTGACCTAAAAAAATACCAGACTTCCGCTTCTGCGGGGACAACATTTGGAACTTCTCCCCCTTTGGTTATGACATAATGGATTCTCGCCTCCTGGATGACATGCTCTCTCATATAATTCATCGCAATATTCATAAGTTCAACTGCATCTAAGGCGCTCCGGCCAGCTTCCGGGGCAACTGCAGCATGGGCTGATTTTCCCTTAAATTGAAATTTAACACTGGTCATTGCTAAATTGGACACATTAGGAGCTATGTTTGTATCCCCAGGATGCCAGGACATCATGATATCGGTGCCATCGAAAACTCCATCTCTCGCCATAAATATCTTCCCCACCAAAGTCTCTTCAGCAGGAGAGCCAAAGACTTTCACTGTCCCCTTAATATCATTTTTCTCCATGGCTACCTTGGTTGCAATTGCTGCCGTAGCACTCGCAGCTCCAAAGATGTTATGGCCACAACCATGCCCGGGACCTCCGGGTATGATCGGTTTTTTGGTCGCTACGCCTGGTTCTTGAGAAAGGCCTGGAAGGGCGTCAAACTCTGCAAGGAATCCAATGACAGGTTTGCCTGAGCCCCAGGTCGCTACAAAAGCTGTGGGCATTCCGGTTACACCCTTTTCAATCTTGAATCCATTCTTTACCAAATATTCTTGTAGTTTTGCTGTGGACTTAAACTCCACCAGACTTAACTCCGGATTGTCCCAAATATACCTGGCAACTTCCTCATAGGTCGCCTTATTTCCATCGATCCAGCCAATTGCGGTCTTCTTTACCGGAGTTACCCCTTGAGCGAAGGCCGGTTGGAGGGAGAATACCAACACAACAATAGAAATTAAATAGAGACTGACGATACTTTTGCTCTTAAACACTAAAATATCCTCCTTTCCAATATTTTTGAATTTATGAATGCATGCCAAGAACAAACAATAAAAGGCCCCGAAGGGATATAAGACTCCTCTTAGGGCCTTCATATTGGCACCTTCTGGTAACCCATTCTCATAGTGACCTCCAGAACGTTAGGGGTTGGGTTGATGGGTTTATCAAGCTACGGGAGGGATAACAGCCAGTTTAAAAATACTCTTTTGTTCCCAGGTAGTCAAGGGGAAAATTACCTTTGAATTATCTTTGAAAAAGGCCTCGCTTTTTAAGCTCAGATTGGAGATTTGCTTTGAAATGTTGCATTTTGAGGGATTACCCTAAAAACAAGAATTCAGGAAAGCCTTATTGGTCTATTTGACACAGTCTGTTATGATATGCTCCCATAGTGACAGGTTTAGCAGATCCATCGCCCAGCGATTTCCCTTCGGTTCAGTCTTGTTTATTCTCCTGCAAGCGGACAAACCGACTTTCACCCCTTTCGGGTAGCGGTATGAAAGAGGGCAGGGCTCGGGGCGAAGGAATGCCCTGATGTCCTGGGGATTCTCCCCATTTTCGTCTCCCTCACCTCGGGGATGGACCAACGAGAACGAAAAAGGGTGGTGCGTCAATCCACCCTGACGGGCTTTCTGGTGAGTATAGGTTTCCTTGCGGCAGGGAAGGCGGTCTTTTCCCTGTTAGGAATCTCGGTCTCTGATTTTAAGATCGCCGGGGGCATCCTCCTTTTTATCATCGCCATCGTCGATTTGATCTTTCCGGAGAAGACCCGAACCTTTCCGAAGGAAACTCTGGGGGTGGTGCCCATTGGAATTCCTCTGATCGTTGGGCCAGCTGTCCTGACCCTCCTCCTGATGATTGTGAATAGGTATGGATACCTTGCGACGCTGACCTGTCTCGTCCTCAACCTCCTGCTTGTCTGGCTCGTCTTCAGTCAATCCCATTGGGTCCTGCGGTTCCTGAGGGACGGGGGAGCGAAAGGGATTGCCAAGGTTTCTTCTTTGTTACTGGCTGCTTTCGCCATCATAATGATCCGGATGGGGATAGAGGAATGGATGGCTCGATTTTCATGATCTTCATTTCCGAAGGTCGGCCATTTTGTTCTCTTCTCGCCCTTACCCTTATCCGCTGATTGCCCGAATCCATTCACTTCAGGTAGTTTCCTCCCAGTTCCTTCGTGTATTTCTCAGAGAAGGCAAGGGTTGACATTCCCAAGGGTTCATAATACCTTCATCATGCCGCTAAGATTCATTTTTTCGAGACGCCGGAATGACGAATTCTAAACGCCTTGTGCCCATTTATTTAGGAGCAGCGATCGGCCCGATGGGCGGGGTGGGAATAATAACGCTCCTCCCCGTACTGGCCAGGACCTGGGATACCGGTATCCAATGGGTATCTCTTGCGATAACCCTTTATATGATTCCCTATATTATCTTTCAGCTGTTCTCAGGCTCCGTCGCCCATGTTTTTAACACACGCCGGACGCTTCTCTTTGGCTTCGGGGTCTATTCCCTGGGGGGATTTCTTTGCGGGTCCTCTTCAAGCCTGGGGACCTTGATGGGGTCCCGTTTCATCCAGGGATTGGGGGCAGCCTTCATTGCCCCCATTGTCATGGCCCTGATTGGCGAAATGGTAGATCCTCGCAGGATGGGGAAGGCCATGGGCTTGCTGGGGGTTATGTACACTATCGGGGTAACCATGGGCCCATTGATTGCCGGGGTCCTGGAGGTGCATTTCGGCTGGCCCTGGTTCTTTTTTTTCCTGATGGCTTTTGCCCTTTGCATCGGGGCGCTCTATTGGCTCACGAGTTCCGGGGCAGGGGAAAGAGAAATGGGGTCGGGCCGGATTAAGGATGCCCTTGCCTTGATGAAGCAGTCCTATTCTTATCCGAATGTAAGATTTCTGGGCTTTGCGGCTCTCTTCCTATTCATAGGGTACATCGGCCTGATGACCTTTATCGCAGATCATATGAAGTCTTCTTTCTCCGTTCCCTCAGACCGGATCGGGTTCATTCTCTCAATGGCTGGATTTTCTGGAATCATGGCCTCACCCATCGCCGGGATTTTAGGGGACCGTTTCGGCAGGAGAAATATAGCCTATGCTGGCGGGATGGTTATGGTCGTCTCCATCCTGGGGCTGGAGTCGATGGGGTATAGCTATGAAAATTACCTTTTACTATTTGCCCTGTTCGGTATTGGGGCAGCCACGACCTGGACCTCTTTGAACACCTTAGCGGTCGAGATTGTTCCCGACTTGCGTAAACCGGTCTCTTCCATATACAACAGTCTCAAGCTTACCGGGTATGGCCTGGCACCCCTGGTCCTCTCCTTTTTATATGTTCCCTTTTCCATCTCAGCTGTCCGCTGGGCCTGCATTGCTTCTATTCTTATCAGCCTGGTCCTCGCTTCGCGAATGCAGAATCTGCTCCGTTAAGGTGTCCGCCTCAAAAGAGATAGGCAGGGTATTCTGGAGCCCCCGGCAAATCTACCCTGGGCTTATAGCGCCCTTTTTTTGGATAATTTTTTGAACAACAAATAAACACCGACGCTTGCGAGAATTATGAGTAAGCCAATGATCGTTGTAACGGTCTCGGGAAAGGCGGTCAAGCCTCCCCCGACCAGCAGGGAAGCCCGCAGAACAAGGTTCAATCGCCCAATGCCGATCAAATATCCTTCCAGGGCAGAGGCTATGATGGTAATGCCGATTACGGCGTATGCGGTAAAAAGAATTATTTCTGGCCACGTTCCATGGGTCAAAAGGGCGGGAGAATAAACAAAGAAGAAAGGCACAATATATTTCACTGCCCCGAGCCTCATGGCGGTCCAGCCGGTTTGCATAAAGTTAGAACCGGCCAGCCCGCAGGCTGCGGCCACGCAGAGGGCCGTGGGCGGGGTGATGTCTGACAAGGCCCCCCAATAGAATACAAACATGTGTGCACCCATCTCATCTATATTCAGGGCTACCAGTGCCGGGACCATCACCACGGCTAAGAAAATATAGCAGGCGGTAGTCGTCATCCCCAGTCCTAAGATGAAACTTGTAATGGCCCCCACAATAAGGATCAAGAGGGTGTTATTCCCCACGGCCGCTACGAGTTCCCTGGAGAAGGAAAGGGCTACGCCGGTAACGGAAAGACCTCCGATCAGCAGCCCGGCAGCGCCCAGGATCGCGGCCAGCTGCGCCATATTCTTGCCCGATTCCACGATCATATTCATGAGTGCCTGCCGACTTAAACGGGTTTCTTTCTTCAGCATCGATAGGAGGATCATAGCGGCGCTGGCATAAAAGGGGGCCCAGGCTTCTACGGCTAAGGTCAGCAAAAAATAGCATAGAATAACAACCACCGCGATATAAAACCAGCCCTCCCTTAAGGTCTTCCAGAATGACGGTAGCTCTTCCTTCGGTAATCCTTTTAAACCAGTCTTCGCTGCGTATCCATCGACCTGGACAAAAAGGCCCAGATAATAAAGGCAGGCGGGAATCGCTGCCGCTATGGCTACTTGGATATAGGGGAGGTTTAAGAAAGAGGCCATGACAAAAGCCGCCGCCCCCATCACCGGCGGCATAATCGGGCCCCCCGCAGAAGCACAGGATTCAATGGCTGCAGCATAATGGGGGGCAAAGCCCGTGCGCTTCATGGCGGGTATGGTCATGGACCCAATGGCCAGAACATTGGACACGGTACTTCCGCTGAGCATACCGAAGAACGAACTGCCCAGGATGCCGATCTTGGCAGCTCCGCCCCGCGATTGGCCCATCAAGGAATGGGCCAGGTTGAAGAAAAAAACCCCTCCGCCGCTGTTCTGGATGACGACACCGAACAATATAAAGCCGATTAAAAGGGTACACACCGTAAACAGGGGAATTCCGACAATGCCATTGGCTCCCATGGCGTGCAACCGGGCGGTGGTTAAAAAATCAAAGGGCTGCCCCTGCAATACCCCGGGCATGAGGAAGGCAAAGAGAGGGTACAGAGAAAAGGCCAAACAAATGAGCGTCATGCTGAGGTCCGAGGTGCGCCGGACTGCCTCAATGACCAGGGCCCACAGTAAAACACTGAAAACGGTCGGCACAAAAGGGCCAGAGTATTCCCACCCATAACTGACGATCTTGATACCCTGAGTTCCCAGGTAGCCGCTCGTAATGCAGGAAGTCAGGAACAAAAGAATATCATACCAGGGCAACCTGTCTTTGGGGCCCGCTTCCCTCGCCGGGAAAAGAAGGAATACGATGGAAAGATAAAATGCAAACATAAAATACAAATAGGAATTATCCAGCAGCGTAACCCCGAATAATCTCAGGCGGAACATATGATTTATGGCCAGCAATATGGGCAGGGTGGAGAAGAGCATATAAACGAAAAACCAGAAAGGATGATTCCGTATTCGATCCATCTTGGCTAAAGTCTCCTGTTCAGTTTTGTCCTTGCGGAAGGCTTTAACGCCTTCCGCAACGGGCACCACAGTTACTTAAGAGCCTCTTTTCTTTTCTTGTCCCAAAACTCGGGAAATTCTTGCTCTTTCATTCCCTTGGAGGTCGCTTCCGCCAAAGCCTCATCCCAGACCTTCTTCAGGAAATTCTGTTCCTGAATTAGCTTCTGCTGTTTCTTCTCCATCTCTGCATCCCAGAGTTTCACCTCCTTGAGGTAGCGGACCGCCCCCGGATGGTAGGGGATCAGCATGCTCTCGAGGTTGACGGCTTTTTTCAGGTTCCAGGAAGGCATGACGGGATTGCAGGCTTTATAGAGATCAAAACTGATATCGATTGACTTTAACATCGCATAGACGATGTCATCCTTCAGGTTTGCGTAACAGAGGAGCAAAGGATAGGCATAGCTCATCAGTCTCCTCGGTTTTTCTAAAGAGACCCCCACCCCCTTCGTAGCTGAGACCGGAACCATGAAGGGGGTAACCTTCAGTAATCGTTCCCACCCGGCCTTATCTTCCGGGGGAAATTCGGGCCAATAGACTCCATGGGGAGAGCGTTCGACCTCGTACATTACGGGGGAGGTGGTGGAGGCAAAAGCGGCATCGGTCTTGCCTTCCCCGATGAATTTCATCGAAGTCGCCAGACTCGGGGCGGGAATCTTGATGACATCGTCCCAGGTAAGGCCGGCAAAGGCCAGGGTTGCTTCGGAGTTTATGTTAATAGCAGTGCCGCCGGGTATATAGGTCAGCCTCTTGCCTTTTAAATCGCCATAGGTCTTGATGTTGGCGCTGGCGGCGGTGGCTATGCCGAAGCCCTGCTCCCGGTCGATCACGGCCAGAATCTGCCGTATTTGCTGGGGGCCCCATTCATACCGGCCATACTCATACAAGCCGTTGGTGGATGAATAGGCAGTTCCCGCGCTCATTGTAGCAAAATGGGCCACTCCCGAACGAACCGGGATCAGGCGGCCGATGTCATTGCCGCTCGGCAATATCCGGATTTTCATCCCGGTCTTCTTGGTAACGCCGTCGGCCATGCAGGCGGTCTGCATATAAGTGGTCGTCCCCACGTCGTAGGCCGTCCAGACCACCAGGGGCGGAAGCTTTTTGAGGTCTACCGGGGCTGCGGCCTGCCCATCCACAACTGAGCCCAGCAGTAGAATAGAAGTGATGGCGACAAGCGTTTTGAAATGAGCCTTTTTCTTCATAAAATCCTCCTTTCACGATCCCTTGGATGGCCCAAAATCTATCGGGGACTTCAGATAGGGGAGGAAGGGGGACGGCCCCTATTTCAGCCCCTCTTTTCTTTTCTTGTCCCAAAACTCGGTAAAATCTTTTTCCTTCATTCCTTTGGAGGTCGCTTCCGCTAAAGCCTCATCCCAGACCTTCTTCAAGAGATTTTGTTCCTGGATGAGCTGCTGCTGCTTCTTCTCTAGCTCTCTATCCCAGAGTTTGACCTCCTTGAGGTAGCGGACAGCCCCCGGGTGGTAGGGAATCAGCATGCTCTCCACGTTGACCGCCTTTTTCAAGCTCCAGGCAGGCATAACGGGGTTACACGCTTTATAAAGGTCAAAACTTATATCGATCGCCTTCATCATCGAATAGACGATATCCCCCTTCAGGTTCTCATAACAGAGGATTAAGGGATAGGCATAGTTGAGCAATCTTCTGGGTTTTTCCGGAGAAACCCCAACCCCTTTCGTAGCCGAGACCTGAACCATGAAGGGGGTAACCTTCCATAATCGCTCCCACCCGGCCTTATCTTCCGGGGCGTATTCTGGCCAATAGACCCCATAGGGAGACCGCTCGACCTCGTACATGGCGGGTGAGGTGGTGGTCGCCAGGGCGGCATCGGCCTTGCCCTCCCCAAGGAATTTCATCGAAGTAGCCAGGCTCGGGGCAGGGATCTTTATGACATCATCCCAGGTAAGGCCAGCAAAGGCCAGGGTCGCTTCGACGCTCAGGTTGATGGAAGTCCCACCGGGTACATGGGTCACCCGCTTTCCCTTCAAATCTTTAAAAGTCTTAATGTTGGCGGTGGCGGCGGTTGCGACGCCGATACCCTGCTCCCGATCGATTACACCCAGGATCTGCCGTATCGGCTGGGGACCCCATTCATACCGTCCATACTCGTAAAGTCCATAGGTACAAGAATAGACGCTTCCCGCACTCATGGTCCCAAAATGACCCACTCCCGAACGAACCGGGATCAGGCGGCCGATGTCATTGCCGCTGGGCAATATCCGGATTTTCATCCCCGTCTTCTTGGTGACGCCGTCGGCCATGCAGGCGGTCTGCATGTATGTGGTCGTCCCCACGTCGTAGGCTGTCCAGATCACCAGAGGCGGAAGCTTTTTGAGGTCCACCGGGGCTGCGGCCTGCCCCTCCATTGCAAGGCCCAGCATAAAAATAGAGAGGATTGCGGCGGCCATTGTGAAATTAATTTTTCTCCCCATGAAATCCTCCTTTCAAGATCATTTATGTGACGGAAAAATTAGTGGGAAATTAGCCCTCCCATGAATCCGGGACACCCTCTTCCTCTCGTTTCTATCTTGCCGTAAACCCTCCATCGACGACCACAATCTGTCCGGTCATGAAGGCGGAGGCCTCCGAGGCTAAAAATACGGCGACTCCTTTCATGTCGTCCATATCGGCCATCCTGTGCAAGGGGATCCAATCCAGTTTGCTCGCCAGCAATTGCTCATTTTCCGCCTTTTCCAGATAGATATTGATGTCCGTCCGGAAAAGCCCGGGGGCGATGGCGTTGACCCGGATATTATATGGAGCCAGCTTTACAGCCAGGTTCATCGTCAAGAGGTTCACCGCCCCTTTGGTGGAATTGTAAGGGACGGCGGGGTGGGATTCAAGAGACCCTCTAAATCCATATATGGATGATATACTGATAATGTTTCCTCCTCCCTGCTCCTTCATGATCCTGGCAACCTTCTGGGTGATAATCCACAGCCCCCGGATGTTGATGTTAAAAACGTAGTCCCATTTTTCCAGGGGGAATTCCAGGGTCGGTGCACCCCAGGTTACCCCGGCGTTATTCACGAGGATGTCGATCCGGGGGAATTTTTCCCTGGCCGTCTTCAAGAGGGCATCAATCTCCGTCTCCCTGGAGATATCACATTCTATCGGGAAAACTTTTACACCGCATTCCTTGACGATCTCCTGGGCGGTGGCTTCGAGGTTCTTCTTTTTTCTCGAGGTAATAATCAAGTCGGCTCCCGCCTCGGCCAGGCCAGTGGCAATGAATTTGCCGATTCCCCTTCCTCCGCCGGTTATCAAGGCTACCTTCCCCCCCAGTTTAAACAGGTCATTTACCTTCATGATGTCCCCCGATTAATCTTTCTGATTTCCCAGAGTGATCAGGCTTTGCTTCATTATCCCATTCTCTAATCTGGTAATAATGCAACGGTTCCATCTTTCATCATTCTTTTCAGGGAAATCCGTTCGATAATGACTCCCCCGGCTCTCTTCGCGCAGAATGGAGGCCCTGGCCATTATCTTGGCCACCTCGACCAGATTTCGTATTTCCAATGCTTCACAGGCTCCGGAAGGACCCTCTGCCCCGAGATTGGTTTGGCATGGGTCCACCACATCCAAATGCCTTAAGGCCATGGCCAATTGAGCTCCGCTCCGTTCTATGACTAAAGATTCGAACATGAGGTTTTGAATCTCTTTTTTTAATTCCCGATCGTTCTTTTTTCCGCTGGATTTTCGGGCTGCCAGAAAGCCTGACTCAGCCCCTTCGAGAGTGTCCCTGCGCAAAGCGGGTCTATCACTTTCTTTCGCATAAAGGGCGGCATACTTTCCAGCCCTGGCACCGAAGACCTGGCATGTGGCCAGCATATTGCCGCCCAGGCGGTCTGCTCCGTGGGGTCCGCCGGCTACCTCGCCGGCGGCAAACAGGCCCGGAACCGTTGAGGAAGCTTGTTCGTTGATCAGAATCCCTCCATTCACCGCATGGGCAAAAATGGCGATGGGGGCAGGTTCTTTGGCCAAATCCAGCCCTCTCGCGGCCAGCCATGGATACAGCGGCCTTCGTTTCATTTCCTCCAATCGTTCAGAATTCCTCAAATCAAAAAAGACTTGCCTTCCCTGCTTCATCTCTTTCAAAACACTGATTTCCAGGTACTTGGAAAGGTCCCGAGAACTGAATGGATAGTGCCCGGCTTTGGCTTCGAATACCTGGCTCGGAGTTACACCGCCGGGTAGATAGCGGGGCAAAAACTCTTCCCCAGCACTGTTCGTGAAAGTTGGATTGCAGGACCAAGTCCAGGCTCCGAGCAGCGTCAGGGGACGGGAGATGGCGAAGCCGGACTGCATAAATTCCATGTTGACCAGGTCAGCCCCTGCGCGGTAGGCCATGACATACCCGTCGCCGGTTATATCACCCGGGTTAAGATTGGTTTTAAATAATTGCCCGGCACCCCCCGTGGCCAATATCGTGGCCTTGGCCAGGTGGGCAACCCACCGGGCAGCCATATTCATGGCTAAAGCCCCGATGCATTGGCCATCCTGAATCAACAGGCTTGCCGCCATCGTTTCCTCTTCGAGGCAAATGGGACGTGCTTTAATCTGCCGGGCCAGGGCCGCAACGATCGGTTCCCCATGCCCGAGGATGCGGTGCGACCTGGAGCGGGTGCTAAAGCAGGCCGTCCCAGTCACGTGCCTACCCCTATCATCCCGCAAGAAGGGAACACCGAATGCTTCAAGGCTCCTCAGGGCTCCGGGAGACTCTTCGGCAACAATCCTGGCCAACCGAGGATTACACATTCCCTGCGCGGCTTCCATAATGTCCCGGAAGTGGTCTTCCGGGCTGTCCAATGGATCGCACCCGTCGGAGGCCTGAAATCCGGCATATTCCGCTACCGGATAGGCTGTCGCGCCCGAGCGGCCCAATTGCCCCTTGAGGGCCATTACTACAGAGGCACCATGGTCGCTGGCTTCTATGGCAGCCCTGGCCCCGGCCCCGCCCCCCCCGATGACCAAAACATCTGTAGTGACCCGTTCCATTTGCCCAAGGCCCATTTTGGCATTCATTGGCCTTTCCCTGTCCGGATACTCTCCCTCACCCTAAGAGGGAAACTGTTTCCGCTCACAATTTCCCCTGTTTAATCATTTCCCTCAACTCCGCCTTCAGTATTTTGCCGGTCGAGTTTCGCGGAAGGGCGCTCATGAATTTTACCAGTCTGGGCCTCTTGTAGCCTGCCAACTTCCCTTTACAGAACTCTATAATCTCCTGCTCCTGTAACTGTTCTCCCGGTTTGGGTACCACTACTGCGGTGACCAATTCTCCCCATTTTTCATCTGGCTTTCCTACCACTGCTGCTTCGGCTACCTTCTGGTGTTCATGGATAACGTTTTCCACCTCAACGCTGTAAACATTTTCGCTGCCGGACTTGATCATGTCCTTTTTCCGGTCGGTAATATAAAGAAAGCCGTCCTCGTCTTTGTAGCCCAGGTCACCGCTCCGGTACCAGTTGAACCCTTCGTGTTGCCAGGTCACCTCTGCCGTGCCTTCGGGATTGTTCCAGTAGCCTTTGAACACCGGGGCTCCTTTGACGGTGATTTCTCCCACCTGCCCCGGGGGGAGTTCATTGTTTCTATCGTCCAGTATTTTTATTTCAACGGTCAGGCCTGGCTTCCCGACGGAATTGATTTTCCTGGATATGTGCTCCGGCATTATATAGCTATTGAAAAGGGCTTCGGTGATCCCGTAGCCGTTGGAGATTATGTTGGGTGGGATATTGAGCTCTTTTTCCAGCCGGACCCGGACTTCGTCCGGGAAGGGAGCTGTCCCAGTAAAATATCTTTTCAGGGAGCTCAGGTCATATTTTTTTAAATTGGGTAAGTTGAGTATGGCAATGGACATGGCCGGCACAAAATAGGCGATGGTAATTTTTTCTTTCTCGATGAGCTCCAGGGCTCTTTGGGGATCGAAATTTCGCATAATCACCTGGGCGCAGCCCACCATCGTTGCCCCTAAATGGGTGTTTTCCAGAATCCCCCGGTGAAACATGGGCAGGACAGCGAGATACCGGGCAGTGGAATTAAGGTATTCTCCCGATATTATTTTGCAGACCGCCGTCCAGATTCCCGAATAATGCCTGGTAACGGCCCCTTTGGGAAGTCCTGTGGTTCCCGAGGTGTAATGGATGCCGGCGGCATCTTCTTCCGTAACTTTCCAGGGGAATTGCGGCTCGCTTCCGGGATATTTCCCGATGAGGGATTCGAAAGTTAGCAGGTTGTCCGGAACCCGGTCCCCCGCGCATATGTAATGGGTAATCTGGGGCAATTCGGGCTGGATGGAATGCACCAGATCGGCAAATGCCTCGCCAAAAATAAAAATTGTTACACCGGAGTTTTGGAGCTGGTATTTGATCTCCCTCCCGACCAAGCGAAAATTGAGAGGAACGACCAGGGCTCCGATTTTCACGACGGCAAAGTAGCAGCAAAGGGACTCCCACTGATTGAAAAAAAGGTAACCCACCCGGTCCCCTTTTTTTATCCCCAGGTTGAGCAGGGCATTGGCCAGGCTGTTGACCTTTTCATTGAACTCTCTCCAGCTGAATCTCTTTTCTCCATCCACGATGGCTTCTTGATCCGGCCAATTGAGGGCGGTCTGTTTCAAAAAGGTCCCGATATTCAATTTCCCGTAATCCAAAGTTCCTCACCTCCGTGGGGGATTGGTTTTTTCCCTTAAGGCCACTGAAAAATTCGGCTTTTCGACGCTCAGAAATTTTTGCCTTGTAGGCAGTATGGCGATACGCCCCCTATGCGCTCCGCTGAAAAATCATACTCAAAGCCCCCTTTTCAGTTTTTCAACACCTCGTTAATAACCCAGCATTCGCGGCAACCAGAGCGAGATCCACGGGACATAGCTAATCAGCAGCACTACCGCGAACATAACGATTAGATAGGGCATCAATGGCCGGGTCACCCGATCGATGGTGGTCCCCCCGACGGTGCAGGCCACGTAAAGCCCCAACCCCGTAGGAGGCAGGAAAAAACCCACACCTAAGTTGGCAATCATGATCACTCCCAGGTGCAGGGGGTCCACTCCTAACTTTTCGGCTGCTGGCAGGAGGAGGGGCAGCATCATGATCAGCGCGGGAATCCCCTCCAACACCGACCCAATGACCAGGAAAATTAGGTTCACAGCTAACAGGAAGACGTATTTGCCACCGGGGAGCAAGAGCAGGAATTCGGCAATGGCCTGGGGGACGCGCTCCGTGGTCAGGAACCAGGCGAATAGACTGGCGCTCACGCATAAGAACATAATGGTACCCGTGATCTTGGCTGTGCTGATGATCATCTGCAGGGCATTTTCGCGGGATATCTGCCGGTAAATCAGCGCTCCCACCAGGAAGCCATAGATGACAGCCACCACCGCTGCTTCGGTAGGGGTAAAGATACCCCCCAGAATTCCTCCAAATATGATCAGGGCCATGATCGCCGCCGGCGTAGACTTGACCATCGATCTTCCCACGAGTCGCAGGGAAGGCCGCCCCATCGTGGGCAAATTCAAGCGCCGCGCCTGGATATAAACTTGAATCATCAGGGCCAGGGCCATGACCGCTGCCGGAAGGAATCCGGCCATGAACAGGGCCGCAATCGATACGCCCGTCAGCCCTCCGTAGATGACCATCTGGAGGCAGGGCGGCACAAGGATCCCCATGCCGCAGGCCGCGGATAGAATGGCTGTGGCGCGCTCCCGCCCATATCCTGCTTCTACCATGGGCGGTATAAGGAGCGAACCAATGGCTGCCGTATCAGCGGTCACCGCCCCGGAAACGCCGCTAAACAACATTTCGCTGAGGATTACGACCATCGCCAGCCCGCCGCGAAGAAACCCCACCAGCGACTCTGCCAATTTCACCAGGGCTCGCGAAATGCCGGCCTCGTCCATCAGCATCCCTGCCAGGATGAACATGGGGATGCATAGAAATAAAAAGGAATCGTTTCCGGAGAAGGCCTTTTGGGCCAGGACGATCAAGGGCGCCTTCCCCTGGAGTAAAATCCCCACAACGCTCGCCATGCCCATGGAAAAGGCCAGGGGAATGCCGATTAGGAGGAAAAAGGCAAACACCACCAAAACGACGACGATTTCCACGGTCTATCCTTTAAATGAGAACAGCGGGTTCTCTGAAAGGCCCATCTTCAGGAAAGAGATCGCCAAGTGGAATAACATCAGGATGCTCCCTACCGGGATGGCCGCATAAACCCAGACCATGGAGATTTCCATGGTGGGCGAGACCTGGGAGCCCGTTTGGATCATGATCGATATTCCCTGCCAGGCCAGGATCAGCAGGAAAATCGCCGACACCGCGTAGATCAGGAGACTGCATACCTGCCGCCGGGCGGGCGCCAGATGATCCACCACCAGCATGATGGCCATGTGCCCCCGTTCCCGGACCCCGATCGGTGCACCGATGAACACCACCCAAACGAATAGATACCGGGCCAGCTCTTCAAACCAGGCGGGGGCATAGTCCAGGACATAGCGCCCGAATACTTGGCCGAAAGCTACGATAATTACGGCTACCATTATGAAAACAGCCGTATGTACCTCGGCGCGGAATGTTACTTCTTCGGCCTTCAATAATATCCGGCGCAAGGCAAAATCTCCTCCCCTGGCCCTGTTGCCCACGACTTTCTTCTACTGCTTGGCAATCTTCTGCACTTCCTTCACGAACCAGCCCACCCTTTTGTCTTTATCCATATACTTCTTATATACTGGCTCCACCGCTTTCTTGAAAGGTGCCAGTTCGGAGATAGTATTCATCACCAATCCCTTTTCCTTCAATAATTTCTCGTGCGCCTTGACATCCTCCATCTGGACCTGGAATTCATAAGGCACCACCTCCCAGGCGGCATCGGCAATGGCCTTCTGAATGTCTGGCGGTAGTCCCCCATACAGTTTTTGGTTCATCACGAAGGCCGCTGGAAAGGAAAAGGTACTCAGGCTAACGTATTTGACCACCTCGTAGAGCTTCAAGCCCACTAAGGAACTGAAATTCAGCTCCGCCCCGTCGATCACCCCGGTTTTTAGGCCGGTATATAATTCCATGTAAGGCATGGCCATCACGCTGGCCCCCAAGGCCTTGAATATATCAACGTATAATGGGGCTTCTACGACTCGCAGCTTCAACCCTTTCAGGTCTTCTACCTTGTTGATGGGCCGCTTGTTATTGGTGAAATGACGGAAATCAGAGGTTACTACGGAGAACCCCTTCACCCCCACCTCATCCAGGCTGCTCAGCAGTTCCTTCATCTGGGGGCTCAGAAAAACTTTTCTCAGCATCTCATAGTCATCAAACAAGAAGGGCAAAAGCAACCCATTCAAGGCCGGCGTGAAGGATCCCATGGGAGCCACGGAGATAACGCCCATGTCTAACGTGCCTAATTTGATCGCCTCAAACATCTCCCGGTCGCCGCCTAATTGGGCTGCAGGATAAACGGTCGCCTGGACTTGCCCGTTCGTTTTTGCGCTTACCACCTCGGCAAACTTGAGCGCGGCTTTGTGCCAGGCGAGCGAGGGCGGCACTACATGGCCGAGGCGGAATGGGTACTTGGCGGTCTGTGCCGAACATACCCCTATTGCCAGGCTCAGGAACAGAATTCCCCCCAGGGCCATACTCGCTACTTTCAACAGTTTGGGCATCATCGTTTTTCTCCTTTCTTTTATTTTTCCTTCTTCCACAAGGCAAAACGCTGGATCTTCCCCGTAGAGGTTCGGGATAGAGATCTGCCGTCCACAAACTCAATCTCCCGCGGGTATTTATGCACCCCAATTCTTTCTTTCACAAAATCCTTCAAATCCTGAGACAGGAGTTGGGATGGGATTTCCCGAGTTTTTTTGGACCCAAGCGGGCGTTCTCTCCTGTCATACCCGCGCAGGCGGGCATCCAGTTTTTCAGAACCCTTTTTAGTCGCTGTCCAATTCTTGCCGAAGAATTCCGAGATATTCCGATATACCCCGCTTAAGTCCAAAGGCCGGTTGATAACCGAGCTCCTCGCGAGCCCGGGACCAGTCGAGTTGGGCCGGCCATAATTCCTTCCCGCCCCCCCGTATTTCGATCTTGGCCGCGGGCACCAATTCCCTAACAATCTCGGCTGCCTGCCGTATACTGGCCACTTCGCCCTGCAGGTTAAAGATACTGTGCTTGACGCGGTTGACGAAACAGGCCTTGACGAAAGCTTCGGCCACATCGCTGACGTGTATCCAGTGAACCCGTCTATCCGCTCCGTCGAGAACCGTAGGTTGGCCGGCCACTGCATTTACAAAAAGGTCTCGAGCAAAGTTCGCGTGCCCGCTATACCAGCGGCCCTGACCGTAGACAATGGCCGGCCTCAGGCCGATCGTCTCCAGGCCAAATTGCCGGCTGTAGTGATCGGCCAAAAATTCATTATAGACTTTGCAGGCTCCATAAAGGGTAGTGGGCCGGGGAGGCGCCTCTTCGCTTACGGGCTCGTTGTAAAGTTCAGGAGGGCCATAGACCGCTACTGAGCTTGACCAAACGACTCTCTTGACCCCACTCAATCGGGCCACTTCGAGGACATTATTAAAACCCAGACAGTTGATTCTTGTAGCCTTTAAAGGTCGCTTTTCCTGTTCGGCGATATCCCGGTAATAGGCCAGATGAACAATCGTCTCCACTTCATGGCTCTTGATGGCTCCGAAAAGTGTCTCCCACTCCATCAAATCACCGTTGACGAACTGGATTTTATCCTCTACCGGTGTTAGGCGAGTTGATTTAGGCGTCGAATGATAAACGACTACCTCGCTTCCTTTGGCCAACAAGCTTTTCACAACCTGGCTCCCGATAAACCCGTTAGCTCCGGTAACAAGAAACATACAGTATTCCTCCTTGGAAGGATTGCCCAGAATGCCTATTCTCGGGAATCATTCCTTTAAAAGCCCACCATTCACAACATCGGAGCGAGGTCCCCGGCCTATAGCCCGTCAGCGGCACCCCAGCGCCATTCCGGTATAAACGGGATGAATTATTTTAAACCTTCCTTAGGCCTTGTACACTTTACACGGGATAGCCCCGAGCTCCACTGAACCCGTTTCCGGGTCGTAGGGTGGCTCACTCCATGTAAGAACGTTGATGTTTGATTTTCTGAAGGAAAAATGGTCTTCCGGCTCTTCGGGAAACCACCATCCCCAAGAAGCGTACACCAGCTTTGGATTCAGATCAGAGTCCAGGTTGAGAATCTGCTTTACTCTTCCCTTCTTCGTCTCAATGTATATCCAATCCCCTTCCTTGAGCCCTAATTTCTGAGCTGTCTCCGGGTTTAAATCCACTGTTGGCTGCGGCCTCAGCGCCCTGGCGTACTTCACATGCTTATACCCTGTCAGCATATAAGCGGCTTCTTTGCCGTTAAACATCAGCAAAGGGTATTCTTCCGAGGTCTCGCATAAGAATTGGGATAATTCCGCGAAGACCGGCATCGGGCTGTACCCCAGCTCCTTCAACTGCCTGGAGTAGATCTCCACTTTGCCTGAAGGGGTATTAAATATTCCCTCTTCTGGCTTCTTGTATTGTCTATCCCTTTTCAGCATCCGCTTTTCCTTCAAATCCTGATAGGTGAGACCGCTGGGCTTCAGGACAAAATCCAGGCACTCCTTCCAATCGTTCCAGAAATACTCTCCCAGCCCCAATCTCTTGGCCAGTTCGTTGATCCACTCCGGGTCGGGTCGGGCCTCACCCGGAGGGTCTACAACCTTAGGATAAGCCCGGATCTCTCCAAACCAGCCGGGCCAGTATCCGACCGTATCATGCTCCGCCTGCCAGGCTGCGGGAAGAACAATGTCGGCGACTGCCGTACTGGGCGTCGGGAACAACTCGGATACCACAAAGAAATCCAGCTTCATGAACGCTTTGTAGGTCGCCTCCGTATCCGGATAACTCACCAGAGGGTTGCTCAGAACGCAAATGGCTGCCTTTACGGGATATGGCTTTTCATCCAAAATTGCCCTTACGAAAGCTTGAGGGGGCACATAAGCTGCCTGCATCCCAACACGGTAAGGGCTACAGAGCCCCTTCTCTAACTTCCTGGGTGATCCTTTCAGCAAAAAGAATTTTCCCATTCGGGTAAAGGGAGCGGGGTTCCCAAAAGAATTTCCGCCCGGCACATTCATATCGCCCACAAGAGCCTCCAAAATATAGACCGCCCGTATCTCCTGAAAGGCATGGATACTCCTCTCTAAGGCGTTTCCTACAAGGAGGCAAAGTGGCTTGTTCTCGGAAAATAGCTCTGCGGCTTTCCTGATTTGGGCCTGAGGCACCCAGGTCAACTTTTCCACATCTGCCAGAGAAAACGTCTTCACATGCTCTCGCAACTCTTCCAAACCCACCGTCCACTTCTCTGCGAAATCGGCATCATACAGGTTCTCTTCGACCATGACCTTTATGATGCCAAGCGCCAGGACCCCATCGCTCTGCGGCCTGGGACTCATCCACAGATCGGCTCGCTTGGCGGTATCGATCCTTTTGGGATTTACCACGACCAGCTTGGCTCCTGCCAGGATGGCCGAGCGAATGTTCTCCTTCCTCGCGCCGCCCATCAGGTAAAGGGGATCAGCGCCCCAAAGCAGCATCGAACCCGTCTTCGGCCCGGCGTCCATATTGAAGGAACCGCCGAAAGTGTAGGTGGCACCTGCCACCCGGGGGACCCCTCAGTAATTACCGGGTGTGGCACAGTTTGGAGTCCCAAAAACACTGGCAAACCGCTGGGCAAAGGCAAACTCCATCCCTTTGGGCTCCCCCAAACAGAAGGCCACACTCTCCGGGCCATACTTCTCCTTGTAGTCGCTCAGCTTCCTGGCAATGGTGTCCAGGGCTTCATCCCAGGAAATCCGCTCCCATTTTCCACTCCCTTTTGCTCCCACTCTCTTTTGGGGATATTGCAGACGATCGGGGTGCCCACAAACCTCCTTGATGATGCGCGCTTTGGTGAAAGTGCACCACTCACTGGCGTACCCGCTCTCCACATCCCGCTCGACCTCCACAATCTTTCCGCCTTCCACCGCTACTTTACGGGCACAATGGACCGGGCATACATGGCAGAAAATGTTGTGCCATTGCCTTTCTGCTTTCATCCTTGTTTCCTCCCCTCCATTTTAATGAATCGACCCGGCACCTTGATATCCTGTGCCCGCGTGATCGCTTCTATTCGTAGCCCCCGTCTCGTTTCGCCTTTCGAGCAAAAAAATTACCCTCTCCGTTGCCACGCATAATCAGGCTCACTGCAAAAGTTCCCTAATAGGCATTATCCTTGGCGGATTGTATTGCCTTCAATGCTGGGGGGATGCCAGCGGGGGCATTCCAGGCTCTGAGAAAACTGCAGGAACGCCATTCCGGGAAATTGTCGTCTCATCACATGCATGAGTGCAATGAATAAGAGGGTTTTTTAGAGATAATACAGCGCTCCAAACTTGTCAAGTTCTTTTTGCTTTTTGGGGCCAAGGGCCAAATTCTTGGCCCCTTGATCGGTCTAAGTGGCCATTCAAAAAATTTTATTGACATGGACTGATGGGTATGTTAAAAAAGAAAATCCAAACGAGCGGCATGGGATTCGATGAAGATTCTGATTCAAGAAGGGACGAAGTCGGGCAAGAAGCGGGGAGCCAAAAAGATGGGTATGCCCATCGCTTTTGGGATTTCTTGACTGACTCCTGCCCCCTTGATAATCCTGAAAGCCATGGGCAACCCCCATGGCTTTTTTATTTTTAAAGAAATTCAGGGAAAGAGAATCATAGAGGGCGAATCTCGGGAAACCGGGGAGAGGAAAATTCTTTGCCTTTCCGTTTTCATCTACCGTTTCCATTAAAAAGAAAGGAGGAAAAGTTATGCAACCAAAAACTTGGGCCGGATGTCACATCCCGCTGATCACCCCCTTCAAGGACGACTATTCCCTCGACGAGCCTGGCCTCAGAAAGCTGGTCAATTATTTCATCGAGGAAGAGAAGTGCGACGGGTTGGTGCCCTGCGGGACGACCGGGGAATCGCCCACCCTGACTAATGAGGAGCATGATAAGGTTATCGAAATCGTGGTTCAAGAGGCTGGGGGACGGGTGCCCGTTATGGCCGGCACGGGGTCCAACAGCACTGAAGAGGCGATTGAGAGGACCAAGCATGCCGAACACGTGGGGGCCGCGGCCAGCCTGCAGGTCTGCCCCTATTACAACCGGCCCACCCAGGACGGGCTCCTGGCCCACTTCGAGGCCATTGCCAGGGCCACCCAGTTACCCCTGTTCATCTACAATATCCCCTCGCGCACGGGCCGGTTGATCGAAACCAAGACGATGATCGCGCTCTCCAAGATCGACAACATCATCGGCATGAAGGATGCCTGCGGAGACATGATGGTGACCATGGACATTATGCGGGGAACTCGGGAAGGACCGAAGAAGTTCTACGTTCTCTGCGGGGAGGATGCCCTGACTTTTCCCATGATGACCCTCGGGGGCGATGGGGGAATTATGGCAGTGGCCAACGTCATCGGGAAAGAGTATCGGGAGATGATCCATCTGCTCCTTGCCGGGGAAATTGATCAGGCCCGGGAGATTCACTACAGGACTCTTCCCGTTGTCAGGGCGCTTTTCATCGAGTCCAACCCGGCCCCGGCCAAAGAAGCCATGAACATGATGGGCCTGCCCGCCGGGAAGCTCCGTCTGCCGCTGGTTGCGCTCAGACCCGATAACCGGGAAACCTTACGTAAAGCTCTGGTGCAATTGGGCCGACTCAAGGGATGAAGGTGAAAATTCAAAAGATGCAGGTTCGATCAAAGGTATGGGTGGAGGTCTCTGGCCGGCCGATTTTAGGGCCGGGCCGGAAAGAGCTGTTGAAGGCTGTGGATGAACAGGGCTCCATATCCAAGGCGGCCCGGTTACTAAAGATCACCTACCGCAAAGCCTGGGGGCAGATCAAGGTCATGGAAGAGCAACTTGGTCTGCCCCTGGTCATCAAACAGGTCGGGGGAATGGGCGGGGGAGGGGCCCGCCTCACTGCCGAGGCCCGGGACTTTCTTTCCAAGTACGACCGGCTGACCGAGGGAGTCGAGGAGCAAGTCAACGGAAAGTTTAGGAAGATTTTTTTATGAAAGCCGTTAGGCAAAAATTGCATAATGCTTTTTCTCCATGGGCAGGCAAGGGGAGGGAAATGGCCTTGGCTTTTCTAATTTGGGGCCTGCTCTTGACGCCCATTCCTTCCGGGGCTGCATCCGGTTCGCTCTTGATCTTTGCCGGGGCAGCCAGCAAGCCTCCGTCCGAAGAGGTGGCCAACCTGTTCAGAAAAAAGGCCGGCGCTCAAGTAGCGGCCACCTTCGGAGGGTCGGGCTTTGTCCTATCCCAGATGAAGTTGGCGCGGAGAGGAGATGTCTATTTCCCCGGCTCCTCCGATTTCATGGAGAAAGCCAAGCGGGAAAGGCTGGTTTTCTCGGAGACAGAAAGGATCGTTGCCTATCTTGTTCCAGCGATC
>Ga0315282_10005572_pt1 | contig 21396 bp, 11 predicted proteins | sample YL17G07_20_MG_FD_203693 | JGI IMG/M metagenome (GOLD analysis project Ga0315282, IMG submission 203693) | Sediment microbial communities from Yellowstone Lake, YNP, Wyoming, USA - YL17G07_20 | ecosystem: Environmental > Aquatic > Freshwater > Lake > Sediment | place: USA: Wyoming | collected... | reverse complement strand
AGCGTCTTTGCCAACTCCGGGTTGTTGGCGCGGAGCGCGAGTTCCTCCAACGTCCCAAGGAGTTTCACAGCGACATCATACTGAGACTCGCCGGCATACCGTTCGAGCAATCCTTGGCCCGCTTCGAAAGCCTTCTCTGCGGCCTCGCCGGCCACGCCGCTCCGCCCCAGGGCGGCCAACGCTGACATCTTCAGTTCCCCCACATCCACCGCGAAGGTTCTGGCAAGGTGCTCGCAGGCCGCCCAGGCCGCGTCAATGTCACCCGTCGAAACAGCGACATCTCGAGCGTCGCGGAGTGCCACGTAGCACGAGGGCGGATCGGCCTTGCTCTCCTGGGCGAGTTTGATCAGCCGCCTCGCCAGTGCGGTCCGTTCGACCGCGCTCCGCTTCTGGTACTCGTCCTTAAACACCTCCCTGATCTGCTTCTCGGCTTCCGCCACCTTCGGTCCGGTTGGCACAGGCTGGCGCTCGGCAACGGCTGCGGCATCAGTCTTTGCCGGCTCCGGCTCCGCCGACAGCACCAGGCGGCTGCGAGCGGCCAGAGCGGCCGTGCAGACAGCAAACAGCACCATCCAATATGCCTTGCGCCGCGCCGATGAGACTGCCATGTTCCCTCCGCCCCACACAGACCTGCTGCCGCACGCCGACATGTTATCGTCTATTGCCGCCTGCTTTTCCACTGCCGCCGCGCGGCCCAGTCCTGGCTGAACGAACGTGGGTGGCTGGTACTAACCCATGGCCGCTGCGGTAGCATTGCTGCGAGAGGCTGTAATCGCCAGTTCCCCACAACAGGCCGTGGCGCTGCTACTCCTTCACTTTCGCTTTACTTGATGGCGCAACCTCGAGCAGCGGCGTGGGGGTCTTCTCGCTGGTAAGATAGAGCGTCACGCCATCTATGCCGTAGCAGATGGACTCGCCCTGCGCGCGCCCGGGCATCCTGATGACGCGCGGCTGGTGCGCGAAGCCCTTGCTCCAGTCTTCGTCCGGCTGGCGCGTATACTCGTGCGCGTCGCCGTAGGTCAGCACAATCGCGCGCAGGCCGTCCGGGGAGATATCCAGGGCGCATGTGGTCGGAATGGTGAGCGTGGCTATGGCTTTGGCCACAGTCTTCTTCGGGTTCTTCTCCAGCGGGAGCGGCAGCACATAGGCTTTGCAGGTTGGGTCGTTGGTCTTGCTGACGAAGATGATCTCGCGGCGCACGGGGTCCACCGCCGCGGATTCGCAGTTGTGCGAGCCGTCTTCGTAGGTGAAGTCCTGCCGTGCGAACAGTGTCAGCGGCTGCGGCTTGGGCTGCTTGGTGATGGTCGCGGGCTCATTGGCGATGTACACGGTGTAGACCTTGCGCTGGACCTTATTGTCACCGACGTCTGCCGCCAGCAGAAAGTGCCTGCCCGCAATGGAAAACGAGCACATGTCCTCCCAGTCCAGGGCCGAGGCGCCCTGCACAAAATACGTGCCCAGGTCCTCGCCCTTCAGGTTGAAGGCATAGAGTTGCGGCCTGCCGCCCGAATCGTTGTGCGTCCACAACACGCCGGGCACCGCGTGGCTGCACGCCAGCCCGCTGCTTTCGGTGATGACCTGATTGGCCAGCTTGGCGAGTTCGCGCCCCTCGCCATACGCGACAGGCTTGGCGGGCGGGGCCGTCTTCTCCGCAGGCGTGCCGCCCTGCACCGAACATGAGGCCGCAATGACCCAAGCCGCAGTCCACAATACGGAATGCTGAGGACTCAGTGCTGAGTACTGAGGTAGCCGCAGGCCGCTGTTCATGAGGACCCCCTCTTCGTGCGCCGGCTTCACTGCGCCCCGTTTCCCTTCCCTACTTCGGGACTGGCGCAGGCCACGCTTTCTCGATGCGGAAGAGTTCGGCGCCCCCCGTACCGGGCGGCTCTTCCTTCTCTGTGCCGATCAGCAGATCGTCGCCGTCCCAGGTGATGCCTCCCGCCTTGCCCAGTGAAACTCCCACCCGACGCGTGGCTCCACGGAACTGGATTGGCAGCGGCAATTCCCCGAGCGGCCTTGGCAGTTCCACCATCACCAACTCCGTCCCGGTCAGAAAAACCAGGCGGCGGCCCGAGGCATCCAGCAGCGCTCCGCACACCTTCTGCACGGCGTCTGTCTCACCGGCGTATTCCGCAACCACAACGCCGGCCGCCGGGGTCTCGGGGAGCGGCACGCGCACGCAGCGCGTTCGCTCGGCCTCCTTGGTGAACACATACCCGTGGCCGCCGCAGACGATCAGGCTGTCCGAATCCTGCGGCCCGATCACGTCTGGATACCGGAACCGGAATGCCTGAGGCGTCGCCACCGGGCCTTTCGGATTGGCCGGGTCGGGCTCCGGAAGACGGTAGATACACAGCTCCCGTCGGGCCTTGTTGTTGTCGCCGATATCCGCGATGATAAGCCGCCCCTGGGCATCCACGGCGATGTCTTCCCAATCCACGTTCGGCGCGCCGGGGACATCCACCGTGCGCAGCAGCTTGCCGGTCTTGTCCACGGCGAAGACCTGCGGCGGATTGTCCGAATCGTTGTGCGTCCAGAACACACCGGCGTAGCGAGGGCTTCTGATAAGGCCCGAGCACTCCGGGATCAAGTCCTTCGGCAGCGTCCCAACTCTGACCGGCCGGGCATCTCCGGGGCGCAATGCGCCAGCGACGGAGCCCGAAGTCGCCGCCGGCGCCGGCTGCTCCGGGGTCTGGTCTGCCGGCGTCGCCGTTCTCTCCGCCGCTCGGTACGCGGCGGCGAAATGAGCAACCGTCGGGATGGTCACGCCTGCCAGGACTACGGCGGCAACAACGAGGCCGGCGACTTTCAGCTTCGCAACGAACATCGCCTTGGCGGCGGCGGCGGCGAGCGAGGTGGCCGCGGCTGAGGCCCCTGCCGTGCCGAGGCAGGCGGTTGTGACCGAAGCCGCGAAGTCGGCGGGAGCGGCTTGCGCGCCGCTCTCGGCCAGAATGGCCGCCAGTGCCACGGCGGAGAGGTGCACGCGGCGGCGGCGAAGCCGCTCGCGCAGCACGGCCATGCCGCGGGAAAGCCGCACGGAAAACGTTCCGATGGGGCAGCCGAGTTCGCGCGCGGCCTCGTCCTCCGAACGCCCCGCAAGATACCGAAGCACTATCGCGTCGCGCTGCGGCTGCGGCAACCCCGCCAGCAACTCATCAACCTGCGGCCGGATTCGTGCCGCTACCGCCGCCTGCTGCTCCTCACTCGCTGCTTTCCGGGCGTGCATGGCTGCCGCCTCCCTCTCGTGGCGCCGCCGGATGTCCTGGCTCCGGCGCGCTTCCCGAGCGACGAACTCCGCGGAACGGTACAACCAGCCCGACAGGACTGTTCCGTGGGCCAGCGACTTCGCTTTCTGAGTCAACAGCAGAAAGACCGCCTGGCCCGCATCCTCGGCCGCGTGAGCGTCCCCGAGCACGCGCAAGCATGTTGCGTAGACCAAGTCCGCGTGCCGCTGGACGATCTCGCGGAAGGCATCCGCGTCGCCGCTCTCCACATACCGGGCCAACAGTTCCGAGTCCGTCGGCATCGCCATTGACCTCGGCTCGCGTTCCTGCGTCAGCAACTCGCCCATATATACCCGCCGGCTTTCCGGACGCCAATCCGCATCGGTCTTGAGTGACACAGGCGGCTTGCCCATAAGCAGCGGCAAGCTGTCTAAAAAGCCACGCGCCCGGAGCTACTTCGGCAGCGTGACCTTGTTCATCCCGCTGAACACGCCCGCCTTCCCTGCCTTGGCGCTGTAGTAGCCGCTGATCGAGGCCGTGTACACCCGCCCGTTGAAGGTCATGTCAACGCTCAGGCTCAGCGGCTGCTTCTTGCTGTCCTTCGCGGGGTCCACTCCCTCGTCCAGCCACTCATCCGCGAAGGAGCCCTTGGCTACTACGGCCTTGAACGGCACATTGCCTCCGAGGAACTCGAGCTGCTTGCTGATCTTGTTGCGCTTGCACTTGAGTCTGATCTGGAACGACCCGTCTGCCGTCTTCGCCCGGCCTTTGCTGTCCAGCGTGAACTCGTGAGTCACGCCGCCGATGTCAAGCTCAACAAATGCGTCCTTGGGGCTGAACCCCGCCGGCACGTTGGGAATGACGCCGGCCACCGCCACGCTGTCACGGTTCTCCTGGTCGAATCGTGCGCTGCCTTTGACCTTCGTGAGGTACATCGGCGTCTTCTGCAGCGACTTGGCGCTGAGCGGATCGGTGCCGTCCGCGGCTTCGTTCCCGTCGCTGACGCCGTCGTTGTCGTCATCGGTGTCAACGGCGTTGGCGAACCCGTCGCCGTCGCTGTCGGCCGTATCGGCGCCGCTCACTGACACGTTGATGCTGCTGGTCAGCGTGCCGCCCTTGCCGTCCGTTACCGTGGCCGTTGCGGTGTAGCTCCCGGCGGCCGTGTACACGTGCGACGCGTTCGTGGTGGCGGGCGAGCCGTCGCCGAAGTCCCAGGTCGTGGTAAGCGGGTCGCCATCGGGATCGGCGGCTCCCACCGAGAACGTGACTGTCTGGCCAACGACCACAACCGTGGGCGAGGCGCTGGCGCCCGACGTCAGACCGGGCGAAGTGTTGACTGGCGCCGCGGCAACCTGGATGGTCACATCCGCGCTGGCTGACGCCGCGCCGTCGTTCGCCGTGAGCCGCAGCACATACGTGCCGGCTGCGCCGAACGAAGCGGTGGTGCTGGCATTCGACGCATTGCCGAACGTCACAGTGCCGGGGCCGCTGACGGCCGACCACGCCGCCGTCACCGCGCCCGGCGGCTGCGGTAAGCCATCGTCCGAAACGGAGCCGTTGAGTTGCGCCGCGTTCGGCAGTGCGAGGCTCTGGTTCTGCCCGGCGCTGACGCTGGGCGCCTGGTTTGCCGGCCCTTGCGTGGTGGCGCTGGCTTCGTTGGACCAGGCGGAGTCTCCCCCGCGGTTTGTTGCCCGGACGCGGTAGGTGTATTGTGTTGCCTGCGACAGCCCGCTGTCGCTGTAGCCCTGCACGTTGGCCCCGACGGTGGCAATCTCGGTCCACGTGCTGCTTCCTGCAGGCTTGCGCTCGATCTTGAAGCCAGTCTCATTGTTGGCAGTGTCGGTCCAGCTCAGGCTGATGCTCACAGTGGACAGCGACGTGGCAGAGAGGCCGGATGGAGCTGCCGGGGGCGGAGGAGGCGTGCTCTCCACGAGGAACGTTGCGCTTGGCCCCGCCGCCGCTGCCTGGTTGCCGGCGTTGTCGGAAGCCGTGCTCGCCGCCAGCGCAATGCCCAGTGTCCCCTCGCCCGTGATGCTGGAGACCGTCACGGTCCGCGTGGCAGTGCCCGAGTCGCTGACTGCGACAGTGCCATTGGCTGTCCCCGTCTTGTTCAGCGTCACGTCGCCATTGGCCAGCGTCACCGTGTCCGCGCCAGTGTAGGTGATCGTGTACGTGATCGGTCCCGTCTGTGTGGCACTTGCGGATGGCGCGCCGATGCTCACGCCGGGCGCCGTGTTGTCCACCGTGAAGGTCGCGCTTGGCCCCGCCGCCGCTGCCTGGTTGCCGGCGTTGTCGGAAGCCGTGTTCGCCGCAATCGAAATGCCCAGCGTTCCGTCGCCCGTGACGCTGGAAATCGTCACGGTCCGTGTGCTCGGGCCTGAGACGCTTACCGCCACCGTACCGTTCGCCGTGCCCGTCGGGTTGAGCGTTACGTTGGCCGCGGTCAGCGTCACCGTGTCTGCGCCCGTGTAGGTGATCGTGTAGGTGATCGGACCTGTCCGAGTCAGGCCGGCCGACGGCGCGCCGATGCTTACACCGGGCGGAGTCTTGTCTATCGTGTACGTCTCGCCGCTTGTGAAGCTCGCGGTCAGGCTGTTTCCGTCGTCGTCCGTAATGTCTGCCGTTGTTCCCAGCACGTCCAGCCGCAACGTGCCGTTTCCGCTGCCGGTGCCCGCGGTCACGTCTATCGCGGTGCCGCTGGACGCGCTCACTCCCGTCACGCTCTCCCCGGAAATGCTGCCGCCCACGTCCACCAGGGTGAAATCTTCTCTTGCGACGTTGTTCACATGCTCGCTGAAGGTCACGTGCCAAGTGACACTGGCGGCGTTGGTGGGGTCGCCCGCGGGGTTCTGCCGGACGATGCTCGTGACGGTGGGCAGAGAGGACGCGGTGCCGGTGGCACTGATCGTCAGCGGGCTGCCGCTCAAGCCCGTGCCCGTCGCCGAGAGCGTGTTGGCGCCGGCCGCCGGCCCCAGCGTCCAGCTTCCCACGGTGGCGATGCCGGAGGCATTGGTCTTGGTCGAGCCGCCCGTGATGGAACCGCCGCCGCCGGTCACCTGGAAGGTGATGGCAAAGTTCGGCAGCGGGTTCTTGAAGGCATCGGTCACCAGCACCGAAGGCGGGATCGGCACCGCTGTTGAAACCGGCGCGGACTGGTTGTTGCCCGCGTTCACGGCGATCGGCGACGGCAGTTGCTTGAACCAGCGCAGGTTCCCATCAACATTGTCGTCATCGGTGAAGAAACACCACTTGTCGCCGATAGTGTTGGTGGACGTCAGCGCGGGGGTGACGGCGAAGCCTTCGATATTGGATCCGCTGGGCACCTGGAATTCGCGCAGCGTCGTGAACTTGCGGTCCGTGCCGTATGGAGCTGATGTCAGGTCCGTCACCTCCAATATGTTGCCGTCAATGTTGTGCAGGATGTACAGCCGACCGATGGAGGCGTCGAAGGCCAGCTCGCAGCTCTCGTTGTGGTTCGTCTTGTACCTCCCGACCGTCGTGTAGGTGCCGGTGCCATCGGTCTTCAGATCCACGGCGTACACATAGCCGGCGGTCGCCAGGGCCGGGGCCTGCACGGCCACCAGCATGATGCCGCCCAACCCCTGTGCGCCATATACGCTTTGCGGATAGAGGTTCCCGTTGCCGTCCCTGAAACCGCTCGCCGCAAGCCACGCATTCGGGATGAAGGCGATGCCTTCCGTTCCATCGTTCTGCAGGTCGCCGACCAGGGAAGTCAGATTCCAGGACTGGTTGAGAGCGCCGCTTGACACCACATACTCCCGAATGACGTTATCCCGCTCGACCATCAGGTAGACGCGATCCGCGGCCGGATCGGCTTGTGTGATGCCTTCCAGGTCTCCGCCCGGCGAGTAGGTGCGGTCAACAACGAAACCGCCCGAACCGTCTTCCTTCATCACAGAGAACCAACCGGGATTGTTGCAGGCGACCCACAGGCGCCGGGTGACCGGATTCCAGTACGCTCCGCTCATGTTGTTCGTCCAACCGGGTTGGCTGAGGTTGGTTGAGGCACTCCAGGTCTCCCCCGGCCAGGGGTCTGCGCCGTAAACGGTTGCCGCGAGCGCGGCAGCAACCAGAACCATGGGCAGATACCGAGCGGATTTCATGCTTCCCTCCTGCGCCTCAAGCCCCACGCCTGCGTTTCCACCCATACATGGCACGAGCCGGCCGGAGTCCGCCATAATTCCGGGAAATTCCCGGAGGGGCTGACTGATCCTTTCCTGCCCCAACGGAGGGAAATGGCCAGACCAGATCAGAGGGGGCTGAGAACCGCAGGTCACTCACTTCGGCCCTATTGCGTAGAGCCCGGACTCTGTGCGGTAGTAGAGACGCTTGCCATCGGCCACGGGATTCGCGACCACGCGGTCCTGGCGTTCGCCCCAGCTTCCGGCCACCGCCAACCCCTCAACCTTGTTCTTCGCCACTTGCTTGAACTCCCGGCCCGGCTCCAGCACCAGGGCCGCGCCGGAGTTGCCGAAGAAGTAGAGGCGTTTGCCGGCCAGTAGAGGGCTGACGCCGTGGCCGCGCGCGGCGCCTTCGTTCGGGCCCTCGAAGTGGTCCAGATCAAGCATCCTCTGGTAGACGATGGCGCCGGCCTTCTCATCCACAACCGTCAACAGGCCGCTGTTGTTCATCAGGTAGATGAGACCCTCATGAACGACGGGGGAAGCGGTGTGCCAGCTCAGGTAGAAATACGGGAAATTGGTCGTCGAGATCTTCAGCTCCGTCAGGGGCTCAGGCGTTACCGACTCGCCCGCCGTCTGCGGCAGGCGCAGGACGTACAGCGTCTCGCCCCCAGTGGCCATTATGCAGAGGAGGTCGTTATCGAGGACGGGCGATGCCACCGGCTGTTTGAGCACGATACGCTTGTCCACGAAGAGGATTTTGCCGTCGGAGGCGCGAACGAGCCTGCCGTTCGGCACGACGACGGTGTCCACGCCGCCGATGCGCGCATGCACGCAGGAGGCGTGGAAGAACTCGCCGGGGTTCAGCCCGGTCGGGCCGACGAGCGGGATGCGCCACGCTTCCTTGCCGGTCTTCGTGTTGAAGGCCATGAGTTCGCGCATGAACACAACCAGGTTGTCGCCGGCCAACGTGGGTGACGAGGTGAAGCCGTGCTCGACGCCCTCGTGGTTGTCAGTCCGGATCCACTTGCGGTTGCCGTCGAGGTCGTAGCAGGCGGTGACGCCCGAGGCGAGCCAGACGTAGACGAACTTGCCGTCGCTAACCGGTGTGAAGCCCGCGTAGCCGACGTCCTGACCGTCGGGCCGGAGGAAGCGCGCCCGGTCAATCTTCTTCAGCGCGTCGTACAGGTCTTTCTCGAGCTTCTCGTCTTCACGGCGCCCGCGACATATTCGGCGTTCATGTCGTTCCACCTGGCCGCGAGAGGCTCCAAAGCCTTGAAGGCCGGATTGGCGCTCTTTTCCGCATCGGTGAGCGCATCGAGGTAACTGTTGGAGCGCACCCAGAGGACTTTGCCGTCCGCCTTGTTCAGGCAGAACAGATCATGCGGTTCGCAGAGGACGAAGATCCTGTCGTTGACGACGATCGGCCCGCCTGGGCCGGCGGGAGTGCCGGCGTATGTCCTGGCGCCCGGCAAGCGCCTCATCCAGGCGATGTTCGTCTCTTCATAGCCCCGCGGCGTGTGCGCGTAGATCAACGGCGTCGCATACCACTGCGCCTCCTCCGAGCTGACTTTCAGGAGCAGCCGATTCCAGCCTTTGAGCAGCTTCACGCCGACTCGCGACCCGGCGGTGACCGGGCAGGCAAACGCTTGTTTCCCATTCACCACGAGCCGCGCGCCGTTGCGGTGCGTCAAGGATATAACGAAGTCGCCACCCGTATCGGAATGTACATACGCGTGCGCGTACGCGAAGCTCAGCTTGTTGGGGCCGAGCAGTGCCGTGAAGTTGAGAGTAGCGGAATCAGCGCTGACGAGTTTCCACGCGAGGTCCCCAGTCTTGTCGCCTTCGCCCGGTTCGAGCTGCAGTTCGTTCTGGAGCGTGTTCGACTCAACTGCCTTGGGGATATCCGGCACGGGGACGGGGCCGAGCACCAGCCACTCGCGGATGACGCCATCCGACATCGGCTGCCCGCTCACTTCCGCGTTTTTGGGTTTCCGCGCCTGAAAGCGCAGCCCTTTGACGGCGTTGCTGACGCGGCCCCACGTCACGGGCGGGTCGGCATCAGGATAGCGGCCCGTACCATCACCGCGCCAGCCAACAGTCGTCTCAGCGACGGCAGTGCATGCCAGCACGATCGAGAGAAACAGCAATCTGGCAAGTCGCTGAACGCGGAACGCGCAAGGAGCTTGCAGGCGCATCAATGCCTCCTCTATTTCTCACCGGTGCACAGGAACTGCTGGCGAAACGTACCACCTCAGCGTTTCCCGTTCAACCACTTCACCCTCTCACGAAAGGATCGCACCATGCTCATGCTCTCACACGCCCATTAAGTCAGCCGCCACAACCTGGAGGCGATCCCCACTCCCGCTCCCACCGACACCTGGCGGCCCGTGCCGCCGAAAATCAGCGAGATGCTTGCGCTGAGTGCAAAGACGATGTACAGGAGTCTCAAGTGGTTGGAGTTTCGCGAAGCCGAATGGGAGTGGCTGGCAGTCTTGAGGTCACGGGTTCGACCCAGTATCCTCCACCAAACGAGACACAAGGCGAACTCCAGTAGTGTTCCGAAGATCAGCCGAGGCGCCATGAGGAGATGCCGCTATCTGGGGTTTCCGAGCATAATCACCCGCCCAAACTTCGCCAGGTTGAAGTCATCCCGGCCCTGCGGCGCATACTGCGAAATCTCCTCGTTGGGACGGAACACATAGCTGGTGAAATTGATGAGCCAGACGTCGCCGCGGCCCGGGGCACCACAGCCTAACGCGTCCAACGGAATGCGCGCCTCCGCGTTCCAGCCCTTTTCGGTTTTCTTGGCGACCACATCCCACGCCACGCGGCCGCCCCCAGGCAGCTTGTCAAGCTGGCCTCCATTCCACGTGACAGTCAGCATGCACCGCGGCTGCGACGCGTGCGTCTTCCCGATCAGGATTTCGACAGCGTTCACCGTGCCGTACCATTCTCCGCCTTTGCGGGGCACTGCTTTGTCCACGAGGTTCTGCGCGCCTCCGGCATCGGCCTCCAAAGCGACGTAGAAATACTTGTCGTCGGCCGCCACGCGCGCCTTGACCGGGTAGGCCGAGGACGTGCGGCCATCCAACTGGCGGAAATCACCCAGCACGCTCGCTTGTGCCCACACCGGATCGCCGAGCTCGCCATCGAGTTTAGGAGTGCCGAAGGCGCCGCAACCGAGTCTCAGGAGGGTGCTGTCCTCGCGTTTGTCGCCATCCGCTTCGGAGACCGCGTGCAGTTCCATGTCGCGCACCTCGCTCAACGGCCGCTCCAAGACCACGTCCACAGCGCGCTGGCCCGCTTTCAGCACGTCGGCGAGCTGGAAGGTTTGTTTCAGTTCCGGAGACAGGCGGTCGAAAACCGTCAGCGTTCCATGTGGCAGGGCATCGTTCTCCGGCTCCAGGACAACCTGCGCCTTCGCGATCAGCTTCTTCTTGTCCTTGCTCACTTCAGCCTGCGCTGAACGCATCGCCATGAAGACCGCCGGCTTCGCCGTCAGTTCGCCGTCGGGAATGGCATCCACCACCGCGCTGCCTTTTTGGTACGGATCGTCCTGAATCTTGAGGTCGCGCAGGCGAGCGGATTTCTTCTCGACCGCAACCGCCGCTGAACCAAGGCCGGTATGGATGTCCACAACGCTGAATCTCCAGGCGCCGGCCGAGTCGTTGAGCGACAACAGCACCGAGGCGCGCGCCTCGCCCTTCTTGTCGCAGTTGACCAACGCCGTGCTGTAGCGGACGCGCATGTCCTTGGGATTGAACGTCTGAAAGCGGAGAAGGTGGCTGGCTGTCGGCGTGCCCTCCGGCACTCTCAGGCGCGCAACCAGATCCACGCGCAGCACGCCGTCCGCCAACTCCCGGCCCTCCGCGCTCAGCGTGACGCCGTCAACCTTGTACGGCAACACGCTTAGAGCCAAACCTTCGATCGGCGACATCTTGGTGCGCGCGATCGAGCCGTTCCCAAGATAGCGTCCCTTGCGGCTTTCGTAAATGTGGCCGCCGTGCGCCAGCCGGACTTCCACCTCCTGCGGCTCCACACTGTCGAGGCCGTGAATATGGACGTTGCCCAGGGAGTCCTGGGAGACGGAGACGTTCGGGATGAGCCCATACAACCAGGCATTCTCACCAAAAGTATAGCCGTGGTAGCGAATGGTCCGCGCCGGCTGGCCTTGGATGGCCATGCTTCCCGCAGGCTCCAGCTTCGCCCAGTCACGGAGCACATTGCCCATGACCGCGCGCACGGCAGCCACCGCCGGCGCGTCCAGCCGGTCCTCTCTGTAGTGCAGGAAACTCGCCGCCATGTAGAGGGTCTTGCCCTGGCCGTGCTGGTTCAGGAAGAAGCCCGCTTGCCCGCCTTGCGTTGCCAGGGCCTTGGCGCCCGCTTCCTGCACGCCGGACTCCGTAACGTAGAAGAACTTCTGCGGCGCATAACCTTTGGCGAGCGGGTCGCCCGGGTCTTTGAACGTCATCGGTCCCGCAACGGCGGGTTCCAACAGGAAACATGGCGACGTTTCTGCATCTTCTTTGTAGCCTTCGCTCAGGCCGTAATTGGCGCGCTTGATGCCGAACAAGCGGTCCAGAGCGCCCTGGAAATCGGGCCGGGCTTTGCAGTGGCCGTCGAGCTCGCCGGTCATGTTGTCCGCGATGATGCTCCCGCCATCCGCAACGTACTGCCTCAGCGCTTTGGCTTCCGCGTCGCTCAAGGCAACCGTCTTCGGCAGGATCAGGACCTTGCAGCCGCCTTTGAACAGATCGCCGGCCAGGAGCCTCGTCTGGCCGACAAAGTCGTATTCGTAGCCCAGGTCGTCGAGCAGTTTTGTCCAACTCACGTTGGCCGCGTTCTGTGTGCTGTTGGCGCCCTCATAGCTGCTGAAACGCTGGACCCAGGTGGAGCCGTCGCTTTCGGAGTCCATCATCCAGTTGGCCTGAACGCTGCGCTGCGAAAGGTAGATGCCCAGCGGAAAAGCCGGTTCCTCGCTCTGGAAGAACGCCCTTCCGATGCCGTCAATGATCTCCAACAGAGTCGCGCGCTGTGTCACCGCCCGCTCCGTCATGCGCGCCGAGGCTGTATCGCTAAAATAGCCGGAGTCGTCGCCCGCAAGCTGCCAGACCACGTTGTTGTGATCGCGGAGGAAGACGTACGACCAGAGACTGTACTTGCCGCTCTCGCCTGAGCCAAAGTGCGTGCGGGTCATCACCCAGCGCTTTTCCGGCAGAAGCGTTTTGCTGAGGGAGCGGACAATGTCCTTGGCGCAGCAAATGTCGTAGGCTTCGATCCAGTTCATGTCGGAGTGCAGCAGCTTGTCGTAATCCCAGCCGCCGAATGCCGCGGGAGCCTGGGTGCCGACAATCCCCAGCGGAGTATTGGGGTCTATCTGCCGGGCGGCGCGCGCAATGCCCCCCAGCGCCTCAGCCCAGGCCGTGTCCTGGAAGGTGCGGAAGTCCGACCAACTCGAATAATTCCGCTGGGCCGGCGGCGTGCGCTTGTCCCACGGAATGGAGAAGCCCTTCGGCGGATCGTGGCTGCCAGGATGGCTTGTGAACAAATCCAGCATGCGCCTCTTGTACTGGGGCATGTTGAGGATCTTGGTTTCGTCGGTAGTATAAGGGATGACGTCCGGCCACTGCTGGAAGCGCGTGCCCCACTGCGCGTTGAGCGCGTCCAGCGATGCGTACTCCTTCTTCAGCCACTCGCGGAACAGGTTCAGGGTCGCTTCGGAATAATCATAGTCGAATGGGTTGGCAAAGTTGGTGTTGCTGATCTCGTCGCCGATAGAATAACCTAGGGGCTGGTTCGGCCAGTCGTCCACGACGGTGCGCTGGATGTCGCGGACGGCAAAGGCGTTCTCGTCGGGGTTGTACCAGTTGAACTGGCGGTGCAGGAAGAACTCCCCCCGCAGGTGCGCGAGGGTGGCTCGAAGTCCTCCCAGACTGCCGGCCCCCATGGTGGTTTTGACCGTCCAAGGTTCCTTGGCCTGGCGCAGGACCGCGGCTTCTTCGCGTCCTTTGGCGCACGCCGCCTGGTACTGCGCATACGCGGCGTCGAATGCGTTCTGCGGGTCGAGCCGGGCCAGCGCCTTCTTCTTCAGTTCGCCGTGGCCCAGGACGTCTTCCCGGACGGAGGCGCAACGAGCGTCGTTGTTGTGGATGAACCAATTGCGCTCCACGTCGAAACTGCCGCCTTGGAGCGGCAGCTTGTATCCCGCGGCAAACTCATGGTAGTAGTCAAAGTCATTGACGGCCAATCGCGTGCCGGGCTGATATTCGTAACAGGTCATGCCCCCATTCAGCCCCGCGTTGCGCATGGCGCGATAGACCTTCTTGGATTCCGCCGCGCCGCCATAGATCATGTGGACAAAGTTGTCGGGACGGACGATGTTGCCGCCGCGCGCGTTCAGGCGGACAGGACAGGCCGCCACCACTTGCACACCGCCGTCCTTGTCCACGCGTTGCAGCGCCAGTGTGAAACCCTTCATCCTGGGCACGTGCAGCGTGAGCGCAAGGGGCTGCGCCGGCGCGTTGCCCTTCACGGGCTGCTCGTACCAGAGGCGATTGTAGGTGTCGAGGGCCAGGAGCGTGTACTCCACGTCTTTGCCAAGATTCTGAAGGCTCACGCCAATGGGCATGTCATCAGCGTACTCGTATTGCTTCTTATCAACCGCGAGCGCCTCGCCGCCAGCCGCCGCCGCACAGACCGCCCACAGGAACGCGCACACCCAACTCAAACATAACTGCCGCTTCATGCCTGACCCTCCTGTTGCAGACTCGTCCTGAATCTCCTCAGGGCCGCTCTACTGCCCCAACTGCATGACCTGCACTGCTCCGGCCGGCGCGGGCGGCAAAGCCTGACGGTTGCGCAAACGCCCGGAAATCTGCCTGTCGCCGGCGCCGGCGGAGACGTTGACCGACGACTCCGCCTTCACCAGCCAGGTGTCGTCCCAGCGCAGATAGGTGCCCTCGCCCAACACAAAGCCCGTCACCTTTCCATTGGCCACGCGCACCATCGCCAGCAGGCCGTCAGTGCGGAGACTGCCCACAGCAAGCGGATGGCCGCGCTGCACGCGGTCCTCTTCCGATTGCCACGCGATGAGATCCCGTGAGCCATCGGCCAGCTCAACGGACACGCCGAACGCCGAGGCGTTCCGGCACTCGACCGCCTGCACGGCCGCTCGCGGCCGCGCGTTCTCCTCCCGTTGCAGGGTTGCGATAGCGGCGTAACGAACGCGCACGCCGGTTTGTTCCACGCGGAGGCGCACGAGGCTGGAGTTGACCGGCTGCTTCGTCAACGCAGGCTGGGCGGGTTGGATGAACTGCACGGCGCAGGTGCCGCCCTTGGCGGTCATCACCAGCGGATCGGCGGGGGCGCCCGCGCCATGCATGGGCAGATTGGGCGCATGCCAGAGCCATTCGTACTTGACTGGCAGTCCGAGCTGCTGGTTGTCGTCCACGATGAGCAGATAGGGCGTCGCGCCGTGTTTCGCGAAAAGACACGTGCGTTCGGCCCGGATGGCGGGATTGCTGGTCGCGACCGAATTGTCCCGGTAAGACCACTTCGCATCGCCGCGCACATAATCCGCAAAATTGGAGAGCGCCAAACCCACCAGCAGGCCCTCCGTCGAATTATCAATGCCGCACGAGCGAGGCGTGCGGTTCGTAGCCGGCCAGCCGCCGCCATTGATGATGATGAGGTTGTGTTCGTAATCCACGCCGTGCTTTTCACTTTCATAGGGGAAGAGCATCTGATGCGTGGCAAACAATGTCCCAAAGCCGCCGAACAGGAACGAATCCATGTCGTAGTGCTGGTGGTTGCATTGTTCAAAGCGGGTGACGAATGCAAAGAACGCCGCGTCCGTGTCATCCCAGACGCTGCGTGCGAACACATAACCGGCGCGGTTCGGCGTGACTTCGAAGTACCGTGACGTGGGCGTGCCCATCTCCCGCGGACTGCGCGGCTTGAGATCAAGCGGGTAACCGAGATACGCGGTCAGCGTGTCGAGCCAGTCAGTGGCCGTGTACTTGCGCCAGGTCCACAGGCCTGCGGCGTCGCCCGTTTTGCCCAAATCCGCCAGGTACTGCGCTGAGAAAGTGCGTCCGCCTTGGCCGGTGTTGTCCCCGATGGGCGCGCAACCGCCCCAAGGCAGCTCCTGATACATGAGGTAGCGCAGCGCCTGGTCGGCGCCCGATCCCAGCGCCAGGTTGCCGCCGCCAGCGCGCCAGACTGCCTCAGTGAAAAGGCCTGCGTAATCGAGGCCCGTGCAGGCATAGCAGGGCCCTTCGTAGCAGATCCCCGACGGCTTCCACGCAGTCGGGTAATAGTTCTGGCTGACCCGCCGCACGGCTTCGCGATAGCACGTCTCGATCGCGGCGTTGCTCGTATCGCCGCGGAGCGCCAGGGCCAGCAAGCCGCAGGCCGCCACCGGAACCACGCCGACATTGTACGACGCCTCCGCCCACCATTGCTTGTCGGTGTGTTCGTAAGTCCGGACGCACCAAGCCTCGAGTTGCGGCAGCGCCTCGCTTTTCTGTTCTTGCGTCATGCGCGGCGCGAGCCAGTCCCAGGCCAGCGCGAACGCGCGCGGGGTCCTGCCATACCAATTGTCGTACGGCCCGGCTTTCGCGAAGAATTGCGCGGGGTCGTGTTCGCGCAGCATCGCGCGGAAGAACTCGACAGCCTGCTTCGTCAGTTCTGGGTCGTTCTCAAGCGTGGCCAGGAACGCCTGGTCTTCCAGCGTCTCCTGCCAACAGTAGTTCTCCTCCCCGGGTTTCCTCCGAGACGCCTTCCGGACGTCGTCCAGGCAATACTTGAGCAGCGTGTCGGCGCCGGCGCGCTGGCGGAGCGCGGCGACAGCGCCCGCGTCGAACAGCAGGAACGGATGTTCCGGCGCCGGAGCTGTTTGTTCCCCCGCCGACGCACCAGTCCACGGCAACAGCAGTGCGGCCGCCACCACTGCGAACGAACGCTTGAGCACGGCGATGGGTTCCTCAATGAAAGCACGGGCGAGCCGGGAGCGTCCGGCCTGAGCGCCTCTCGCATCAATCTTCATTATGCTTGTACACCGCAATTCACGGCGACTCTCGGGGTTACGGCACAGGAAATTCGCCCGCCAGCGCCCGGCGGATGGGTCCTCATCACGTCGGCGCCCCCGACGGCGTCTTTCGGCGGGACACCCAGTCATGCGCCTTTCGTCGGACTGCGGTGACGGCCTCACGGACACGTTCCCTTCCCACATTCCAGGTTTTCTGCGTTTCAACCGCGTTGACCAGCGTGGTAGCCTGTACACTTGGTCCAGCTGCAAGTACAGGCAAGGAACGAGAGTTTTGGCAGCCATGAGCACGCAAGCGGACCGGCAGAGTATCCGCGATCTGGCCGCACAATGGCGCGACTGGGCTGGGCGGCCCGTCATGAACGAACGGAAACGGCTTTGGCGGGCGGTGCATGACCTCAAGGCCGAGCGACCCGTCATTCTTTTCGAGACGGCTTGGATTGACGACTACGTCGCCGACAGCGAACTGCGCTGCCAGGACCCGTTTCTGCGCAGCGTGGAGAAGAACATGCGCATCACGCTGCGCCAGGCGGAAGAGCTCGGCGACGATCTTGTCGTCGAGCCTTATTACCGGCTCGGCTGGAAGATGATCTTCTCCGACTACGGCGTGCCGGTGGAGATTCGCGGCCTGACGGGCGCCGACAAGTCCATCGCCTACAGCTTCAGTTTCCCCATTGCAGCGCCGGCGGACATCGCGCGGCTGCGCCGAAGAACCGTCGCGGTGGACCGCGAAAAGACGCTGCGGCTGCACGCGACGTTGCAGGACACGATGGGCGACATTCTGCCCATCAGACTCGGCAACTACGATCCGTTCGCTTACGAATTCGACGTGGGCGAGTTCGGCGACCTGGGCTTTAACGGGAATTTCTTCTTCGGGCTGACATGGCAGCTTTACAGGTTCATCGGCAACGACCGATTGCTCTACTGGGTCTACGACGAACCGTCGGCCATCCACAAGCTGATGGCCTATATGCTCGAAGACCGGCTGGCGACGTTCGAGTTCTTCGAGAAGCATGGCCTGCTGGACTTCAACACCGACAGCCAGATGGCCGGCCCGCGCAGCTATGGCTACGTTTCCGACCTCCCGGCGGCCGACTGCGGGCGCGCGACGACGTTGAAGGACCTCTGGGGTTGGGCCGAGTCGCAGGAGTTCGAGGCGATCTCGCCGGCCATGTACCGCGAGTTCGTCCTGCCCTACCTCGCTGGCTTGAGCGAGCGGTTCGGACTGATCTATTACGGTTGCTGCGAGCGCGTGGACAACCGGCTGGAGGCCATCATCGAGGCGATACCGAATCTGCGCTCCGTGTCCGTCTCCGGCTGGTCGGACCTCGAAAAGTGCGCCGAGATCCTGGGGAAGCGTTACGTGTACTCCCGCAAGCCCACGCCCGCCTACATCAGCGGCGCCAATCCCGATTGGGACGGCTTGAAAAAGGACATGGAGGCCACCCGCGCCGCCGCGCGCAACTGCAACCTCGAGATTCTCTTCCGCGACGTTTACACCACGACCGGCGACCGCACGCGGCTGCGCCGGTGGGTGGACATGACCAAGGCGATCTTCGGGATGTGACCCCGGCTTCATGAGCGTCCGTAGTTGTCCCCCCGAATAACTCCGTCCTATCTGCTGCGTAACGGCTTGCGTGTTCGTTGCCAAGCCGTACCTCGTAGTGTTCCGAAAATCAGCCGAGGCGCGCCGGTGCTGTCGGCGATACCTTATGAGGCAATGTCCTTCTCTCCGAAATGTTTGCGTGAATTGACGAGGAAAGAGGTGGACCAATACCTTTCTCCCAACCGGTGGCAGCGGACGCAAGAGCCGATGCATGATGCCGCCATTATCGGCGGCGGAATGCCGGGCAAGGCGGAAAGCCTCGCGGCGGCTGGAAGTTGGCTAGCTTGGTATTTATATGAGCGGACAAGGCACCAGGATGGTACTCTGCGGTGGCGAAAATGCTTTGCCTGCAGATTGGCGATGCCCATAATGGCGCCCGAAAACAAGCCGCTGGAGCGGCTCGGAGCGGCTCATCCAGGAGATCCCGGCTGACAGCGCAACCGACTCGGATACACGCCATGAAGATGCGGCTGACGGTGCGAGGCATAGCTATGGTGTTGATGGTCGGCGGTTCAATGACCTGCCGCGGCGGCGAAGGCGGCGCGTTCGATCTTCCAGCGGCCACGCCTAAGTCGCAGGTCAGCACCGGCGACACGGCTCGCCTGCAGCACGCGCTCGCCAAAGCGCGGCGCGGCGAAGCGGTGACCATCGGCGTCATCGGCGGATCAATCACGCAGGGCGCCGCGGCGACCAAGACGGAATTCCGCTACGGCAACCGTATTGCGAAGTGGTGGCGCGACACCTTCCCTAAGACCACGGTTAAGTTCGTGAATGCCGGCATCGGCGCGACGGGGTCCAACTTCGGAGCGCTGCGTGTGCAGCGGGACCTCCTGGCACAGAAACCTGACGTCGTGGTTATCGAGTACGGCGTCAATGATGGCAACGAGAAGGGTTCCGCGGAGACGCTGGAAGGCGTCGTGCGCCAGACGCTCAAGCAGCCGGACAATCCGGCCGTCCTGCTGCTGTTCATGATGCATCAGGACGGCGGCAACGCTCAGGACTGGCACGGCAAGGTGGGCCAGCACTATGAACTGCCGATGGTGAGCCTGCGCGACGCCCTGTGGCCGGAGATCAAGGCCGGGCGGCTGAAGTGGGAGGACGTCGAGGCCGACGCCGTGCATCCCAACGACCGCGGCCACGCGTACGCGGCACAGTTCGTCACCGCGGCAATGGAACAGGCATACAAGGACCTGCCCGCGGACGACAGGCTGCCGGCGATCAAGCCGCTTCCTGCTCCGCTGATCAGCGATCTGTTCGAACACGTAGCGCTGTACGAGGCCCCCGCTCTCAAGCCTGTGAGCAACCAGGGCTGGACGCTCGACCCCAAGGCACAATGCTGGAAGAGCGACAGGCCTGGCAGCGTGATTGAGTTTGAGGTTGAGGGTACGGTGATCCTCATGATGCACTTCATCATCAAGGGGCCGATGGGCATGGCCAGCGCGCGCGTTGACGACAAGCCGCCGGTGACGAAAGACGGGTGGTTCGACCAGACGTGGGGCGGCTACCGCAATACCAGCGAACTGGCGCGCGGCCTGGGGCCGGGGCCACACCGCGTGCGATTGGAGTTGCTGGACAAGAAGGCCGCAGCCAGCACAGGGAACGAGTTCAGGCTGCTGGGCCTTGGCGCTGCCGGCAAGTGACGTGCCGGAACACCAGAGATCCGAATGGGGGCCAGAAGGCCATGACATGCGCCTGTTTGCGTTCTCTGTGCGTGGGTGGTGCAGCCCTGTTGCTCCTGACGTGGACAGCGCGGGGCCTCGAAGGGGAGGAAAAGGGGCCGAACGAGGTCTCGGCGGCTCGTACGAAGCCGCGCGCTCTCTTCTACCACGGCTTCGAGGACCTTGACGAACTGAAGAAGGACGGCCGCTGCGAGGTCCGAGGGGGAACCATCGTGCCGGGCCGCGTCGGCAACGCGATTCGCGGGCTGAACATGGTGATCGCCAAGCCGGAAGCCGTCATGGACGCCCGGCGCGGGACGCTGTGCTTCTGGTTCCAGGCCAGCGGCGCGGGTGAGACCGTACCGCTGGATCTCTGGCCCGGTCGGCCTGCGTGGGAACTGCACATTAGGCTCGAGAAGCCCAAGGCGGAGCAGGGCAAGCAGGATGATCCGCAAGCGCTGGTCGGTACGGTAGCGCTCAAGATCATACTGGGCGAATCGCCTCGCACCGGCGACGGTAACGTGGAGCTCGAGGAGACCCTTCAGGCCGGCCTCGCCTGCCGAACAGGCGACTGGGTACACGTGGCCTGGACCTGGGCGGGTCTCGGGCACAGGCTGTATGTGAACGGGCAGTTGAAGACGGACAAGAGGCTGGTGTCCGCGTTCCCGCCGCAGGTCGGGCCGAGCATGAGGTTCGGCGGCCACTGGATGAACAAGGTCCAGCATTCGCTCGACGAGCTTGCCTTCTACAACGCGGCGCTGACTCCCGGAGCAGTGAAGGCCGCCTGCGAGCGCAAGCAGGCCGGCCCGCTCGAACTCCCGGACCAGCGCGGCTTGACGATTACGACCGCCTGGGGCCCGGGCGAGAAGAAGGTGCATGTCAGCGCCGATGCCGGCAACGATCTCGAAGAGCGGACCGCCGCGTTCCGCCTGGTGGCGCTGGATGGTCGGGATCGCATCCTGGGCCAGGAAGTGCTCGACCGCCTGCGCCGCGGCTTCGGCGAAGCCCTGATCCCGGTGAGCGAAATGCCTCCTTCGGCGTACAGAGTGCGAGTGGAAGCGCTGAACCCGGAGAAGAAAGTCCTGGAGTCCAAGGAGTCGGAACCGTGGGAGCTTGCCGAAGCTCCCTGGATCGGCAACACGCTCGGGCTCTCCGAGAAAGTGCAGCCACCGTGGACGCCGATCAAAGCGGGAGATGAGGCGCTCGAGGTCTGGGGCCGGACGTACACGCTCAAGGGCGGGTTCGGCCTGCCGACCCAGATCACCTCGCAGGGACGGAAGCTGCTGGCGGCTCCCGTCACATTGACGCTCGTCCAGGACGGCAAGCCGCTCCAGATCGCGAATACGAAACTCAAGCTCACCGACGCCACGCCCGCCGTCGCCCGCTGGGAAGGCTCGGCGCGGGCGGGTGACGTGGAGGTCGCCGTCAAGGGCCGTCTCGAGTACGACGGGATGCTGCTCGTGAACCTGAACCTGAAGCCGGCCAACGGGAGAGGGAGCGCGCGGCTCGATTCGATAGACCTTGACACGGCCATGCCCGGGGACCGGACGCTCTTCCTGAACACCTCGACGGAGCAGGGCTACTGGTGGCAATGTGAAAAGCGGGCATCCAGTCATAAAAAGGGGACGGTCGCCAGCAAGCGACGAACCCTTTTCACGAAAGGAGCCCGCGATGCACATTTTAGGTCTGGACGCGCACAGCGCAACGTTCACGTTGG
>Ga0315282_10005570_pt1 | contig 21399 bp, 20 predicted proteins | sample YL17G07_20_MG_FD_203693 | JGI IMG/M metagenome (GOLD analysis project Ga0315282, IMG submission 203693) | Sediment microbial communities from Yellowstone Lake, YNP, Wyoming, USA - YL17G07_20 | ecosystem: Environmental > Aquatic > Freshwater > Lake > Sediment | place: USA: Wyoming | collected... | reverse complement strand
CCTCAGCTAAACTCATCTCTGTCGCAGCTTCTCGCGGCATCGGGGTACCTCCTTATTATTTTTGGGCCTTCTCAACCCTAAGGGGTACCCCTTTCCCTGCCCTGACACAAGAATCGTTACATCACCGCAGAGCGGCTCCTGCTTGACGACCAGGGGCCGTTTCAGCCATAGTGGGGGCCTTGCCACTGACCGTGGTAATTTTTTCGGCTCATTCGAGGAGGTATTGCATGTCCGTTGAGCAGGCCAGAAACGCGATCGATGCCTTTTTCAAGGCTTTTAACGCCCGCGACATGGAGGCGCTGAAGGATTCGCTAAATTACCCGCATGTGCGCATCGCCATCGGCCGGGTAGCGATCGCCAAGGACCGGTCAGAATTTAGAGGCGGCTTTGACGGATTGGCCGAGCGCGAGGGGTGGGATCGGTCCACCCTGGACAAGGCCGATGTGGTGCACGCCTCGGATAACAAGGTGCATTTCGCCATCGAGTTCAGCCGTTACAAGAAGGACGGCACCAAGTACGTGACGCACAAATCCCTATGGATCGTGACACGGCTGGGAGACCACTGGGGCGTCCAGGCCCGTTCCAGCTTCGCGCTGTGAGCCGGCAGGTGCGGAAGCTAAAATTGTTGGGTTTCGCCGCGCTCAACCCAACCTACAATTTTTGCCGGGGCAGGAGCCCCTCGGCGGCTAGGTACTCTTTGCTGGCCTCATAGTTTTTCCGGGCCAGGGTGGTCTGGGCGAACCCGCCGTCCTTGGGTTCGGGCGGCTTGAGCTGGTGCTGGGCAAAGCCCAGCTTGAAGTGGTTGTAAGCCGTGTCGATCTCGGCCGTGTAGCCCATGGTGTCCTGGGCGTGGTTGATGGCGCCCTTGATGATCCTGGTCAGCATGGGATCCGCGATGCAGCGGTCCGCCACGCGGCCGGCATAGGCCAGGGTGGCCTCCTCGAGTTCTTCGGCCGGATAGACCCGGTTGACGTAGCCGTATTCAAGGGCCTCCCGGCCGTTGATGAAGCGGTGTTCGAACAGGATTTCCTTGGCCTTGCGCGGTCCCAGGTCCCATGGCGCCGAAAAATACTGGACCAGGCCGGGCAGGAACATCGCGTCTTCCGCGGCGAAGATCAGGTCCATGGCCGAGGCGAAGATCCACCCGCCGAAGATGCAATACCCGTGCACCATGGCCACGGTCGGCTTGGGCGGGTTGCGCCACCTCAGACTGTTTTCCACGCAGTACCGGCGCGGATCCACGTAATCCATGTATACGTCATATCGGGTCCGACCCCGGGCCTGGCGATAGGCTTGGTCCTCCTCGGTGCCGATGTCGTGGCCGGCGGAGAAATGCGGCCCGGCGCCGGAGAGCACCACCGCGCCCACTTTTTCGTCGGCCGCGGCCTGAGCAAAGGCGTCGTCCATCTCTTCGCGCATCAGCCAGCCCTGGGCGTTGAAGAAGCGGGGGCGGTTGAGGATGATGCGGGCCACCTTGCCGGGTTCATATAGAATGTGCTTATAGTCCATACTTTCCCACCTCCAGTGGGTTCACGCGGTTCGAGAGCGGTCGCGGGCGATGAGGGCCGCGCCCAGGGCGCCGACCGTATCCGGTTTCATGGGCACGGCGATCTCGCAGCCTAGCGTCTGGGTCAAGGCCCGTACCACGCCGGCGTTGTGGGCCACGCCGCCGGACATGGACACGGCCAGGCCGGTCAAGTCCGGCGCGATGCGTTTGACCATGGTCTGGATGCGCGAGGCGATGGCCCGGTTTAGACCGCTGACGATCTCGTTCACCTCGGCCCCCTCCGCGATCAGGGAGACGACCTCGCTTTCGGCAAAGACGGTGCACATGCTGCTGAGCGACAGGTGACCCGTGGCGCCGCGGTCGAGTTCGGAGAGGCGCTCGATGTCCACTTCCAAGGCCCGGGACATGGCCTCCAAAAATCGGCCCGTGCCCGCGGCGCATTTGTCGTTCATGGCGAATTCGACCACCCGCCCTTCGTCGTCCAAAAGGATGGCCTTGCTGTCCTGCCCGCCAATGTCGATCAGCACCCGCGTCTCGGGCAGCAGGGCCCGGGCCCCCCGCGCGTGGCAGGTGATCTCCGTCACCGCGGTCAGCCGCCGTTCGACCCGGTCCCGTCCGTATCCGGTCGAGACCGTGGCCTGGATGTCTTTTTCGGTGAGACTGACCGCGTCCAGGACCTCTTTCAAAGCCCGGTCGATGGCCTCCCGGTTCCGGGCTCCGGTGGGGACCACGGTCGAGGATAGGACCTGGCCGCTTCGATCGATGACCACCGCGTCGCAGGATAGGCTGCCGATGTCAATGCCCAAATAGTGCATGAGCTTCCCTTTTTATCCGATTTTACCAGGGACGGGGCCGGCTGGTGAGCATCTCCACGAACGCCTCCAGCCGGGTCTTGAGTTGTCCCTCGGCGAAATTTCTGGGGTCGGCGCAGTCCACCTCGAGATTGAGGACCGGCACGCCGATCTGCTTGAGCCCCTCGGTCACCAGCCCGCGGGCGCCGGTCCCCTGCCGGCATCCCCAGTGGCAGGGATTGATCACGCCGTCCACGCGGTAGGCCTCGGCCAATCGCCTCAGATGCGCCACGCGCTGCTCGGCCGCGCGGGTGAAGGGGATGGAGATCATCCGCCGGGCCAGGCCGGGCAAGGGGTCCTCCAGGTCGATCGGCTCCCACTGGATGTCGTTCAACTCGTCCACGACAATGGCGGCCCGGTACTCGTTTTCCAACATGCGTACCATAGGCTCCTTGAACTGGATGCGGTTTTGCAGCCACATCAGCCGCAGCCGCTCGCCCGGCACGCCGCTGGTTCCGGCGATTTTCCTGGCCCGGTAGTGATCCCGGAAGGCGCCGGCGATCCGCACCGCGGCCTGGGTGCCGAACATCAGCGGCAGGACGAACCCGAAATTGGTGAGGTCGGCGCCCGAGGCCGGCGAAGGCACACCTTTGGCCAGGTCATACACATCGAGCATGAGTTCCCGGGCCTGGTTGGTCAGGGTCAGGCTCTCCCGGAGCCGTTCCCGGTCCAGGGGCTGTCCGGTGTGGGCGGCGATGAAATCGACCATGGCCTCGAGCTGCCGCGTCAGGAAGCGAACGGCCTCGGGCGAGTCGGTCTGGGGGATTTCCATGAGGAAAAAATCTCGGTTGAAGGTCGCGGCCAGGTTTTCCAGCACGGCCAGGCCGCCGATGCAGGGTCCGGTCGTACCGATCAGAAAGTCCGGGACCGGAATGAGCCCCTCGAGGGCGGCGCCGAGCACGGCCCGATGGAACCCGCAGGTGTCCGAGCCGTAGCCCGCGGCTTCCGCGGCAGAGAGCAGGGGGCCGACGCGATCGGTCATGGCCAGTTCGGCCCCGACGAACTCCACGAAACAGGAGACCAGGCCCATGGCGCTGAGCAAGTCGAAAGGAACCAGCAGGCCGCACCAGGCCAGCTTTTCCTGGCCGGAGAACAAGCGGCGTCCCAGCCGCGCCGTCTCGTAGGCGTATATCTGGCGGGGATTGACCCGGCCGGCCCTGCGGTCGAGGATGCGTTCGAGCCTGCTCTCGAGGTCTTCGAAATAGGCGCCGATCATCATGGATGCCTTTCAGCCCTGCATCTCGGCAAAGGCCTCGATGCGCGTCCGCTGCTGTCCGATGGAGCGCAGGCTCAGGTCCCCCTCCAAGATGAGCAGCGGCAGCCCGGCGCGGCGCAGCGCCTCCCGCACGCCCGGCAGGCGGGTGAGGTAGGGATCGCAGAACTTGAGGGTGTGGCCGATGACCGAGACGGCGCCGGCCTGGCGGGCCCGGGCCACGACCTCCTCGCCCATCCGGCCCGGGCGCCTCGGGTCGAAGGATCGGGCGCAGCGCGGCTTGGAAAGAAGACCTTGGGACAGCCGGGTGAAGACATCCCCGGCAATTTCCATTTCGACCCGGTGGAACAGGCGCGAGCCTGTACACAAGTCCTCATCCACGATCCGCACGCCGCAGGACTCGAACATGGAAAAGGCCTCCGGGTCGGGCAGGACGTTTCCAAAAAGGAAGACCGGCACACCCTGGCTGAGCACCGCGCCGGCCGGGCACTTCTCGATCTCCTGTTCGAGGCGCTTGATAAAGGGACCCAGCAGGTTCGTGGAGGCTTCATTGTATAAGGCCTGGAGAGCGGCGGCGCCGCCGGCCAGAGCGCCGGCCCGGTTTTTTCCCCTCAGCCGCTCGAAAAGGCATGCCAGCCGGTTCCGCTCTTCTACGGCCGAAAGAAGGGCCTCCTCCGTGACCGTCGCCCCTCCCCAGCCGGCCAGGGTCCGGGCCAGCCGCATCAGCGTTTCGCTGAAAAAGGCGGCGGCCGTCTCGTCCGCGCCGACCGGCAGATCGAGCAGAACCACGCGGTCCTCAGGCCGTACCTTGATCCAGGCGTCGGCCAGGCGGCGCATGGCGTCGCAGCTGTTCATGAAGACCATGCCGGCCAGTTCGGGCAAATCTCCGCAAAGAGCCCGGTCCAGCAATCGTTTGACGTGCGGGCAGAGGTTATCGTGAAGAATCCGGCCGGCCGCCTCGGGCCATTCCCCGGTCGGCAGCAGGCGGTAAGGCGCAAAGCCGGCCGCGTCGATGACGGCCAGCGGCGTGTAGGCACAGGCATATCCAATCCGCTTCGGGGCGGTGTGGGCCACCCTTTCTTTCCCTCTCTACCCGGCCGGACCCCAGTCTGATGCGGTCGGCCGGGGTGCCTTCTCTTTGGCTGGGGCGAATTATACCGGCCGGCTTCCTTGAAAACAAGCCCGACGTATCTGCCGGGACGAGAGGATGAAAAAGCAAGGCCCCTCCGATGGGCAACCGGACCCGCGCCGCAGTTTTCCGCCTCAAGAAAATATGGTAAGCTGCCTGCGGCGCGGGCAGGGGGCGCTTTTCTCGGCATGGCGGCTTCAGCGAAAAGACGAAGAACACGGTCCAGCCAGCCAATGATTGACGGCATTGTGGTGGAGCTTGCGTCTCTGGCCGGCCTCTCCCATCGCTGCCGACCCCGGCTTTGCCGGCGAAGCCGCTTTTGCTGCGCAGCCTACGAGGTGGAAGTGGACGAGGGGGAGTTGGCCACGATCGTGGGCCTTCTGCCCGAGGCCGGCCGATATGCGCCCGCGCTATGGTCCGGCAACGGGTGGGCAAACGTCTTCGAGGAGGGGGAGAGGGGGTTGTACACCTTGGACTCCGACGAAGAGGGCCTGTGCGTTTTTGCTTATCGCCGCGGCTCCGGAGGGCGACGGTGTGCGCTCCACACCGCGGCTCAGGACCTGGGTCTCTCGCCCTACCGGGCAAAGCCCAGGTGCTGCGCCCTGTGGCCCTTGGCCCTATGGGAAACCTCGACGCCGGTGCTCGGCCTTCACGAGGATATTTTTTCCTTTCCCTGCAACGCCCCGCGGCCACACGACAGCCGCGACCTCGATCCCGGCGTGGCCGCCCTGATCCGGGAAAATTTTAGTCAAGGCTTTCTGGCCGAGCTGAACAATTATTTGCAAACCATTTAGGACCGGCCTTGCCGGGAGGGAGACGGATCATGGATGAGCACCAGCAGTGGTACAACAAAAAACAGGGAGAGCGCTGCGTGGTTAACCTGAAGAAACACGGGTTCGACGCGCATCTGGTGGACACGGCCGAAGAGGCCGGGAAACTGGTGCTGGGCATGATCTCGGGCTACGCCACCTTTGGGTTTGGGGGATCGGCCACGACCCGCGGTCTGGGCCTTATGGAGGAGCTGAGACGCCAAGGAAAGACCATTTATGACCACCTCGAGCCCGGGCTCGGGCGGGAAGAAAACCTGGCCCGGAGGCTGAGCCAGGGCCGATGCGACTGTTTCCTGTGCAGCGCCAACGCCGTTTCCGAGACCGGGGAGATCGTCAACGTGGACGGCGTGGGCAACCGGACCGCGGCCATGACTTTCGGTCCCAAGAAAATCGTGATCGTGGCCGGGATCAACAAGGTGACGCCGGACCTCGAGACCGCCCTCAGGCGGGTTTGGGAGGTGGCCGGCCCGGTGCGGGCCCGAAGCCTAAAGATGCCGACCCCGTGCGCGGAAACCGGGGTATGCGTCGATTGCAATACACCGCAGCGGATTTGCAACGTCACCACCATCCTGCATCGCCGGCCCATTCTCAGCGACGTGTCGGTCGTTTTGGTCAATCAGGCCCTGGGGTACTGATTTTTTCCTTTTGTCTCAGCTCTGAATTCGTTTCGTTTGGCTCAGGGGCAGGGTCCGGCGACGAAAAAGTTTAGGCCGGCAAAAAAGGTTTGACCAAACTTTTTTTTCTTGCCATGATTCCTTAAAGCACGCATCATTTCGGTCAACATAAAAGGCATGGGTAGAGCAGACCGACCATTGGGCGAGACCGGCGGCCGCCCCCAAGAGTTCAGGAGGAAGCAGAAATGATCGACTTCAACATCGCCCCACTGACCCGATACCAGCGCCGCTTGACGCGCGAGTTCAACGTGGACACGGTCCGCCGGCTGGGCCGGTACTATGACGAGCACGAGCACGAGCCGATCAAAGAGGTCGATGAGATACGGGCCAGGTCCTTGGCCATCATGGCCCAGGCGTCGGCGCTGGCCGCGGGGCAGCCGGGCGAAAAGGGGGGTTTGTCCGGGGTGGTCGTAGGTGAGGAGCGGAACTGGGGCGACCCGGCGGTGATCATCTCCACCTCCCAGGGCTTTGTGGGCAACATGGTCGTGGCCGCCCTGGGCTCGCCGAAGCAGAAGGAGCGCTGCGCCGGGAAGTTCGTCGCTTTTGCCATCACCGAGCCGTGCTGCGGCTCGGACACCTCTTCCATCCAGACCACGGCCGTGCTGGATAAGGAGACGAACGAGTGGGTCATCAACGGCACCAAGATTTTCATCACCGGGGGCAGCATTTGTTCCTACGTGGTGGTCTGGGCGAGCCTGGACCGCGGGTTGGGCCGGGCGGCCATGAAGAGCTTTTTGGTGGACGCGGACAACCCGGGCCTGAGCGTGACCAAGCTCGAGAACAAACTCGGATTCAGGGCCTCGGACACGGCCGTCCTCGTCTTCGAAGACTGCCGGGTGCCCTATGAGGACGTTATAGGCGAACCGGAGGTCAAGGCGCGCACCACAACCCAGTCCGGGTTCCGGGGCGTGATGAAGACCTTTGACGCCAGCCGTCCAGTGGTGGCGGCCCTGGCCCTGGGCATCGGCCAAGCCGCGCTGGACTTTGCCAAGGAAAAGTTGGAAGAGGCCGGCTACGCCTTCCCCTACGATCGCGGCACCCACGAGTTGAACGCCGTGCAGCGAGAGGTATTGGAGATGGAGGCCAGCCTGGACGCGGCCCGTTTTCTCATCTGGCGGGCGGGCGCCATGCTGGACACCGGCCAGAGGAACAGCCTGGAGGCCTCCATGGCCAAGGCCAAGGCCGGCAAGGTGGCCACGGTGGTCACCGAAAAATGCGTGGCCCTGCTGGGTCCCCTGGGCTTTTCCCATGACTGGGCCGCGGAAAAATTCATGCGGGACTGCAAGGTGACCGACATCTTCGAGGGCACCGGCCAGATCAACACCCTGATCGTGGCCCGGAACATCCTGGGATTTTCGCGCGATCAACTTAAATGATTCCGACTCGGAGACCGATCTCGCCGGTCTCCGGCCGCCTCCGATCACCGGCCTTGGCGGCGCCTTGGTCTGTTTTCCCCACCTGGATCGTTTGCCGTTTACAAGCGTGCGGGCGCGGTTTTCCCTGCAGTATTTTCGTCATGGCTCTTGACAGGGGAGTTTGATGGCCTACAATATAACCAACTGGTTGGTTAAATCGGGCAGGTAGATCAGGCGAGTAATATGGGCACCTCCACCCCTTCCCAGGTCGGCCCGGCAGCCGGAACCGGACAAAGAATCCTCGCCGCAGCGGTCCAGGAATTCGCGGAAAAAGGTTTTTTCGGCGCCCGCATGCAGGCCATGGCCGACGCCGCCGGCGTGAACAAGGCCATGCTTCATTATTACTTTCGGTCCAAGGAAAACCTGTATCGCCAGGTCCTGCAGGTTACCTTTCAAGCCCTTTGGCAAAACGTGGAGGAAATCCTCCAGGAGGAAGCGCCCATCATCCAACGGCTTGACCGGGTCGTGGATCTTTACATGGACCTCTTTATCCGGAATCCAGGACTGGTGCGCATCATCCTGCGCGAGGTCGCCGGCGGGGGAGAACAGCTCCGCCAGAGCATCAAATACCTCAAGACCGTGGGTATCACCCCCCGCCGCAGTCTGCTCAGGGTCGAGGCCGAGATGGGTTTTAACCAAGACGATCTGCTGCACCTCATCGTCAGCCTCATCGGCTTGTGCCTTTTTTCCACCTTTGCCGAACCATTTCTGGGTGAGCTTTTCGACCTGGATCAAGCCCGCATGGCCGATTTCTCCAAGGAAAGACGGGAGGCCATCAAGGTTATGCTGAGGGTCTCCCTGGAGACGTTGGGCGCGGGTTCCCACGAGGGGGTCTCATGAACAGAAAACGTCTGCCGCTTGTTCTTCTGCCTTTGGTTCTGATGGGGATCCTGGCCTACCTCTTCCTTTTCCGCCTGGGTGAAGACGGTCGGGACCTGTTTCTCTCCGGACACATCGAAGCTACTGAGGTGGACCTAAGCTTCCGCCTGCCCGGCCATCTAGGGCGCGTTTCGGTCGAGGAAGGGCAGGCCGTGAAGGCGGGAGACCTGCTGGCCGAACTCCGGCAGGACGTCTACCAGGCCCGTCTGGACCAGGCCCGGGCCAAGGTCCAGGAGATTGCGGCCAACCAGGCCTCGCTCGAGCTCGCCATCAAGATCAAGGAGCAGGCGGCCCGGGGAGGCGTGGACCAGGCTCGGGCCGGCGTTTCGGCGGCCGAAGCCCGCTACCAGAGCCTGAAAACCGGCTCGCGGGTCGAGGAAATCCGGGCGGCCGAGGCCGGATTCGAAAAGGCCAGGACCGAGTATGAAAAGCGGAAGTCCGATTACGAACGGATGAAACAGCTTTTCAGCCGCGGCATTATAGCTGCCAGCCAGTTCGAGGAGGCCAAGACCGCCTACGAGGCGGCCCAAGCCAATCAGGAATCGGCCAGGGAGCAGTATAATCTGGTCAAGGCCGGTCCGCGTGTGGAGATGGTCCAGGAAGGCAGGGCCCAGCTTTCCGGTTCGGAGGCTGGACTCAGCGTGGCCCAGGCCGCCCTGCGGGAGGTGGAGAAGCTGAGGCTCGACCTGAAGGTGGTGGAGGCGCAACTCAGCCAGGCCCGGGCCCTGCTCGCCCAGGCCGAAGACGACCTCGCCGAAACGATCCTCAGGGCGCCGTTTACCGGGGTGGTGACGGTCAAGGACGTGGAGGCGGGCGAGTTCGTGCAGGCCGGCACGCCGGTCCTGACCCTGGTGGAACTGGACCAGGTGTGGGTGAAGGCTTTTGTACCCGAGGACCGGCTGGGGAGGATTCGTTTTGGCCAGGAGGCCGCGGTCACCACGGACAGCTTTCCGGGCAAGACCTATGCCGGCCGGATTTCCTTCATTTCACCCGAGGCGGAATTCACGCCCAAGAACATCCAGACCCGTGAAGAACGGGTCAAGCTGGTTTACCGCATCAAAGTCATTTTGGAGAACCCCAACCAGGAACTCAAGCCCGGCATGCCCGCGGACGTTCATCTCCGGTGAAAGGTCATGGCCGAGATCGTTCTTGACAACGTGACGCGGCGGTTCGGCGAAGTCACCGCGCTCGATAACCTGAGCTTTTCGGTCGAGCCTGGAGAAATCTTCGCGCTGGTCGGCCCGGACGGGGCAGGCAAGACCACTTGCCTGCGCCTGCTGTGCGGGTTGGTGGAACCAGACCAAGGCAACATCCAGGTTCTGGGAAAGGACGTGGCGGCGGATCCGGAGGCGATCAAGTCCGAGATCGGCTACATGTCCCAGAGATTCGGCCTGTACGACGACCTGACCGTGGCCGAAAATATCGCTTTCTATGCCGAGCTTTACGAGGTCCCGAGGGCCGAGTACCGGGAGCGGAGGGAGCGCTTGTTGGCTTTTTCGGGGTTGGCTCCTTTCATGGACCGCCTCTTCCGAAACCTGTCCGGCGGCATGAAGCAGAAGGTGGGGCTGTCCTGCGCCTTGATCCACACCCCCCGCGTCCTGTTTCTGGACGAGCCGACCAACGGCGTGGACCCGGTCTCCCGCCGGGATTTCTGGAAGCTTCTTTATGAACTCAATCGGGAGAAGGTGACTATCGTCGTGGCCACAACCTACCTGGACGAGGCGGATCGGTGCCACCGGCTGGCTCTGCTGGACCATGGACAGGCCCGGGCGGTCGTGACGCCGCTTGAACTCCGCGGCCTCGCTCAGGGCCGCCTGTTCCGGCTCACGGTTTCGGACCGACAGGAGGCGCTCCGGCGTCTCAGGGAGAGGCCCGACGTGACGCACCCGAACATCCACGGGCCGTCCGTACACTTCGGCCTTAAGAAGGGGTCGGAGCCCGAGCAGGTGGCGGCGGCTCTGATCGAGGCCGGGCTGACGGTCTTCGAGCTGCGTTCGGCCGCGCCTTCCCTCGAAGACGCCTACCTCGCCCTGCTGAGCCGGGAAACCGCGGAGGACCTCGCATGACCGCGGCCGTCCAGCTTGAGGAGGTGACCCGCCGCTTCGGCGATTTCGTGGCCGTGGACCGCATGACGCTCATGGTTGAGCCCGGCGAAATCTTCGGTTTCCTCGGTCCCAACGGCGCCGGCAAATCGACCACCATCCGCATGTTGTGCGGCCTCCTGGCCCCGACCGGCGGGCGGGGTTTTGTGGATGGCCTGGACATCAGCGCCGAGTCGGAGGCCATTAAAAACCGCATCGGCTATATGTCCCAGCGCTTTTCCCTTTACGACGATTTGAGGGTGGAGGAAAATCTCAATTTTTTTGGCGGCATCTATGGACTCACGACAGAAGTCCGGCGCGAACGGGTTCAGGAGACCCTGGAAAAAATCTCTCTGACCCAGCGGCGGCGGACCCTGACCCGGGAACTGCCGGTCGGTTACAAGCAACGGCTGGCCCTGGGCTGCGCCCTGCTGCACCGCCCGCGGATTATTTTTTTAGACGAGCCCACCTCGGGCGTGGACCCGAGGACGCGGCGGAATTTCTGGGACCTGATCTATGACCTGGCCGGGGCCGGGGTGACCGTTTTTGTCACCACCCATTTCATGGAAGAGGCCGAGTACTGCGACCGGATCGGGCTCATCAACGAGGGCCGCCTGATCGCCCTGGGCTCCCCGGACGAGCTGAAAACGCGTTTGCTTTCCGGTCGGATTTTCGACCTGGAAACCAACGACCCCCTGGCCGCGGCCGAGGTTTTATCCAAGACCGACGGGGTCCTCGAGGCCTCGGTCTTCGGACGAACGCTCCACGTGCGTCTGGCCGGCGAAGAACCGGCCGAGAACCTGGTAACTCCGGCGCTCTCCAAGGCCGGGCTCTCCGTCGGCCGATTGGAACCCATCGAACCGACGCTGGAAGACGTATTCGTGGCCCTGGTCGGCCGAAATCCGGAGGAGCGGACGTGAGCCCCCGCCGCGTCCGGGCCATGGCCCGCAAGGAAGTCATCCAGATCCGGCGCGACATCCGGACCCTGATCGCGGCCCTGATCATGCCGGTAGTCCTGCTTTTCCTGTTCGGCTACGCCCTTAGCCTGGACGTGAACGACATCCCTACCATTATCGAGGATCGGGACCGCACCCTTCTTTCCCGCGACCTGGTGCAGCGTCTGACCGCCTCGGGTTACTTCTCCCTGGTCCGGTACGCCGACCGTTCGGAGGAGATCGACGCGGCCCTGGACCGCGGTGAGGCCCTCATGGCCTTGGTCATTCCGGAGGGGTTCGCCGCCCGCCTGAGAAGCGGGGCCGGGTCTTCGCTTCAGGTCCTGTTCGACAGCACGAATTCCAACACGGCCTCGATCGCGGCCGGGTATTTCACCGGCATCGCCTCGACCTTCAACGTGGATCTGGTGGCCGGCCGATTGAGGCGGCTGGGGCTTCAATTGGCGCCTTGGCCGCTCGACGTGAGGCTTCGCATCTGGTTCAACGAGGAGATGAAAAGCCGGAATTTCATCATTCCGGGCCTGACGGCGGTCATCATGATGGCCGTCTGCGTGCTGCTGACGGCGCTGACCATTTCTCGGGAGAAAGAGACCGGTACTTTGGAGCAGCTTGTTTCCACGCCCATCACCCGCGGCGAGCTGATCGTGGGCAAGTTGCTACCTTATGTGGGCCTGGGCGTCATCCAGATGGCCCTGGTCATCGGCACCGCGGTGCTCGTCTTCGAAGTGCCTTTTAAAGGCAGTTATTTCAACTTGGTGCTGGCCGGTTTGATTTTTCTGGTGGGAACCCTGGGGTGGGGGTTGTTCATTTCGGCCGTGGCCCGCAATCAGCTCGAAGCGAGCCAGATCGTGGTCATCACCGCCTTTCTGCCGTCCTTTCTCCTGTCCGGGTTCATCTATCCCATCGAAAACATGCCTGTTTGGCTTCAGGTGGTGACCTATGTTGTGCCGGCCCGCTATTTCGTCGAGATTTTAAAAGGTCTTTTTCTGACCGGGGCGGGCCTGGACGTGCTCTGGCCCCAGATGCTTCTCCTGACCGCCTACAGCCTGATCGTGCTGGGCCTGGCCCGGCGCAAATTCCAAAAGAGGCTCATGTGATGCGGACCTTCATCATTCGCGTCCGGCACCTGTTTCTCAAGGAATTCACCCAGGCCCTGCGGGATCCGCGCATGCGCATGCTGCTGTTCGTGCCGCCCATCGTGCAACTCATTCTCTTCGGCTACGCCGCCAACCTGGACCTGAAACACATCCCGACCGCGGTCTACGACGAGAGCCGCTCGCAGCTCTCCCGCGATCTGGCCGACACCTTTGCCGCTTCCGGGTATTTCGATCTGGTGGCGCACGTGGACCGGGCCGAGGAGATGGCGGCCCTGTTGAACAAGGGAACGGTCAAGGCGGCCCTGCATTTCGGGCCGAACCTCGCCGGCCGGCTGGGCGGCGGAAAGCAGGCGGCCATCCAGATCGTCGTGGCCGGGACGGACTCGAACACCGCGGCCATGGTGCAGAGCTACAGCGTGCAGATCGCCCAGGGCTACAACCAGCGCCTGCTGGCCCGGCAGATGGACCGGAATCCGGCCGTGCGCTCGCTTCTGGACATCGGGTCGGGCGGCCTCCTGGATGCGAGGGTGCGCTTCTGGTACAACCCGGACCTGTCTTCAGTCCGATTTTACGTGCCCGGCATCATCGCGCTGCTTATCTTGATGCTCACCTTGATGCTCACCAGCATGGCCGTGGTGCGGGAAAAGGAGATCGGGACCATGGAGCAGATCATGGTGACGCCCATCCGGCCGGCCGAGTTCATCCTGGGGAAGACGCTGCCCTTTGCCCTGATCGGATTCGCCCAGGTCCTGCTGGTCACCACCATTGGGGTCTTCTGGTTCGGCGTGGCCATCCGGGGCAGCCTCTTTTTGTTGGCGGTCTCCCTGATGATTTACGTGCTGTCCGCCCTGGCCATCGGGTTGCTCATTTCGACCATCAGCCGGACCCAGCAACAGGCCTTGCTGACGACCTTCTTCTTCTTCATGCCGGCCGTGCTCCTGTCCGGGTTCATCTTTCCCATCGCCAACATGCCTTTCGCCGTGCAGGTTTTGACCTATTTGAATCCATTGCGATACGCGCTGGTGGTCATTCGGGGCATTTTCCTCAAGGGGGCGGGCCTGGCCGTGCTTTGGCCCCAGCTTCTGGCGTTGCTGGTCATTGGGTCGGGCCTGATGGCGCTGGCGGTCAGCCGTGTGCGCAAGACCCTGGACTAATACCTGGTTGTGAAGGAAAGCGATAATTGATTGTCCTCGCGAGGGGCGACCTGTCGACCCCTTTGCGTGACGACGCCGCCATCTCGCGTAGGGGCGGGTTTCAAACCCGCCCGTGTAAGTGCTTGCCGGGTCGTGAAAATCCGTTGGGTTTCGTTGCTCTCAACCCAACCTACGCTGCTGGACTAATACCTGGTTGTGAAGGAAAGCGATAATTGATTGTCCTCGCGAGGGGCGACCTGTCGACCCCTTTGCGTGACGACGCCGCCATCTCGCGTAGGGGCGGGTTTCAAACCCGCCCGTGTAAGTGCTTGCCGGGTCGTGAAAATCCGTTGGGTTTCGTTGCTCTCAACCCAACCTACGCTGCACTCGCGGTTATGACCCCTTTCAGATAACACTGAACCATGCCGTCAGACACTAGACCGGTGTCCTCTGTCCTTGCCTGGCCTTTGGGCATCTGTTATAAGCCCTGAGGTGGAGGAGACAGCGGATGGATAGGACGAGGCGCGTGGACGAGGCGGGCCCCGAGCAGCAGGCCCGGGTCTATCACCGGCTTCAGCGCCGCGTCATGTATGCGGAGTTCGGCCTGGGGTTGGCCTTTCTGGTCGTTCTGCTCGTCTCGGGCTTGACCTTTCGACTCAGGGACCTGGCCGCCAGGATTGGCGCCGGAGCGCTGGTCGAGGTTCTGGTCTATTTTGTCGTGCTGGCGCTCGTTTTCGAACTGTTCGCGCTGCCGCTGGCCATATACGGCGGCTTGATTCTCGAACGACGCTTCGGTCTACTGAACCAATCCGGTCGGGCCTGGGCGTGGGACTCGATCAAATCCCTGCTGGTGAACCTGGGCCTGGGTCTGTTCGCGGTGGAGCTTTTGTACGGGACCATGCGGCTGGCCGGGGCAGGGTGGTGGCTCGCCTGCGGCGCGGTTTTTGCCCTGTGGTTCGTGCTGCTGGCCCAGTTGGCGCCGGTCCTGATCCTGCCTCTGTTCTACTCCTTCACCCGACTTAAGGACGAGGACCTGTCAGCCGATTTGGTCGAACTGTGCCGGCGGGCCGGGACCCGGGTCACCGGCATCTACGAGTGGCGGTTGTCCGCCAAGACGCGGCGGGCCAACGCCGGCCTCATGGGCTGGGGGGCGACGCGGCGGGTGGTCCTGGCCGACACATTGCTCGAAAATTTTCCAGCGGCCGAGGTGGAGGTCGTTTTGGCTCATGAGCTCGGTCATCAACGGCTGCGTCACCTGCCCATTTTAATGGGCGTCCAGGTTGTCCTGGCCTTTGCGGGCTTTTTCGCCGTGGACCGCATTTACCAAGCGCTCGGACCTTATTTCGGACTCAAGGCCCTGGCCGACCCGGCCGGGATGCCGTTGGTGGCGCTGGTTTTTGTGCTGGCGGGGCTCATCGCCCTGCCTTGGGTCAACCTCTTGTCCAGGCGGCTGGAAGCGGCCGCGGACCGCTATGCCCTCGAGCTGGCCGGAAAGGGCGAAGCCTTCCTTTCGGCCATGGAGCGCTTGGGTGAGCTGAACCTGGCGGAAAAAGAGGTCTCGCCCGTGGTGGAGTTCCTGTTTCACTCCCATCCGTCCCTGGCGCGGCGAATGGAGGCGGCCCGGACGTTCATCCAAAAAGGGCAGGGATAGAGGGCGTCATGCGGTTTTTGGATCGTCTGAAACGTTCGACCGATTTTCGCGACTTTGTCGTCTGGCACGAGGAGATCGCGCCCAGGCCGGCCGCCTATGCCCAACCCGAGCGGCCCCTGCCGGCCGCTTTGCAGCGCGCCCTGTCCGATCTGGGCGTCGAGCGTCTCTATGCGCACCAAGCCCAAGCCATCGATCTGGTCCGGCAGGGCCGGCACGTGGTGACGGCCACCCCGACGGCCAGCGGCAAAAGCATGATCTACAACCTGCCGGTTTTCGAGGCCGCGCTGGCCCGGCCCGGCGCCAAGGCCCTGTATCTCTTCCCGCTCAAGGCCCTGGAACAGGACCAGCTCAAGGCCGTGAATCACCTGAGCCGGTTGGTATCCGGGGGCGGCCTCCGGGCCGCGGTCTATGACGGCGACACCAGCCCTTACCTGCGTAAGAAGCTCAGGGACGACCCGCCCGAGATTTTGATCACCAATCCGGACATGCTGCACCTGTCCCTGCTGGCCTATCACGACGCCTGGGCGGACTTCTGGCCCGGCTTGGGCTTTGTCGTCATTGACGAGGTGCACACCTACCGCGGCATCTTCGGCAGCCATCTGGCCCAGATTCTCAGGCGCATGAACCGCCTCCTGGACCATTACGGGGCGCACCCGGTTTTCATTCTCTCCTCGGCCACGATCGGCAACCCGGCCGAGTTCGCCGGGGCTTTGACCGGTCTTTCTTTCGAGGCGGTCACCGAGTCCGGTGCGCCCAGCGCGGGCAAGCATTTTCTGTTCATGAACCCGACATTCACCAGCGCGGCCGTGACCGCGACGCGCATCTTCATCCGGGCCGTAGCCGACGGACTCAGAGCCATCGTCTTCACTTCGTCACGCCGCACCACCGAGCTCATGCACACCTGGGCGCGGCAGATGGCGCCGTCCCTGGCGCACAAGCTGAGCTCCTACCGGGCCGGCTTTCTGCCGTCCGAACGGCGGGAAATCGAACAGAAGCTGGCCTCGGGCGAGCTTCTGGGCGTGATCTCCACCAGCGCGCTCGAGCTGGGCCTGGACATCGGGGAGCTGGAAATCTGCATCCTGATCGGCTATCCCGGCAGCATTATCCGCACCTGGCAGCGCAGCGGCCGGGTGGGGCGGGCGGACCAGGAGTCGGCCGTGATCCTGCTGGCCCAACCCGACGCTCTGGATCAATATTTCATGCGCCACCCCAAGGATTTCTTCAGCCGCGGATTCGAGCCGGCCGTGCTGGATCCGAACAACGAGCCGGTCATGCTGGCCCACCTGCCCTGCGCCGCGGCCGAGCTGCCTCTGTCGGCCCAGGACCCTTATTTTACGCCGGCCGCCCGGCCTGCCCTCATGGAGCGGGCCTGTCAGGAAGGGCGGCTGCTCCGGTCCGCCGAGGGCAACGTTTATTTCTCGGCCCGGCGCCGGCCGCACCGGCAGGTGGACATCCGCACGCCCGGCGAAGGGTACACCATTGTCAGCCTGGACCACGGCCAGGTCATTGGCGCGGCGGATTCCCAGCGGGTCTTTCGGGAGTGCCATCCCGGCGCGGTCTATTACCATCGGGCCGAAACCTGGGTCATCACCGAGCTGGACCTCGAGCGGCGGAACGCCCGGGCCAGGCGGATGGACGTGGATTACTACACCCGGGCCCTGGCCGAGAAAGAGACGGAGATTCTGGAAGTGCTCATGGTCAAGCCCGTGGCCAACTGCCTGGCCAAGCTGGGCCGGCTTCGGGTTCGCGAGCGGATCGTCGGCTATGAAAAGCGGCTCATCCGCGGCCAGGAGCTCGTAGGCACCTACCCGCTCGACCTGCCGGAGATGGTCTTCGAGACCGAGGGCCTGTGGTTCGAGTTCGAGGACTTCGTGCCGGCCTCGCTGGACCAAGGGCAGCACTACATGGGCGGGATTCACGCCGTCGAGCACGCGGCCATCGGCCTCTTCCCCCTGGTGGCCCTGTGCGACCGCGACGACATGGGCGGCATCTCCTACCCGCATCACCCGGAACTCGGCAAGGGCGCAATCTTCATTTACGACGGATACGCCGGCGGCGTCGGCTTGGCACGGAGCGGATTTCGGGTGCTCGAGACCCTGCTGGAAAAGACCCTGGACCTCATCGCCTCCTGCGGCTGCGAGACCGGCTGCCCGTCCTGCATCCACTCTCCCAAGTGCGGGAACGGCAACAAGCCGCTGGACAAGGCGGCCGCGATCCGGGTCCTCGAGGTGCTGCTCGGGCGGCGGCGTCCGTCCGCGGCCGAGACGCATACGGACGGCCCGGACATGGGGCCGGCCGAGGGTTTTAGCAAGGCCGCCGAGGCGCCGCAGCCGCGCCTTGTCGTCTTCGATCTGGAGACGAAGCGGTCGGCGGACGAAGTGGGCGGTTGGGACAAGGCCCACCTCATGGGTATGGCCGCCGGCGTGGTTTACGACGTCCTGGAGGGGAAATATTTCGTCTATGAAGAGGCCCGGGTCAAGGAGCTGGCGGACCGGCTCCTGCGGGCCGACCTCGTCATCGGCTTTAACCAGCTGCACTTCGATTACCAGGTTCTGTCCGCTTATACGGTCCAGGACCTCCGCGGCCGGCCCAACCTGGACCTCCTTAAGGAAATCTATACCGTTCTGGGCCGCCGCGTCGGCCTGGACCATCTGGCCAGGGCCACGCTGAACCGTAAAAAAACCGCCGACGGACTCGCCTCCCTCGAGTGGGTGAAGCAGGGCCGGCTGGACCTGGTCAAGGCTTATTGTCAGGAGGACGTTCGTCTGACCTTTGACCTTTACGTCTTTGCCCGGGAGCATGGCTATCTCCTATTTGAGGACAAAGAGGGCCGGAAGCTGCGCGTCCCCCTGGACGTGAGGCCGGAGCGTTTTTTACCCCCGCCCGGCCAGCAAAACGCCCAACCGCTCAGGAGATGAAGGGAAGCGATGATGGATCCGAAGGTTAATAAAGCCATTCACAAAGCGGTGGAGAAGGAGGCCTTCGCCCGGCTGCTGAACATCGAGCTGGTCGAGCTTAAAGAGGGATTCTCCGCGGTGGAAATGATCTTCAACCCGGAGGTGATGAACAACATCTTCGGCATGGCCCACGGCGGGGCGGTCTTCGCCCTGATTGACGAGGCCTTTGAGACCGCTTGCAACTCCCACGGCACCGTGGCCGTGGCCCTGAACCTGAACATCACCTATATCGCCAGCCCCCAGGCCGGGAGCCGGCTCCGGGCCGAGGCCCGGGAGGTCAGCTTGACGCGCAGGACCGGCACCTACGAAATCCGGGTCACGGACAGCGACGGCCGGCTGCTGGCCGTCTGCCAGTCTCTGTGCTACCGCAAGGGCGACCCGCTACCCTTCCTGGAAGACTAGCTCACCTCTACCTTGCGCGCTTGTTCGGGCTTCTTTTCCTTTGCGTCCAGGCAGGCCAGACCAGCCTCGATAAGCGACTTCATGGCCAGAAGCATTTCCCGACGCGCACCCCGGAGATGCTTGAGCATCTCGGAATCCTTGGCCCGGTTCATCATCTCGCAGATCGGGCAGGTCAAGGGTTTTTCATCCGTTTTAGGCATTTCCCTCTCCTTTAAAGTATAGCCTCAAGGCTTGATCCCTGAATTCGGCCCGGCCGAGTTGCTGTTTGGCCAGGGCCCGGGGCAGGATCAGGTTTCGTTTGAAGTTTTTATATTTGATCACCAGTTCGTCGCCTTTGATCCAGGTCTCGATCTCCTCGCGCGAGGCGAAAGGCATGGGGATTTCCATGACGTAGTGTCCGTCTTCGGTAATGATGCGCACCGGTTTTCCGCGGTAAAAGACCTGGGTGGGGTCCTGGTCCTGGTATATGACCCGGGCCATATCGGCCAGAAGACGCGGACCCACGATCTCCTGGTCCCAGAGAGGGGCGGTCAGGATGGGGAGGGGGGAGAAGGATTCCCGGACCAGGGTCATGTGCTGGGCTTGAATTTCCTTCCATTTGCGGTAGTAAGGGTCCTTGACCTCCTCTGGCAGGAGGCGGTTGACCACGACGGCGTCGATGCCGAAATCGAAGAGGCTGAGGAAGGTGTAAGCTCGCTGGGCTTCCTTGATGACCATCTTCTCCGGGTTGAGCACCATGCGGATCGAGGTTTTATCGCGGTCCACCAAGAGTTCCTTGACGCCGAGGATCTGCTTGTACAGAAGCTCCACGCTGTCGTAAACCGCCTCGCTGGGCAGCGGCGCGTCGATCAGCCGCTGGGCCAGGGGCCGCACGGTTCGGACCACAATCCGCTCAATGTGGAAGATTTTTTCCATGTACCAGCGGGCGATGTCCGGGATGGCCAGCAGCCGGGCCGTGTCGGCCGTCGGGGCGCAATCGACGATGACCACGTCGAAGCCGGGGTCATGGGCGTAATATTTAACCGACAATAAGGAGAAAATCTCCTCCATCCCGGGCATGATGGCCAGCTCGTCGGCCACGATCGAATTGATGCCCCGGTGCCGCATGAACTGGGCCAGGAAACTGTGGATGGCCCCCCAATGGCGGCTGATCTGCTCGTTAAGGTCGATCTCGAGGCCCCAGAGCCGGTCTACGATCGGCGTGGGCTGGGAGCCGATGGGCAGGTCAAAGGCGTCTGAAAGACTGTGCGCTGCGTCCGTGCTCATGATCAGCGTGTTGTGGCCATGCTGGGCCGACCGCATGGCCGTGGCCGCGGAGACCGAGGTCTTGCCCACGCCCCCCTTGCCGGTGAAGAGGATGATGCGCGTATCGGACGGCGGTGCGGTCTGCTCCTCGTCCTTTTTCTTTTTTCGGGCCACGTTCTCTCCTTACCGGGGCGAGATGTTGAACTCCCCGACCGTTTCGTGGCGATTCCTCTTGATGCGCCGGCGGACCGGGCTTGTCATCCCCGCATCGCTGTTTTATAGTACCATATCTTCCTCATGGGAGAAAGGGCGTGGGCGAGCCGTCCTACCTGGCCTTATATAAATCCGGTCGGCTTGGCGAGCGGATCGTAAAGGCTCGGGAAATGCTCAAGGCCTGTCGGGTCTGTCCGCGGGCCTGTGGCGTGGATCGTCTGGCCGGCGAGATCGGCGTCTGCCGGACCGGGGCCAATGCCTGGGTGTCCAGCATCACGCCCCATTTTGGCGAGGAAAGCCCCCTGGTCGGCGCCCACGGCTCGGGCACCATCTTTTTCACCCACTGCAACCTGCTCTGCCTTTTCTGCCAGAACTGGGACATCAGTCATGAAGGGGAGGGGCAGGGCGTCGGTCCCGAGGTCCTGGCGGACCTGATGATGCGCCTGGTCCGCGCCGGCTGCCACAACATCAACTTTGTCACCCCCTCCCACGTGGTGCCCCAAATCCTCGAGGCCCTGCCCCGGGCCATTAAGACCGGCCTGAACGTGCCTCTGGTCTATAACTCCGGCGGATACGACGCCCTGGAAACCCTGCGCCTCCTGGACGGCGTGGTGGATATCTACATGCCGGATTTCAAGTTCTGGGACAACGCCGTGGCCAGGAAATATTTAGGCCGCGACGACTATCGCGAGCGGGCCATGGAAGCCGTCCTGGAGATGCATCGGCAGGTAGGCGACCTGACCCTGGATGATCGCGGCATTGCCACGCGCGGCCTGCTCGTCCGGCACCTGGTCATGCCCCATGGTCTGGCCGGCACCGAGGAAATCTGCCGCTTCCTGGCCGAACACGTCTCGCCCAACACCTACATCAACATCATGGGCCAGTACCACCCTTGCGGCCGGGCCCGCGAGTTCCCCGAACTCAGCCGGGCGCTCTTGGCGTCCGAGCTTCAAGAGGCCCGGCAGATGGCCCTCCGAGCCGGCCTTAGCCGGCTGGACGACCGCCGGCGGGTTTTTGTTCTGTCGCCCTGAGTTTTCCCCCGGCCTTTACTTTTATATGACTATTGAATTAACTCCGAGGTGGTATGCCTGTCTTCTCGTTCCAGGGCTCTGCCCTGGAACGCCATAACGACTTGAGGCTCTGCCTCAACACAACTTTTTTCCAGCAAT
>Ga0315282_10005569_pt1 | contig 21400 bp, 25 predicted proteins | sample YL17G07_20_MG_FD_203693 | JGI IMG/M metagenome (GOLD analysis project Ga0315282, IMG submission 203693) | Sediment microbial communities from Yellowstone Lake, YNP, Wyoming, USA - YL17G07_20 | ecosystem: Environmental > Aquatic > Freshwater > Lake > Sediment | place: USA: Wyoming | collected... | reverse complement strand
AGCGCATAAGGACCAACGGCGGAATCTCATGCTCTTCCAGGACACCGAGTCTTTTCTTGAGTTTCATGAATCGTGCTGCCTGTTCAACATCCACGATCAAGGTTCCCCTCGACTCTTCAGAATAAGCAGTTCTCTTGAGCCTTTTCACGACATCGGAGACTGCCCCACTCCAAACTAGATCACTCTCCCAGTCCCACGAATTCCAATCGATCCCAAATCGTTCGTACGTCTCCCTGAATCCTTTCAGAGAAGAATCCACAACCTCCCGAACCAGCCTCTTCGCTTCAAGGTCTTCCTTCTCGTAAAGAAGCATGATCTTGTTGACCGACGCCTCCGGGTCTTTGTCGCTCTCTACTCTGCCAAGAAGGCTATCGAACAGCTTAGGGTCTTTATCGCGAAGATCGGCCGCAGCAGCCACCCAGTCGTCTAACTCTTTTTGTGCCTCTCTAAACTCTTCATCGGAGCCTTCAGTCACCTTCAGTTCTTGGATCTTCTTCTTCAGTGTCTGGATCCTAATAATGCAGCTCGCCGCCGCGTAGATGAAACCCACCCAATGATCTAATTTGCCCGTAGGTCTCGGTTGCCCAAGCATCTGATAACCGTAGGCGACGACCGCCACCTGTCTTCCCACATCATCCACATAAAAATGGGTCGCAACCTCATGGCCTCTTGCTTTCAACATACGTTTAAGTGCGTCTCCGACGACGGAGTTTCTCGCGGTGCCGACGTGTATTGGCCCTGCAGGGTTTGCGCTTGTGTGTTCAACGATGATCTTATCCGACGTATCCGCTTTCACGTACCCGTAGGAGGGGTCGGACTTCGCCGACTCTATGGCTAAAGACGAGAGAGCGAGGTAATTCGCGTAGAAGTTTATGTAGCCGGCGCCCGCCACCTTAATCGATTCAACGAGTTTAGCGTCACAGAGATCCGCGTTCTCAACTATTCTCTCCGCTAGTCTTCTCGGCTCCTCTCCAACAGATTTTGATAATTCAAAGCACAACGTCGAAGCCAGATCACCAAATTCAGGGGTCGGAGGACGCGCCAAATAGACTTCAGGAATGAAGGCCTCGGGCTGAAACTTGGCCAACGCTTTCCTGAGCAAGCCTTCGCATTCTTCTCTAAAGTCTCCGAAAGGATTCGATGAATGCAAGTTCAGCCCACATCGTTGTTTGATAGACCGACGACAATATAAGGCGATTACTTTGACTATTTAGATTCTTAGTTTCAAGAATCGCAAAAAGCTCTCAGACTGATTGTGAGAATACAGCCGCGCGATTCCAAAACCCTATAAAAATCTACAGTCTGGCGTCCAAAATTGTCCGCGTTCAGCATTTCTTTTGCAACAGTCTGCATATTTCACAGAATCTTGACATATCTTCGTCTGGTTCCATTTTTTCCTTTGCGAGAAGCTTTGCCGTTTCGCTGGCGAATGCCTGAATCTTGGATAGAGATTCGCTGAATTGCTCTGCAACCTTATAGCCACGTTTGGAGTGTATGTACTGGCTTATAGCGGCTTGAGTCGTACCAAGCTTCTCGGCTGCCTCTACCTGCGTGAAATCGTATTTCCCAACCAGATCCGCTGCAACGAGCGACCGGAACAACGGAATGAGGTACCGCGAAACATTCTCACACGGAGGATACAACTTTAACATCCCAAATATATAACGCGGTTATAACTTATAAATCAGTTGCCAGAAAACTACTTCAGGTCGAACAATACTAGCGTATCACGCATGAGTCGCTTAGAGCCTATTCTGTAAAAAGGCAAGGACGTGAAAAAATGATAAAGACCAAGAGAGTCTACGAAAACGCAGAAGGCAACGATGGCTTCAGAGTTCTTGCCGACAGACTTTGGCCCAGAGGATTAAGGAAAGAACAGGCAAGAATCGATGAATGGGCGAAAGAAGCCGCACCAAGCGACGATCTCAGGCGTTGGTTCGGTCACGACCCCAACAAATGGGCAGAATTCAAGGAAAAAGTACAGACAAGAACTCGATACCAGGGATGAAATTCTGAACATGCTCATCAAGAAAGCAAGAAAAGGCAACATAACTCTCTTATACGCTGCCAAAGACACAGAACACAACAATGCAATAGCCTTGAAGGAATTCTTGGAAGAAAAACTTGCATGAAAGAACAACGACTTTTGAATTTTAGCCGTATGATGACGGACACTGCATCCAAACAGGCACTCTTTTGTTCACGTCACCATAGGTTTTCCCGTTTATTGTCAGCTCGAATGGAATAAATTCTTCGTGCCAGCCTTCGCCCGGCTGCATCATGGAGGCAAACATTCCTTTAGCTGTCACCATATCATCTTCCTTGATTCCAATACTTTGCCAGAACCAAAGCGGATCATGAACCTCAACCTCTTTCCCATTTACCTCCAACTCTATATCCATCCGTTCTATCTTCTCCACCGTTCCATTCATCGTTTCCAACTTGCCAGAACTCCATCTTCCCATCATCGGACCTCCGCTACTCGGCCACATCGGATAACCCCAGTTGACAATCGAGCCTAAGTAAATCGTGAGCCCGAGAAATCCCACCACAATTAATGCAATCCCCACCGTGATATTCCTGTTCCGACTCATCCTTCCAAGTCCTCCTTCATCTTCAAGTACTGCTCTCTTGTGATGGCTCCTTTCGCGTACTGTTCGTTGAGAAACTCAAGAGCCCTTCCACCGCCGGTAGCCGGTTTACCGGCCCTCATGAACTCCGTTATCAGGTAATATACTCCCAGTCCTATTAGCACCAGAAATAATAGAGGGCCCAGAAACATGAAACCCCAACCATAGCCCATCATGCTCATCCCTCCTGGCATGTGCTAGATCCAAGATCCCCGCATCAACAACAGCAGAACGCCTATCAGAATTACAAGAACCACAACGAGCCAGACAGAATCGCTTCTTTTCTCAGACATCTCTCAATCCGTTCCTCCTTATCCCTAACGCAATTATTGTAGCGTGTAGCCGCCGTCTGTTATGATGCATTGTCCTGTGATGAAATCCGACTTATCGCCGGCCAGAAACAGTACTAAATCGGCTACGTCTTCGGGGCGTCCCCATCGGCCGATCGGTATCGCTTTCCTTGTCTGTTCATACAGTTCTTCTCCGGTCGCTTCTGTTCCAGGCGTTTCTACAGGTCCAGGGGCAATAGCATTTATGTTTATTCCGTGTTTCGCCACTTCAAGCGCTAGTGACTTGGTTAGGCCCGCTATAGCTGCCTTGCTGGCGGAATAGTGTGCTAGCCCAGAAAAACCGACAACGGCACCAGCGATCGAAGAGATGTTTATTATTTTTCCCTTTTTTTGCTCGATCATCTTTGGCAGAACCGCCTTGATAAAATAGAAGGTTCCCTTCAGGTTTATGTTTAGAACCTTGTCCCATTCCTGTTCCGTCATCTCACTAAAGGTCTTGAATGGGTATATGCCGGCGTTGTTGACGAGAATATCCACTCTTCCAAACTTCTCCAATGTCTCTCTAACCACGCCTTTAACTTCCTCTTTGTCTGAGACATCGCATCTTACAGCCAATCCTTCGGAACCTAGAGCCTTGATTTCACCGACGACCTCAAACCTCTTATCTGAAAGGTCGGCAACAACGACTTTCGCTCCTTCCTTCGCCAAGGACAACGCTATCGTTCTTCCAATGCCTTGGCCGGCCCCCGTCACAATAGCTACCTTATCTTTGAAGTCGTACACTATTCCTCACCGATATCGCCATTGTCTAAAGTGTATAACGGCGTTATATTTATATATTTCTTAAACACCTTAGACAAGTGGAATGAGAGGGTCGTGGGCAACACTAAACCTGACAGAACCTTGGATTGCATCGGCCTATACTGTCCGGAACCCGTTTTCAGAGTCCGGTTAGAACTAGACAAGATGGCTGCAGGCGAAGTCCTAGAAGTAGCCGCCAACGATCCCGCAGCAGAAGAAGACATCAAGAGCTTGGTTAAACGAGTCGGACACGAAATACTGGAGCTAAAAAAAGAGAAAGATGCCCTCCGTTTCTTAATTAGGAAAGTCAAATGAAGTGAAAAATTTGGGTGAAAAAAAGAAGATACTGTATGTACAAACAAGCGGCGTTGAAACGCCAGAACGCACCTATGCCCCTTTTGTATTAGCAACGACGGCTGCGGCCATGGGAATAGACGCGACAATATACTTCGTAATAAAAGGTGTAACTGTGGTCAAGAAAGGAGAAGCCGAAAAGATCAAGCTAGGAGAATTTCCAACCTTAAAACAGATAATGGACCAAGCGGTGAATGCGGGCGCAAAGCTGGAAGTATGTGAACAAAGCTGCATGCTTCTTGGATTGTCAAGAGGAGAGTTCATAGACGCTGCCAAGATAGTTGGCGCAGCGACGCTGAACGACCGACTGTTAGATGCAGACGCTGTCATATGCTTCTAATCATGAAAAGGTGATCTACAACGCAAAGAGTCTATATGGATCATGCGGCTGGAACACCCATTGATGAGCGCATCCTGGAAGCTATGACGCCGTTTTTTACTAAAAAATACGGTAACCCATCATCTCCCCACTCTTTTGGCAACGAAGCACAGGCAGCGATAAATGAAGCGCGCAGTAGAGTTGCAGAGCTCGTCGGAGCAGAGAAGACAGAAGAAATCATCTTCACTTCTGGCGGAACAGAAAGCAATAACTTAGCCTTGAAGGGTGTGGCGCACAGAAACAAAGACAGGGGAAATCACATCGTAATCAGTTCAATTGAACATCTGTCAGTAATAAACACCTGCAAGGATCTTAGCAAACAAGGGTTTGAGGTCACATATCTTCCCGTTGACAAGTATGGAACTGTGGACATCCAATCCTTAGAAAAAGAAATTACCAGCAAAACAATCCTGGTATCCATAATGTATGCAAACGGCGAAATTGGTACAATCGAACCAATAAAGGAAATTGGTGAAATCACCCGCAAGAAAAGCGTTTACCTTCATGTAGATGCGGTGGCTTCCGCCGGTCAAATACCAATAGATGTCCAAAACGAAAACATCGACTTGCTTTCACTCTCCTCTAACGACATGTACGGTCCTAGAGGGGTTGGCGCCCTTTACATTAGGACCGGAACACGAATTGCACCCATCATACATGGTGGCGGACAGGAACGAGGCCTACGATCTGGAACAGAGAACCTTTCCGGAATAGTTGGCATGGGAAAAGCAGCACAGATTGCCAAAGCAGAAATGAAAACAGAAAGTGCGAGACTGACGAGGCTAAGAGATTTGTTCATCAAAGGAATTCTGGACGGCATTTCTGAATCTTTCTTAAATGGACATCCAACTGAAAGGCTGCCCAACAATGTAAATGCAAGGTTCAGCTACATTGAAGGTGAATCCTTAATCCTGAGTTTAGACATGGAAGGAGTGGCCTGTTCCTCCGGCTCAGCATGCACGTCAAAAACCTTGGAGCCTTCACACGTACTATTAGCTGTAGGATTGAAACATGAAGAAGCGCATGGTTCACTACTTTTCACCTTGGGAAGACAGAACACTGAAGGAGATGTAGAACATGTGTTAGACGTGTTACCTGAAATAGTGAAAAGGTTGAGGGCAATTTCACCTCTAACACCTAAGGAGCTGATCGTATAATGTACAGCCAGAAAGTAATGGAGCACTTCAGAAATCCCCACAACATGGGCGAAATCTCAGATGCCGATGGCGTTGGAACCGTGGGAAACCCTATATGTGGCGATCTAATGACGATCTACATCAAAGTCAAGGACAACAGGTTGGATGATGTGAAGTTCAAGACGTTTGGTTGTGGCGCCGCCATAGCGACAAGTAGTATGGTAACCGATTTGGCAAGGGGGAAAACTCTTGACGAGGCGATGAAAATAACGAGAGGCGACGTGGCTGATAATCTAGATGGGTTGCCGCCGATAAAGATGCACTGTTCCAACCTAGCCGCTGATGGACTGCACGCAGCTATTAACGACTACCTGATTAAGAAAGGGATAAAAAAGTGAAGTCGATAAGATGCGAGCTGTGCAATGTGGATATTGTTGACAAAGGTGTTTCTACCGACTACAAGAGAATCATAAACAGTGAAGAGCACCACTTTTGCTGCAGATATCATGCAGACGAATTCGAAAGAAACCGAAGTAGCTAGATTAACGGAATTTGAGCGTTTTCATATCAACCTCATTCTAGCTACATTTTAGGTTGGCTAACCTAATGTTATTCCCTTTTTGTCCATTTGATTAATGGAGTGAACAAATTGATAAACCAATTTTCTGATAGATCTTCAGGAATTGTCTATCCAACGATATCGATGACCTCAAGCATCATTTGGCCTGTGTCCTCAACATCTTTCTCCGATAGGTAGAGTACACCTTAGACTGGTCATGCAAACTTCAACTGTTCAATTCAAACGGTTGTGAACTTATTACCGGTAGGTTTTGAGGGCAATGAAATCTTTCACCTTTCCTGCTAGAACAGATACGTCATTTAGATTCAGTTGATACTTAACCTTTTCATAAGATAAATAATAGTCGTGTTCTGCTTTCTTATGAAAAAGAGAGAAAAGGTCATTACCTCAGTTGGAGACCCAAAGATCCATTTGCAAGCTTCTTGCATCGCGGGAAATCTGAGATCCTTCTTTTCAGCATTGCCCGCACATGAAGTAACTGGTGAAAAACAGCGGAGGCACGCTTCAAAACTTTCCAAAGAGAAGGGATATTTGCTGTGATTTTTCGATTGACAAGTAAGCAATTGCGTTTTCTAAGAAAGGTTGCAAGAAAGAGTTATCCTGTTGAGGCTTGCGCCCTCCTATTCGGAAAAACTGCCGGTGAAGAATCGAAGATATCTAAGATTGAGGTGACGCGAAACATTTTACAGTCGTCGGTTAGGTTTGAGATCGATCCTGAAACTGTTGTTAAGGCCTTTCAGAAGGCTGAACAAACGGGGCTACAGTTGGTAGGCATATTTCACTCACACCCAGCGCCGTCCAATCCAACAACCACTGATCTCCAATACATGAAGCTTTGGCCAAATACTATCTGGCTGATCCTGTCTACAACTGAAAAAGAGATCGCAGCCTTTCAGATGGTTGACGACAGAGTTCAAAAACTAACCCTGAAAATCGAATAGATTCGAGGAAGTTGCACAAGAAAAGAACTTTGCGATGGTTGTACCCTAGTTTAATCTGTACGGCGACTTTATCTATAAAAAGAAACTTGCAAAAAGAAAACAATGTTCTTTCCGGACTGCAGGGGAAGAAGTTCTACAAACAAAAATCATGCGAAGCTATCTGGCTTTCAATATTTCCAAACAGATTCTACACACATCAGGAAGAGAAAATAAAGAGTCTCTATGTAGATTACAAATAACGCCTTGGTTTCTTAAAGTTGCACATAGCTTACAAAAAATTGAGATAGAGTCGGTATGAGAAATCTTCTCTGTAGCAATCCCCCTAGCAATCTCTTTAACGGTGGATTGTATAAGGGGGATAGATTCAAGTTGCTTCATTCGTTTATCTCCGCGCTTTGAATAAATGTAATGGCTGATTGAAGCTTGGGTCGTGCCAAGCTTTTTAGCCGTTTCAACCTGCGAGAAATTGTATTCTTTTATGAGCTTCTTTGCCACCAAGGACCGGAAAGCAGGAAGCAAATATTGCGAAACGACCTCACAAGGTGGGCGCATTTCTTTTCACGAAATATAACGCTGTTGTGCTTATTAAATCTTAAAGGCCATTCTGCCAAACCTAGAACTAGGTTATGTAGAGCTCAATATTTTTTGTTATAACTTCCTTCGCATATTAACCAGTACATGAATATTACTCAGAGTAATATTAAAACCAAAAGATATTAATATGAGATATAAAGCTATAACGCTGTATTAGGTGGTATAGAGACTGAAGAGACGGGTTAAATCGCTCAAGTGCAGAGAATGCGGGAAGGAGTATCCTCCAATCAAGATCTACGCATGCGAAGATTGTTTCGGACCCCTCGAAGTAATGTACGATCTGGACCTCCTAAAGATTGACAGGAGATCTTTCAAGAATAGGCAAAAGACAATTTGGCGCTATCACGAACTCTTACCCATCCTTAACAAAGAGAAGGTGGTGAACTTAGGCGCAGGCTTCACCACCCTACACAAATGCGACAGGTTGGCCGAGACATTCGGACTGAAGAACCTTTACGTCAAGGATGACACAGTTAATCCGACAGGCTCATTCAAAGACAGGCCTGCCAGTGTTGCCGTGTCGAAAGCCCTAGAATTTGGTGCGAAAGCTGTTGGTTGTGCATCCACAGGTAATCTAGCTGCAGCTGTATCTGCCCATGCCGCTAAGGCAGGGTTGCCCTGTTACGTGTTCATTCCAGCAAATACTGAAATGAACAAGATACTTCAAGTAGCAACGTATGGTGCCAAGATAGTTGTTGTAAAAGGAACATATGATGAAGTAAATAGGCTCGCAGCACAGGCTTCGGAAGTGTATGATTGGGTTTTCGCCAACATAAATATCAGGCCGTACTATGTGGAGGGTTCGAAGACGTTAGCTTTCGAGGTGTGCGAACAACTCGGTTGGAGAGCACCTGATAAAATAATAGTGCCTGTAGGCAGCGGAGCATTGCTCTGTGCCATATGGAGGGGACTCAACCAGTTTAAGGATCTCGGGCTCATAGATGACGAAGAAACCGAATTGATAGGTGCTCAACCCTCTGGTTGCTCTCCTATAGTAAGTGCTTTTAAATCCAAGGATCTCAACGTGAGCCCCATCGAATACCCGAAAACGATAGCGAAAAGTCTAGCGATAGGAGATCCTGGAGACGGCGTGTACGCATTGAAAGCCATATACGAGTCTGGGGGGCTAGCTGAGTCTGCTACAGATGAGGAGATGCTTGAAGCCATCCAGCTCCTAGCAAAGAAGGAAGGCATCTTCGCTGAGCCGGCGGGCAGCGTAACGGTTGCCGTCTTGGAGAAATTAATCGAATCAGGTCAGATCTCATCAGATGAGAATGTTGTCTGTTGCGTTACCGGCGGCGGCTTCAAAGCAGCTGAGACTATCTTAGAAAGAATACACAAACCTGTTGAAATCGAACCGACACTAAAGGCTCTGGGAAAAGTCATCGATTGAAAGGTGACGACAAAAATGAGTGAAGTAAGAATTACTCTTTTTGGAGCGTTGAGGAGGGCTGTAGGAAAGGAGGAAGTCGAAGTAAAGGCATCAACTCTGAGAGAAGCGCTAGATAGGCTGGTCTCAAGATACGGGGGACAATTCAAGGAAAGGGTTTACGATCAAACAGGAAAACCAAGGAGCTTCATCAACATATACATAAATGGCAAAGACATACGATTTCTCAAAAATCTTGATACTGTATTGAAAAATGGGGATGAGATCTCCATGATCCCAGCCGTAAGCGGAGGTTAAGGATGCTTATAATCCCTAACCCAGTGAGAACAGGAGTCCCTCGCAACGCGTTACAGTTGATGATGTCGATTTGAGCATTAAAAGACCCCGTGATCTTTCTGAAAGGGAATTGGATTTCTATTCGAGACAGATCGTCCTTACGAACGTAGGATACAATGGACAACTAGGCCTCAAGAACGCTAAAGCATGTCTGGTAGGCCTAGGTGGACTCGGTTCTCCAGCTGCTATGCTTTTGGCCGCCATGGGCGTTGGGCAGTTGCGATTAGTCGATAGAGATGTCGTCGAGTTTTCTAATCTGCAAAGGCAACATCTTTACGGAATAAGACTCCTAGGATACCCGAAGGTTGAAGCTGCTGCAAGAAGGCTCAAGGACCTCAATCCTCACATCAAAATAGAGCCGCTTCCCTATTCCCTCAATGAAGACAACGCCGAGGATATACTCAGAGGGGTGGATGTGGTGGTCGATGGCCTAGACCATATGAGACCGCGATATGCGATAAACAGAGCCTGCGTCAAATTGAAAATTCCTTACATCTTCGGCGCGGCGATAGCCACTCACGGACATGTGTCTACAATACTTCCAGGTGAAACTCCATGTCTTGAATGCTTTCAGGGCAACCTCGACGATGAAACTCTACCAACCTGTGCGGTTGTTGGGGTCCACCCCTCAATTCTAGGTATAATAGCAAGCATAGAGGTCGCTGAGGCGGTCAAGATTCTCTTAGGCGAGAGGCCTCGGTTAGCGAACAAGCTCCTCTACTGTGACATTGAATATATGGACTTTCAAGAGGTGCGCCTTTCTCAATCAGAAAATTGCCCCGTCTGCGGCCCAAAAGCCTCTACCTCACCCGCGCCCTTGAAAAGGGACCTTATAGAAGAAGTTTGTGGCAGGGGAGGGAGAAGGGTCTTTATCATAACACCAAGAAGAGATCTCGATCTGGATATCAAGAAGTTGTATGAGGTACTGAAAAAGAAGAATTTCAACATTGAGGTGAAAGCTAACCTCGGCATAACTTTTAGTCAGAATTGCAAGAGAGCAAGCGTTCTGAAAAGCGGCATTCTGATAACTGAGGGAGTTAAAGATCGTGAGGAAACACTCGAAATCTTTAACGAAGTTGTACTCGAGGGGTTAGGCATCCCTCGGTCGTACGCAGACTGAACTTTCCCAATACCGCCTCATGTTTTCACGCATTCGTGTGAGCGAGTGTTTGAATATGTCGAGGTAGAAAACGAGCCAATCATCTTCTCTTCAACGTGCCAACGACGATGCCAATTCTGGACTCAGGAACCGATTCTCCATTTCACAAGTTCATCATCGCTTACGCGTCTGACTTCTATGACCATATCCGTGTCTCCTTTGTACATCACTTGGGCAATATTAATCGCATCAGAGTATCTAGCGGTGATTGACGCGGCCTTCTCGATTGTCTTGCGTGTTTTAGAATTCGTTAGAAGCGTTATGGGCCCTTTATATCCAATAGTTTCTAGGTAAGGTATGTTGCTCCTTATGGCTATGTACAAGAGCCTTTCGTTCTCCTCTTTGTTCCTACCTACTATGACTTTGCTCTCCCCGACCCTGAAGTGCCTACCGAGCTTCAGAAGTATGACGTCTCTTAATGTCAGTTTGCCCCCGTGTTTCAGAAAGTCCCTCAGTCTGTTTGCGAAGGTTGGATCCGATAGCAGGCAGCCACCAGAAGGACAAGGATAATTATTAATATTGAGCTTCTCAGCAAGTCCGATTTGTGGAAGCCTTCTTCTTCCTCTGATGGCAAACAACTTTTCCCTATCTACTAGCCCCTTGCGTTCCGGCTCCGTTTCAGGCAAAAGCCTTGCTGATAAAGGCCTTAAAACTCTTCCCTCCAGCCCCGCTTCTTTCTCGATCAAGAGCATGGCTTTCTTCCTCTGAGAAAACGGTCTTTCATCTAGGACCTCTCCCGTCGCGATGAACTCGGCTTTGATCCTCTTCGCCACCTCCCTAGCTTTCCTGAACATGTAGATCCGGCAATCTATACACGGATTCATCTGGCTACCGTAGCCATGAGGAGGATCAGCTAGGAGGTCCAGATAGTCTTGACCCGCCACCGAGGTGTGCAATCTTATTCCAAACCTCTTCACAACCCCTCTGACAGCGCACCTGTCGCATAGGCAGAAGGGGGTCGTGGAGTGCAAAGCCTCAACATTCAAGCCCAGATCTAGCAGAATCTTTAGCGCCAGAGTTGAATCCAATCCCCCTGAGAACAGCATCAAGACTTTTGGAATAGTGGATCCTTTTTTCATCTAGATCATCTTTAATGATTAGTTAGCACTTGATATAACGCAGTTGTATTCGTTGGTCGATAAGTACATATGAATTGTTCTCAACGAGGCTAAGGCTGCAACTGTGGTGTAGAGACCCACTTATTTGTAGCTAGGGAATGATTCCTCCTAGCTAGCGAGCATTGAGTTAAAAAGCTGGTTTTTTCCCGACTTCAGTCTTCTTACATGCTTTTCTCGTTCCTTAAAAGCTTGGGCCTTAAGAGTCTCAAATAATTCGCAGTAACTTTCAAAGCTGGTTCCTAGAATTCTTGGAGTCCATACCCGTAAAATGCTCTCATAATATTCCAATGAGTCAAAAACTAGCGTAATTATAGCCCCCTCTTTATGCTCTTCGTACAATTTCTTAGCCCATCTCAAAGCTCCAGCAATGTAACTTCCGCCACTAGGAGTTGCTGGGATTCCAATTTCCCACATGTTTTTCATAATCACAAACGCTTCTTTGTCAGATATTTCATACACCATATTGCATAGTTCTTCAGCCCATCCCAAGCTCTCAGATTTTCCGAGCTCTCTTAAGCTCCTTAAACCAAAAATATGCCCACCCTCTTCTTGTCTAATTCCAATGATTTTACTTTCTGGTCTCATTTTCTTAATTCCAACACCTGCTCCGACCAAGCTACCGCGCGTTCCCTGCCCATTCACATAGTATAAATTTTGTATTTCTTCAGTTTGATGTAAAATCTCTGGACAGAGTGAAAAATAATATCCTGCTGCATTAAGAAGACCGTCGTATGGCTTGAGGTAACCATGTTGATCAAAAAACCGAGTAGTCTGGGGGTTTACCTGTTCTTCCACATATGCTGAAGCGATCGCTTTTCCTCTCTCTGAATCGCTAGTGGGGCAACGTCCATCTACACATCCATGGATCGCAACTCCGCTAGTTGCGAGATGATGCACGAAATCTTCATTTTCACCAAGTAAGATATTGCTAATGTAAGCTTCTGGAACTATATCGGGGTTTATGAAAGGAAGAATTGTTGGAAAGGATTTGATGAAATTTCCAAACCCAGCCGTTGTGATTCTTTTGATCCCGCTTAACAGCCCAAGTTTTTCATAATAAAAAAGCATAAAGGAAACAGGTCTGTCCTTGCCGCTTCCGCTAGGATTTAGATATTCTGGCTTGTAGAGAATTTGTATTCCGTTCTTAGAATAAGGATTTATCTCTTTGGGGACTTTTCGAAGTGGTGTAAAGGCTGCACCCACTCTTTTACCTAGCCACTCTAAGTATTTGGAAACATCTATTTTTGTTCTGAGTCCTTCTAGTTCTTCAACCGTCTTTACAAAGTTTTTATTGAATGAGATATCGTCTGATTCATTGTCAAGGCGACTTGTCGCAAACGCGTTCACCAGTATTCATATACTTCCGCCCTTCGTGTGTTTCTCTTTATTCTCTTATTTCTTCTTTATAAACATGTATCATTTTCCCGTCTTTATCTGTTTCCAAATTTGCTATTTCTATTCACGATTCTTTCGTGGCCATGGTTTTCTCTATTTTTGATCGGGTTCCCACTATCTCCAAATTTTCTTACTTCCTTACATTTTATCTAAAGGCCTTGACTAACCCAGGTTCATAATATGCCTTATAGCTTGCTCCTGATAAAGCTCTAATCTACTTTAGGGATTTTTACCAGTCCAACGTCTCTCTTCATAATGCACTAACCGAGACGACCCACCAAAACCTTCAGCTATTTCAGTCTATCCGAAAGTTTTATAACCGTGTTATAATCATAACTCTGTTATAAAAAGCTGGAGTATGAACAAGTCAAAATGGGATTGGATTGGTCTTCATTGTATAGGAAAGAAGATTGGTGGGCGGTGTGGCTAGGTTTCATCATTCTGGGGCTAGCTGCATCGCGTGTCATAACATGGATTCCAAAAATTGGTTCATGGGAAACCAATGTGACCGCTTCCATTAATCCTGCAGATGTACCATACTTCATCCTAGCAGGATTCTTCCTGCTAGTATTGACAAGCATAGCGATTACGGCGATGAAAGATAAGCTGAAGAGTTACTGGCTAGGTTTCCCGGTAATCTTCGTTCTGGCTTTTATATCATTTGTAGTCGCCAATCAGAGCAACATCAAATACTTGGGCTTGGAGTTCGTACTTTGGGCACTAATCTTAGGACTACTAATCAGCAACACGTTTGGCACGCCAACGTGGCTCAAACCAGCAGTAAAAACCGAACTATTCATAAAAATTGGTCTTGTCCTGCTAGGTGCTGAGATACTCTTTCAGACGATCCTATCCGCAGGATCGTTCGGCATGATCCAAGCCATTGTAGTCGTTCTTTTGGTTTGGTACGTCTGCTACTTCCTCGCCGTAAAGGCTGGGCTGGGCAAGTCCTTTGCAAGCATACTCTCCGCCGGCGTATCCATCTGTGGTGTTTCAGCAGCGATCGCGGCTGGAGGCGCCGTCAAGGGAGACCCCAAAGAGGTAAGCTACACGATTTCATTGGTCCTGTTGATTGCGATGCCCATGCTTGTGGGATTGCCTATACTCGCCAGAGCAATGGGCATGCCCGACGCCGTTGCCGGCGCCTGGATTGGGGGGACAATAGATACTACGCCGGCCGTTGTGGCAGCAAGCGCATTCTACAGCGATAAAGCAATGTATGTCGCCTCGATAATCAAAATGTCACAAAACGTGCTGATAGGAGTCGCCGCATTTCTACTAGCCTTGTATTGGGTTCTCAAAGTGGAGAGGAAGCCTGAAGAAAGGCCAAGTCCGATGGAGATATGGTACAGATTTCCAAAATTTGTTATTGGGTTCGTCATCGCATCCATGATATTCTCACTTCTACTGGTTCCCGCGATGGGTGACAGCTCAGTAAATGCTATACTGAATATCACAAAGGGAATACGTGGATGGTTTTTCGCTATGGCCTTCGTCAGCATTGGACTCGACACGAAACTCAAGGAACTCGCAAGAATTGGAAGGGGTAAGCCTCTTGTTGTATTCATCGTGGCTCAAATCTTCAACATCTTCCTAACTTTACTTCTAGCGTATGTGCTCTTCGGTAACATAATCTTTCCAACGCCTGTCTAAATGTGTAAGAAATCGCATGCGGAAGGGTTGAGTCTGGTTGATAGATCTTAGAGACAGCTTGAGATTCGATGCCAAAGAGTTAGCTCTAATCTCGGTATTCTCTTCTCTTTGGGTCGTCTCCGAAGTATCTTTAGGACCTACCATTAGTCAGATAACTCAAGTTCACGGGGTAATTGAACGCGTACTGGGTTGGCTTCTTATGTTTATGCTAGCAGAACTTACCGGGAAGTTTGGAAGAGTTACAATGATGTCGGCAATAGCATCATTAGCTACTAGAATCATACGTCTAGGTCGGTTATACGCTTTATTTGTGGGGATAGGATACGCCCTGGGAGGATTCACATTTGATCTGCTATTGTTCGGGTCGAAGGAGACCTCTGAAGGAAAACATGGTAAGAGCTATCTAATACTTATTTCGTTTCTCTCCGGAACAATAGCTCTCATTCCCTACCTTCTGTTTGAGCTCTCAGTCTTAGGCTCTTATGGCTTCATCCTCTGGATTCCATATTACGTCTATGCGATGGTCAAGGGTGTTATATTAAGCGTCCTAGGAACAACTTTGGGCATACTTGTTTCGCCCAGAATCAAATCATTGCGTCCTAAAATAGCCGGATGAGTGGACGCTGTTCCAAGTTAGCGCGCACTGTCCAAAAATCAGATGCATTTAAGATTTCAGTAAAAATAGCCTGTAGAAACTAAAGAGCGGGTCGTGCGAGTAGGAATTATAAGTGGTGATGAATAAGATCTTCGACCGGATGACTGATAGATTATGACCAAAGAAATTAACTACGATGACTTGAAGAAGGGAGGCTACATCGTGCAACGTGATCCTCAATATTTCACAGTGAGGTTGCGGGTGGCAGGAGGTAACCTCTCTTCAGAACAACTCAAGGCCTTAGCAAACATTGCCAGCAAGTACGGCCAGGGTAAAGTTCACATTACAACCAGACAAGGTGTTCAGATACCGTATGTAAAGTTTGAAAGCTTTGGAGAAATAACTGAGGAGCTTAAAAAAATAGGTGCACCGCCTGGCTCATGCGGACCAAGAGTTAGGAACATTTCCGCATGTGTTGGAGCACCCGAATGCCCTCACGCTAACATAAACACTTCTGAACTCATGAAAAAAATTGATGAAGAATACTTTGGCAGAGATCTGCCGACGAAGATAAAGATCGGTATAACTGGATGCCCTAATTCATGCGCTAAACCTCAACTCAATGACATAGGCATAATGGGAGTCATCAAACCAAAGATAATACCTGAAAAATGCGATGGCTGCGGGATATGCATGAATATCTGCAAAGAGGGAGCGATCAAAATCTTAGGAAGCACGGCAGTCATAGACTATAATAGGTGTATTTACTGCGGGGATTGTATAAGAGCTTGTCCTTTAGATGCTGATGCTCCAGAAAAGCAGGGTTACGCCATCTTTGTTGGAGGAAACGTCGGCAGAAACCCAAGGTTCGCTCAGAAGATTCTGAATTTCGCAGACGAGGATATGATCTTCAAGATAATCGAGAACTCCCTTAAGGTTTTCAAGGAGGAAGCAGTACCTAACGAGCGTCTTGGCCATCTGATTGGCAGACTGGGCTTAGGTGAGTTCTTAATGAGGGTACTAGCGTAGCAATGTTTCGCAGGCGTGTCAAGTTTTCCTGAAAATCCTTCGGCACAAGACACAATCCACGAAATCAACGTAACATAGATAAATTTTCAGGATAAGCATCTATAGGAGAAGAATGTTTGCGAGCGCGATTCTCAGGCGGATCAAGTTCGGATGCATTTGAACTAAGAGTTTAACCAAGATCGATCAAGCCATGAAGAATTCATAATAAATTCCAAACTAGATGAATAGAAATGCCCTTAGATATCAAACCTAACAGGACTTTAGACTGCGTAGGGCTGTACTGTCCAGAACCGATCTTCAGAACCCGCATAGAGCTGGACAAAATGCTTGTGGGCGAAGTTTTGGAAATACTCGCTGATGATCCAGCTTCCGAAGAAGACATAGTTAGTCTAGTTAAGCGAACCGGTCACGAAATCTTGAAGCTAAGCAAAGAGGGTAAGATTATGAGGTTTCTAATAAGAAAGGCTAAAGTGAACTAGTTGATCGGCCAGTTTCTGTTGGCTTTTAGAGAGGGACTAGAGGCCGCACTCATAATTGCTATAATCTTGACCTATCTGGTGCGGACAGGCAAGGAGCCGATGGCGAAATACGTTCTTTACGGCTTGTTCAACGCGGTGGCCGTAAGCATTGTTATTGGGGCATCTATCTGGATGCTGTACGGGGCTCTCCCGAATACCGTTCAGGTCTTATTTGAAGGAAGCGTAGCGCTCCTCGCCGTCATAGTCTTGACTTCAATGATATACTGGATGGCTACAAAGGGCAAAGAGATAAGAGCGCATGTCGAGAGAAGCGTCGAGAACATTGCAACTCTCGGCGCGAGACTCGCCCTCGTTTCTTTTTCGTTCATAGTAGTTTTCAGAGAGGGGCTTGAAACCGTCCTCTTTCTGACGCCTTTCCTAGTTTCTGAGGCTCTGCCTACACTGATCGGCGGCTCGCTGGGCATCCTAGCATCGTTGACTTTAGCTTACACAATGTTCCTGATCGGGATGAAGATAGACGTACACAGATTCTTCTATTTCACCAGTATCCTGCTGGTCTTCTTGGCTGGTGGACTTGCGGGATACGGGGTACACGAACTTATAGAATATGCGAAACTCAGCGGAATCAACTTGGGCTGGATCGCTGAAAACGCATATAACTTGAACATACCAAGCGGCAGCATCTTCCACCATAAAGGCGCCATAGGCTCTATCTTTGCCGTGATGTTCGGCTATACAGTAGAAGCAGAATGGGGAAAACTGATTGTTCATATAGCGTATCTTGCGGTAGTACTTCCACTTGTATTAAGGGTTTTTCGAAGACGGTGATAGAGGTCAGCAAACATCACAAGATAAGCAGGCCGTGAGAAAAAAATAGGGGAAAGAAGCTAACCACGCTTCTTAGTTGGTCCTACAGGAGCTTTAGCGCCTCTTCCCTTGGGACGGCTACCAATGTCTCTGTAGCTACTGCATCTCCTGCACCGATGGAGAATCCCATGGCTTCCTTCTCATCAGGAGCTTCGAATATTAGCACGGTATCGTATCGGCCGAGAGTCCAATAAAACCTAGGATTTTGATCCTCTTCTTCTTAGCATACTTAAGCATTTTTGAGACTTGAGATGAGAGTTCTTTGGTAGGTTTCCTCCTAAATCTGCCCAGACTAATGAAAATCAAGCTACTTCTCCCAATAATGCGCTATCTCATAAGGGTATTAAATCTTTCTTCAGCCAAGCACTAGTCGAAGACCAAGCCTCAGCAACTGCCTAGAAGTCTAGGATAAAGCAGAAATGAAAACCGGAGAAAATGCAACCTGTTGCACCTGAATTGGCGACGGCTTCTTTCAGGCTATTGTTAGTCCTTTCAGCAGCATATCTTCTATTTCTTCTTTTTCTGGAAAATTTTCTTGCCGACCGATCACTTTGCCTTCCTTCAAGAGCAATATGGTGGGCACACTTATGACATCGTAATCCTCCCACTTCTTCGTCGTGATAATGTCCATCTCGTAGAGGTACACCTGTCCTGAAAACTTCTCCAAGGCTGCCTTTAATCTGGGTTTCAACGTCTTGCATGACGGACATATTGGCGACGTAAACACTAAAACCACGGGCTTGTTTGATTTTACGACCAGATCTTCAAACTCGCGGTCGGCTACATGTCTGAACATTGTCTCCTCTTCTTTGCGCAGAAGAACCTTAGAGAACTTTCCAAGTAACCCTTCATACTTTTTGTACGAAAGCCTGAACCCTAGATCCTCGATTCTTCTTTCAAGTTCAGGTACACCAATTCTCTTCGGGTCATAGGTCACAACAACTTTCTTCATCAAGAAGTTTACACGGACATCTCTTACGCCAATGAGTTTCTTCAGCTCCTTCTCTATGATTGATGTGCACGTTGGACAGTCCATCTCAACGATAGGCAAGAGTACGCGATTAGTCTTATTAGACAGATCGCCCATCAACACTCCAGCCTCTTCGAGCAATCAATCTAGGATCGAAGTGAATCTTCTCAACAGTAGAGAGTTTGTGACAACTGAAACCGAGCTTAATGCCATAGCCGCGGCTGCATAAATGGGATTCATGACGATCCCTAATGGAGCTAGGATTCCAGCGGCTATAGGAATTAAGGCCACGTTGTAGGCGAAAGCCCAAAAGAGGTTCTCTTTTATCTTCCGAACAGTACTTCTGCTCAGCTGGATCGCAGCCACCACGTCTCTCAAATCATCTTTTATGAGGACTATACCTCCAGTCTCAATGGCCACGTCTGTTCCGCTGCCGATGGCTATCCCCACATCGGCTTGTGCTAGGGCAGGCGCATCGTTGATCCCGTCGCCCACCATACCAACCGCCAAGCCCTCGCCTTGCAACGCCTTGATTTCCTTAGCCTTGTCGCCTGGAAGAACCTCAGCCAAGACCCGCCTAATGCCCAATTTTCCTGCCATTGCCTTGGCAGTGCGCTCATTATCTCCTGTGAGCATAACCACATCGATACCCATCTGTTGCAGCTTCCTAACCGCCTCCTTAGAATATTCTTTTAAGGTATCGGCCACGGCAATCAGTCCAGCAGCTTTTTTGTTCACTGCCAAGATCATTACCGTTTTCCCTTCTTCCTCAAGGTTTCGAATACGTTCGTCTAGCATGGAAAGTTCAATTTTATTCTCGCTCATGAGCCGCCTGTTTCCCAAGAGTATTCCCCGACCTTTATGCGTGGCCTTTACGCCTTGTCCCGGTATGGCTTCAAAGGCTTCCAGGCCTTCTACCTCCAACCCTTTCTCTTTGGCACTATCGAGCACGGCTTCCCCTAGGGGATGCTCCGATCCCTTCTCGGCAATGGCGGCAAGCCTCAAGATCTCTTCCTCCCCAAAGTCTCCAGAAGAGACGATGTCCGTTACCGAAGGCTTACCCTTGGTCAATGTCCCCGTCTTGTCGAAAACAATTACCCTCAATTTCAGAGCCTTTTCCAGATATTCACCGCCCTTAATTAGAATGCCGTTCTCCGCCCCTTTTCCAGTGCCCACCATGATAGATGCGGGCGTAGCGATCCCTAAAGCGCAGGGGCACGCAACGATTACCACCGCGATGAAGCGCGTAAGGGCAAAGGTCAAGCTTCCAAGGTTGAAATACCAAAACAGAAAGACCAGAATTGCTGTCCCAATTATTCCTGGAACAAAGTAGGCAGAAACTCTGTCTGCCAGCCGCTGTATAGGCGCACTCGATAGCTGGGCCTCCTCCACCAGAGTTATGATCTGTGACAGGGTGGTGTCGGCCCCCACCTTTATGGCTTTGAACCTCAGCATCCCCGTTTTGTTTAGAGTGGCCCCAATGACCTTGTCACTCACCTTCTTCTCGACTGGAATGCTTTCGCCTGTAATCATGGACTCGTCCACAGACGAGTAACCTTCAACAACTACGCCGTCAACCGGAATCTTTTCACCCGGCCTAACAACCACCAAGTCACCAACCTCAACTTTTTCCACGGGAATTTCCAATTCTTCCCCATTTCTAACAACCTTTGCCATCCTTGGCTGTAGATCCATCAGCTTTCTAACGGCCTCCGAAGCCCTTCGCTTAGTCATCTCTTCAAGAAGCTTCCCCAACAGAATGAGCGCCACTATCAGAGCCGCCGTGTCGAAATAAATCTCTTCTTCTGGAAATATTCTTGGGAACAATCCGGGAAAAGTTATCTGCAGAGTCACCACAGTGCTGTACAACCACGCTACAGTTGTGCCCGTGGCTATGAGGGTGTCCATGTTAGTAGTTTTGACTTTCAAAGCATCCCAAGTTCCCCTGTAGTATCTCCATCCTCCGATGAATTGGACAGGCGTTGCCAAGAGGAAAAGCCACTGTGCCTGTTTGAGGAATGGAAGAACGTTAAACCAAGTGAAAGCCAAAGTCAAGAAGCTTAAAACTAGACTGAAAACCACCAAGTACTTCAAGTTTCGAAGCTCTATCTCGGGTTGCTCGAATGTTCTGAGGCAGGTCTCGCTACAGAAATAGTACATTCTACCCTCAATCTCTTTCTTAAAAGGAGGATTATTCTCGTCAACGTACATGCCGCAAACAGGGTCTTTAGCCATCTTAATCCCCTTGGGGCATTCTGCAAATAGTATGTGCCTTTTCGCGTATTCTGAAGCTCGTGAGACGATCCTCAGAAAGAGTTACTGGGAAACGTACTTTTCAGGATTCTTCTTGAAGGTTTCAAGGCAGGTAGCCGAACAGAAATAGTATGTTTCGTTCTCGTAAGTGGTCTTAAACCTCGCCGTCTTCTCGTCAACCATCATGCCACAAACTTGATCCTTAGCCATAATAATCAGAACATACTATTTCAATGGAACTATAAATATGTAGCCGCACTCGCATGTTTACCTTCTGTCTGAGCGGGCTACTCGAGTGTCTAGAACTGTATTTGTACTCCATTTTTGGTGGGCCCGCGGGGATTTGAACCCCGGATCTCCGGCTCTCTGCTATGATTATAGCCGCAGGCCAGCGTCCTATCCGTGCTAGACGACGGGCCCAGAGCCTTGGACGACGGACCACGAATGATAG
>Ga0315282_10005568_pt1 | contig 21401 bp, 28 predicted proteins | sample YL17G07_20_MG_FD_203693 | JGI IMG/M metagenome (GOLD analysis project Ga0315282, IMG submission 203693) | Sediment microbial communities from Yellowstone Lake, YNP, Wyoming, USA - YL17G07_20 | ecosystem: Environmental > Aquatic > Freshwater > Lake > Sediment | place: USA: Wyoming | collected... | reverse complement strand
TGAAGGCAACCTTCCTGTCGGGTGATTTGATGTCTGGGAAGAATCTCGCTAGCGGCTTGAAGAGTTCGATGAATCGGACCATTCAACTTCACTTGGCCTGAGTTCGAAGAATCGCCTCTCCGCCCGCTTCCTTTATCTTCTCGAGAGCGCCCTCGGAACAGCGATCAACAGTCACGCGTATCGGACGCGAAATTGTACCTCCCCCGATGAGTTTCGTGAAGCCAAGTTGTTTCAGGTCAATGACTATCTTCTGACCATCCAACTCCGCCTTCTTCTCAGAAATCAACTTGTCAATCATGTTCGAAAGCTGTGACAGATTAAGCGCCCGACCTTCACGTTTCATCTTCTGACTTACTGAGGTGAATCCTTTCTTCCCGGCATATCTCATGTTAGCGAATTCGCCGGTCCGTATCAGTAATGATCTCTTATGTCTGTACCGTCCAGCTTGACCGAAACCTCCGCGCATCCCACTTTCTCGATGCTGACCGGATGTGCCCCAGCCATGAGTGCGCGAGCCCCTCTGATGTCGTATCTTTCTCCGTCTAGTTGCCAATCTACTCGTGCCTTCGCTAACTTGGACTAATGACGCATGCGAAACTGCAAAGTTCAGGAGTGCCAAAGATAAACGTTTCCAGCAAATGCTTCTCTTCGTTGACAGGGCTGTGGGACAGTCCAGGTAACCTCCTCGCATGGTCTAGATGATTCAAACTCGCTGTGTGACCTGCGACATACACGAACTCCGGTTTTCTGGGATTCAACAGCGCTTTCCGTTCTCAGCCAAGGCATTGTTACCCGCAATATTGAACTACACAACTTATATCCGAAATCCGAGCTTCCTCATCATTACCTAATGCGTGGTTGTCAGATGTCGAGGAAGAATGCGAATGGGATTCTCGTTACTGGCGCGACGGGGCAAATAGGATCTGAACTAACACTAGAACTGCGAGGCAAATATGGCCGCGACCGCGTTGTTGCGGCCGGCCATAAGAGAGCGCCTAGCGAGGCATTGCTGAAGTCTGGGCCATTTGAGGTTATCGATACCGCGGACAAAGAGAATCTAGTGAGAATCGTGAAGAGATATGACATCGACACGATATATCACCTCGCTTCGGTTCTCTCAGCCGTTGGAGAGCAGAATCCGCAACTCGCTTGGCATGTGAACATGAATGGGCTGCTCAACGTGCTAGAAATCGCGAGGGAGCACAAGCTGGCTAAGGTTTTTTGGCCAAGCTCCGTGGCAGTTTTCGGTCCTGGAATCCCACGCGTCAATACTCCTCAAGACGCGATCCCGATTCCCACCACAATGTACGGCGTCACGAAAGTCTCCGGTGAACTCCTGTGCAACTACTACTTCACAAAATTCGGCGCAGATGTGCGAAGTCTCCGCTATCCAGGTATCATAAGCAGTGAGACACCTCCGGGCGGAGGCACGACGGACTATGCTGTGGAAATATTCTATGAAGCTATCAAGAAGAAGCGATACACGTGCTTTCTAAGAGAAGACACTGTAATGCCAATGATGTACATGCCAGATTGCTTGAAAGCAACGATAGATCTATCGGAAGCCGACCCCTCCCGCATAAAATGCAGGACAAGCTACAATTTGACCGCGATCAGTTTCTCCGCAGGAGAGTTAGCAGCAGAGATCAGAAAGTATTTTCCGGAATTCGAATGCGATTACAAGCCTGACTTCAGGCAGAACATAGCGGATTCGTGGCCTATGTCAATAGACGACAGTGTCGCGCGCAAGGAGTGGGGTTGGAAGCCTACCTACGATCTGCCTACTATGACCAAGGACATGATCGACAGACTGACACGCAGATATGAAGCTGTAAAGTTAGCGTAGAAAGAGTTAAGCGACATAACAATAGATTGGAAAGAGGCAATTGACATGCGAAATCCAACATCGTTCTTGCGAGAAGAATATGACGAACTAGTCCGAAGCGAACTAGACTGGAAACTGCGCGTGCTGCAGGGTCCTAGCACACCGTGGTGCACTGTTGACGGAAAGAAGGTCCTGATGTTTTGCTCCAACAATTATCTTGGACTAAGCAATCATCCGAAATTGAAAGAAGCAGCAATAAAGGCCATTCAGAGCCACGGTGCAGGTTCTGGTTCCGTCCGTCCCATCGCAGGCAACTTGGACATGCATATTGAACTCGAGAGGCGACTCGCAAAGTTCAAACACGCAGAAGCATCGCTAGTCTACCAAACCGGTTTTGCGGCCAATGCCGGCTTGATTCCGCAGCTTGTTGGCAAAGGCGACCTGATAATAAGCGATGAACTGAACCACGGCAGCATAATCGATGGCGTCAGACTGTCACATGCAGAGAGAGGAGTCTACAAACACTCGAACATGCAGGACTTGCAGCGGGTTCTGGACGAAACAGAGAAACACAATCCGCCATACAGACGTATTCTGATAATCACAGATGGTGTCTTCTCAATGGACGGTGACATGGCGCCGTTAGATGAGATAGCCAAACTCGGTGCAGAACACGGTGCGATGATCTACGTGGACGATGCACACGGAGAAGGGGTATTGGGTGAAGGAGGAAGAGGCATTGTTTCCCACTTTAAGCTCGACCGGGATAAGGTGCATGTTGAGATGGGGACTTTCTCCAAAGCCTTCGGCGTGGTAGGTGGACACATCTCTGGCTCGAGAGATCTGGTTAACTTCGCGTACAACAAGTCACGGACATGGCTCCTAAGCGGATCACATCCTCCAGCAGTTGCAGCTGCCTGCACAGCGGCCATCGATGTCCTCGAGACCGAACCGCGACATGTGCAGAACTTGTGGGAGAACACTCGATATTTCAAGAAGGCTATGAAGGATCTTGGCTTCAACATAGGAAATAGCACGACTCCGATCACACCGGTCATAGTCGGCGAAAGTGGAGTAGCCAAGAAGTTGAGCGCTCGGCTCTATGATGAAGGCCTCTTCGCTTTGCCGATAGTCTTTCCCATGGTGGCGCGGGACAAGGCTCGAATAAGAACCATCATGAACGCTGCTCTTACCAAGAAGGATCTAGACTTCGCGATCGGTGCATTCGAGAAAATCGGAAAGGAATTGCACATAATCTAGAGGGAAAATCTACCGTATTTTCCCCCATTTCTTGGCCTAACTAACCACAGCACACACGCTGGATCACAGGGCGCTCGTGATTCTAGATCGGAGTTATCAAGCGAGTTGAATCTCTCGATGACGTCTAAGCTACCCAGTCTTTCGGTGTCACGACACGGTATGTGCTCAGCAAGGCTTCGTAAACTGCTAACGCCATCGATCCGAGCGTGCTTGTCGAACCGTAGCTTCTCGTCCAGCAGTCCTTAACGCCCGCTAACGTAAGAATAGTCTTCGGAGTCTCGCCGCCAACTAAACCCAAGCCTCTAGGACCGGGGATGACTTCGATCGCCACACTGCCGCACTTTCCTCTCACCCTGAAGGGTATCGAGTGTGACTGCCCACATCCGCACTCCCAACTACCACACCCACGGCGGATTGGCACAACGTTCAGTTTCGCTGCCACGGTTGCCTTGTCGATAGCACTCCTGACCTGCCTTGCTTTGCCTCCCCCAACGCCCAGAAATCCTGTGCCATTCCCGACCGCGACGATTGCCCTGAACCTTGATTTCTCTCCCGCGTCGGTCTGCTTCTGGACGAAACCTATCCCAAGCACTTCCTGTTTCAGTCCGGGAAGGAGAACGTCAACAATCTCGGGCTCTTTGATCTTCAATCCCTGCGTGAAGATATCTTCCAAGGAGACGACCTGGCCTGCTTGGACCATTCTCCCCAGCTTGGTCTTCGGAATCCAACCAGCTTCGGGCCTCCGAGTTTCAGTCGAAGCTTGCACTCTCAGCGTCTCCTTGCAAGTTTGTGCGTTTCTACATGCTCGTCTAGGTGCGCCGCACTTCTGAAGGTCCCACCTTTCGCCATCAAGGACAGCTTTCGGTACACCTGTGTTGTGATGAGGCGTTTGTCTCGCAGTGTGCGGAGTCTCCTGCGTATGGACCTGATCCGAACCACCCATCTTCTCTTCCCATGTCCGACACTGCCCTTCGTGCTGCCGGGTCCCTTGTGTCGTCCCGCCAGTAGTTCCTTTCTTCTGGTTCGTTTTCTTCCTCGACTAATTCCAGTCTGAGGGATTTCTCTAATGCTTCCTTCGTGAATCAGCTTTCTGATTTCCTTGCGGGTTATGGCCGATGAAACTCTATCGGTGTCCTCCGGATCAACCCAGACACGGGTCACGCCGACTTTCATCAGTTCTGCGGCTAGTCGCTTTTGGCTCACGACGCTCATTTGCTACTCTTCCTCTTAGTCGATTTCTTCTTTGCAGTCTTCTTCCTTTCCGGTTTCTCTTTGCGCTCTTTGGGTGGAGCCGCCGTCTCTTCTTTGGCTTCTTTCTCGGTTTCTGGGGGCGCTGGTTCAGGCACGACCTCGGGTTGGGTCGGCCTCTTCAACCCTGGATTAAGGATCCTGATGTTTGCCTTCTTCGCTTCATCTATTATTTGCACCCGTTTGTTCTCGCCCACTGTGTGCGCTATTCGGGCAACATGAGTCTTCGGATCTATGCCTTCAAGGTCCTTTGGACGCCAGATGAGGATCTCTCTGAGACCTGAAGAGTGAAGGCCTCGGTGGGCCTTGTCCCTTGCGTACCCGATCTTGACGATAGGAGGCCAACCATCCTTGCTCCGTCGCATTCTGCTGCTCTTGCCCTTAGGGCTTCGCCAAGATTCCTTGACGCGCTTGTACCGCCAGCTCTCTTCACGAGCGAATCGTGGTCTAGGGTATGATCGAGGCATGTTACATTCCTTCTGTCTTTTCGAAAACGTAGATTCCATCCAAGAAGACCCGTTGGTCTTTGTCCTTTATCCTCGTGGCTGATTGAATGTTCGCCGCGGTTTGGCTGACGTCTCTTAGGTTCGTTCCTTGGACGTGGATTTCATCGCCCACGACTTTCACTTTCGTTGGTCCGATGATCTTCGCGACTCGGGGTGTTTTCTCTCCGGTGAAATTGTCAATGGTGATCCTTCCTTCCTTTTCTTGGACTTTTACTATCATCGGGAAGTGGGCGTAGACTATCTTCAGCTTGTACGTGAAACCGGACGTGACGCCTCGAATCATATTCCGTACGTGTGCGATCGCTGTGCCAACCAGTGCGACTTCTCGTTTTCTGGCCCAAGAACTGTAAACGCGAAGTGACCGATCTTCCACGGCAAACTGCACAGGTAAGTGGGAGAAGTCCTCTTCTAGAGTTCCCTTAGGCCCCGTGGCCTTGACCTTTCTCCCCTCTATGTCTAATTGTACCTGTTCAGGGATTGTGATTGTTCTTTCGGCTAGCTCCACGAGAACCAAGATCTGATCATCCTACATGTATTTCTTGAAACCGAGACTCGGCGCCAACTCCCGAAAACATTGCCTGCAAAGGTTAAGGTCATATTTCCGTATAACCGGACCATATTGGCCGCAGCGCTTGCAGGGTCTGCTGCCCTTCCCGAATTTCCTAACTTTCTTTGGTTTCTGCTTTGCCATTGGACTATGCCTCGCGGATACGAACTCCAAATTTCTCGGTGACGAATTTGACGGCTTCTTCGCCTCTTATGCGGTGAGACTTCCCGATCGGTCTTGGTCGTATTCTCTTTCTCTTCACGCGGTAGCCCGGCCGTTCAAGGGTTCCGATCACGTCCATTCCAAAGATCCCTAGCTCCGGAGCGTACTTCGTGCCAGGGATCTCAATGTGTTCCTTGATTCCAAAAGCGAAGTTACCGTTGTCATCAAAGCTTGATCTCTTTAGCGTATTGCTTACGGCTTCGAGACCGCGTTTCAGGAAGACGGCTGCCTTTTCTCCTCGCAATGTGGTCAGGCACGCGATGGGTTCGCCTTCCCGGATTCCGAATTCCTTCACAGTTCTCTTGGCTTGCTTGGTGCAAGGCTTTTGGCCTGTTATTTCGCCGAGAACTTTCCTTGCTTTCTCAAGCATCTCACCAGACTTGCCCACGCCAATGTGGACCGTTACTTTTGCGAGCTTGATCGTTCGCATTGGATTTTCGTGGACTATCTCTGTGACGGTCTCCATTGTTCTATGACGCCTCCAACTTTATCGCGGGCTTGTCGGTCCCGACGACGAAAGTGTAGTCGACCATCGTGTCGAACTTGTTTCCAGTCGAGTCTTCTATCGTAACCATCGCTGGTCTCGTTGCAGTGCCGCTTTGCAGTTCGACGAGCTTGCCGCTTCTGCCGAGGTTGCGACCCGCCACGACCAGAGCGAAGTTGCCCTTTTCGAACTTGATGCTGTTCAGGATGCGTTGCGTGGGTATGCTGACTCTCAGCGTGTCGTTCGTCGTGTACACGGCAGGTCCGCCTTCCTTCGAGATCACTATGTTCCGGCCGTCATGAGTGCCGTACTGGGTGACGCTTCCAGGTGCAACGTTCTTGTTCAGGATCTTGCAGAGTTTGAATTTCGCCTCGTCCTTTGGAATCCGAACCAATGAGAGCCCTTGCCTTTCCACGGGAAGTACTCTGTAGATGAGATTGGCGTCCGCAAGCTCCACCACATCCATCAGACCGACTGGATACTTTCGCTCTAGCCTCGTCCGGCCGTCGATCTTCACCTTCCCTTGCGATAGGATCCTCCCTACCTCTCTTCTTGTCTTTGCCAATCCTAGATCATCGCGGATAATGAGCTCTAAGGGTAGGCACATGGATGATCTGTGTGCGCCTGGGTTGGGCTTAGTAGCCCATTCGGATTCTTTGCGGTGAATCGGCCAGAACCATGGAGCGGCTAACCGTTTCAGATGACCAAGTCCGCCTTTATGCCCCATCCTCTATCATGCCTCCGCCTTGGGCGTCTGTTTGGCTGGCGCTAGCTTGATCGATTCAGCCCGCCATTTGTCATCAAGATTCAGCTTCGTGATCATGACCTTCGAGCTGTGCACGGAAACATTTGTCGATGTCCCTGCCACCTTCTCCCTCGAAACTCCTTCAACAAACAAGCGCTGTCTATAAGTGTCGACATCTGTCACCTTCCCTTCTATGCCTGCGAAATCCCCTCGGAGTATCTTCACGGTGTCGCCCTTGCGGACAGGATATGAACGTCTCCCGTGACTTACTCGCATATCAGACGAGAGCGGGGCCGAAAGCAACTTCCATCTCCTATGAGCCGGAGCCTCGTAGAGCCTCTTTCGCTGCTTCGACGGCTTCTTTACGTTGAGGGACATCAGACTCACTTCTAGATGATTATGCTTGCCAAGTTTGCAACTCTAGGCCAGCGTTCAGCGGCTTCCTTTGCCACTGGCCCTCGGATCTCCGTTCCCTTCAACTCACCCTCAGGGGTCATGATTACCGCCGCATTGTCATGAAACGAAAGCCTAGTTCCATCCGGTCGTTTGAAAAGTCTGACTTGACGTACAACAACCGCGGGAAACATCTGACGCCTTAGATCTGGTGTACCTTTGGAAACTGATACCATGATCATGTCGCCGACGCAGGCTGATGGGACTCGCCTCAACCTCGTATGAGTCCCGAGGACTTGGATTACCTTCAACTCCTTCGCCCCAGTATTGTCGGCGCAGTTGACTCGACTGCCGTTGGGAAGTCCTCGCGCTACGTGCGGTCTGTATTCCATCATTCCCTTCGCACTGACAGCACGAGTCTTTGGGGCTGGCATCTTACTGTCACGTAGATCGGTGCAGAACGCGTCTGCAACAAATTAAGGTTATGTTGGGCAGAAAGAGAGATTCCTTCGTCACTGGCCGGTCAGTCTTTCGACCACGACGAAGGCCACTTCCTTGCTGATCGGTCTGCATTCAGCGATTTTGACTCTGTCGCCTTCGCGTATCTCAAGGCAGGGTGGACTGTGAGCCATGATTCGGCTTCGTCGTTTCTCATATCGCGTGTATTTGGGAACGTAATGTAGGTAGTCTCTCTCGACCGTGACTGTCTTCGTCATTTTGGTGCTTACGACCTTGCCGTCGAGGAACTTTCTTCTCACTGAGAGTTGACCGTGGAACGGGCAGTTTCGGTCGTCGCAGGTCTTCTTGGGAGCTTTCGCACCGATACCTATTTCCGACATTACCAACGCCTCACTCTTGTTTTTAATCTGCTTTCAGGCCTAGCCACCAAGCGTACGCCGTCGACATCTACAAGCGTTCCGTTCTGAAGCTTGAATCTGAAAGTTGCCACGTCCTTCGGGATTCTGAGCTTCTTTCTCTTCCCGGCCAAGATCAGCATGTTCCTGGACTCATCAACGACTGTACCTCGCACGCCCCTAATCGTTGGATCCTTGGATCGTGAAACTCTAACATTCAACCCGATCAGCTCATGTCGCAGAATATTTTGAGGGGTGATGCGGCTCATGCTTCGGTCGTCTCCTCGGCCGTCTTCTGCTGGCCTATTGTCAGGATGCGTGCGATTGTTCTTCTGAGTTCACGGATTCGACCGGCGTTCTCGACATTGCCTCCGGCTCTGACACTCGTCCTAAGTTTCACGAGCTCGGTCCTCAACTCTCCGAGCTTCTTCTCCCGTTCCTCCGGGAGTAGTTGTTTGATCTCACGCTTTCTCAGTATCGGCAACCTTTGCTACCTCTTCGACCTCAACGGTTTCTGCAGGAACTTCCTCTACCGCGGGCTTCGGTATGACCGTGACTTCGCCGACTTCCTTTATGACGGGTTTATCGGGGAAGACCACGTTCGGCGGCATCAGTTTCACACTTATGCCGAAGAGCCCTTGTTTGAGCTGCGTGTCAACCACAGCGCTCCGGAGCATCCTTCCTATCGTCTCGCCGACGACGGGAAGATATCCCGCTCGATACTTCTCGTAGCGCGCTCGGTCAGTTGTTAGCTTACCTCGAATCGAGATCTCAACACCGAGGGCCCCCGCTTCAATAGTTCTCTGAAGAGCCCAGTAAGCTGCACGCCGGAAGTGGATGCCACGTTGAAGGGCCATCGCAATTTGAGATGCGACGACCTTTGGATCAAGTTCAGGAGCGTCTAAAGTCGCAACAGAGATCTGGGGGTTCTCAACTTTAAACTGTTCTTCTAGGATCTTTGTTAGGTCACGAATACTTTGACCTCGTCGACCTATCACAAGCCCCGGTTTTGCGGCATAAACTACCACTCGCGTACCCAGCGGGGTCTTGGTCATCTCAACCTTGCTGTAACCAGCCCGCTTCAACTCTTGAGATAGATACTCATCTATCTCCACCTTTCGGAGATTCTCCTTGACGAAGTATTTTTGGATGGGCAACTATTCTGCTACCTCATAACCCATGAGCTCAATGTGAACGAGTGTATTATGATACGGAGTGGCTCTTCCGAAAGCGCGCGAAATAATCCGCTGCGTCTTCATCCCCCTCTGTGACGCGGCATGAACAATTCTGATTCGATCAACATCCAAACCCCTGTATTCGGCATTCGATTCCAACTCCTCAAGAAGAAACAAGAACGTCTTTGCGGCTTTAACCGGATAACGGCCGGCATACCATCCCTCATCAAGGCTTCTATGCGGAACCTTCTTCTTGTACCGCCTGAAGGCTATCGCACGCTTCTTCTTCTTCACCGCCTCCAAAAGCTCCTTTGCGGCATCCAATCTCATTCCGCGAAGCTTCCGACAGATCTCTGTGGCTGCCTTTGGAGAAATCTTAACCTCCCTTCCGGAACACTTCACAGTCCTGTCTGGGTCGAATTCCTTGGCCGAGTATCGCCAATTTGGCATTAGTTTCGCACCGTGCGCTCGTGCATGTGCGCAGTAGCCCTAAAAAACGTTGTTTAGGCCTCGATCGACGTTGGATTGTTCGGTCTCGCAAATTCTATCTAGCCAGAAGCATCGTCTTCTTTCAGAGTTGACATGAGCACGGTTGATGCGAACGTTTCAAAAGAAAGTGAAATTCACGGCACCACGTTGCGAGTCTACTGGCATCTGCTGAAGACTGCACGATCGATCGGAGTTCGCGAAACGCAAAGAGCGCTTTCAATGTCCAGTCCCAGCACGGCGCTCTACCATCTAGAGAAGCTTCGCGAACTTGGCGTTACGGAGAAAGACGAACTTGGGCAATATTCTCTTAAGCAGGAAGTCCAGGTTGGAACACTGAAGATGTTCCTCAGAATCGGACACCTAGTACTGCCCCGCTATCTCTTCTACGCAATCTTCCTCACAACTGCGGTCATTGTCTATGTAGTGCAGATAATGCTTCAGACCGGACGAGTTGATCCTGCGGGACTAGTATTCGGGACAGTGGGGGCAGGCATCTCGTGGTATGAATGTGCGAGAATGTGGAGAGAAAGGGTTGTCTAGCCGCGCCCTTCTGTTCGAAATAGCCACATTAGCTGCCATCCCAACTTAATAGCAATCATTGTTCGAAAATGTAGACTTAACCAACTAGGCAGAGGTCAAGGTCACGGATTCGATGTTGAGAAGAACTTGGTTGGCAGTTCTCCTCGGGATTGCTCTTGGCATGGGGCTGGCTGTTGCTCCAACCTCAACAGGCTCGCAGGAGAGAACGTTGATGCAGCAAGACACTGCAGTAGCCAAGCTTGAAATGCAGTCAGGCGCAAGTTCGAATTGGCAGGATCTTCCGTCCGTATTGCTCAGTCTGATTGCTGGAATAGTCGTTGGGGTGCCTTTATTCGTCGTAACTGGGAAACGGAACCGTTAGGCTCGGAAAGTCTACTTCAGGGGAACGTACATGGAGCTCCTGGAGGCGCCGATACCGGGTGTTCCGTGAACTACTTTCTTGTTAGTGATAACGAACTCGCCCAAGTAGTGCCCGATCATCTCGGGCTTTACTTCGACCGAAGTGAACTCCTTTCCGCTGTGAACAAGCAGCATCAACCCGACCATCTCAGGTAGAATGACCATGTCTCGGCAGTGTGTCTTGATTGGTTTTGCATTGCCAGCCTTGCTTCTCCGCGAGTTGCGAACTAGCCCCATCAAAACCCTCTGCTCTGTAGTTAATCCTCGATTCAGCGATCTCCTCTGCCTCGACGGAAGAATTCGAATAAACTCGTCCATGGACAGTTGCTGCAGTTCTTCAAACGTATGTCCTCTGTAGGCGAACTGTCGAGGCAAAGCGTAACACGTCTAGGTCTGCTTTGGCCTTGCTCTAATTAATGTTGCCGCTCCGCCTACAAGATACCGAGACGGACTGCTAGATCAGCGGCTTTGAACTCCGGCTCAAGTTTGACGAAGGCCTTCTTCTCACCTTCGGGGGTGATCAGAGTGTTAACGTGCTCGACTCTTACCTCGTACAGCTCTTGGACGGCACGCCTAATGTCGTGTTTATCGGATCTGATGTCAACGATGAATGTGATCTTGTTCTCTGCTTCGAGAAGAGTGACAGCATCTTCAGAGAGTAGTGGGTACTTGATCACTTCATTTGTAGCCAGCTTTGTTATGATGACCTCCCTCCAAAGCGTCCGTCCAGACCCTTGAGTGCTGATTGCGTCCAAATTGTGAGCCGCCCAGCGTAGGTGCCTGGCGCAAGATCGTAGACGCTCATGCTAGCAACATCCACAACTTTCACGCCGGCAAAATTGCGGAACGCCTTCTCTGCGCCCTGTTTCTTTTCTACTACTACCAACGCGCTTACACCATGCCTAGAAGGACGTCCGCGAACGCTTCCTTTACCAGCGCGGTTCTTCTTGGTTGAAGCACGTTCCACATCCTCCCACACTCCTAGGTTCCGGAGAACTCTCTCCGCATCGGAGTTCTTGGTTATTCGTTCAAGATCATCCGAGACTACCAGAGGGTATTCACGGTCGTCTGGTACCCTGTGACCTCTGGCCTTGATCAACGCCTTTGATGAGGTCGCCGCCACAGCGGAAAGCATAGCCAGTTTCAGTTCCTTTCTATTGATCTTCTTGGCAACGTGTTTAGTCGGAACCGGCGGAAACGTGAGCCTACCCTTCACAGTCATTGGTGCGAAAGCCGCAAGGTTGGACCTCGCAAACCTCTCGCCCTTCACTCTTGGAACGCGCGCCATCCCATGTCCGACGCCTATGGATTTTGCGGTGGTTCTCTTGCCGGCCATCGGATCTCGCCCTTGAGGCTGAAACAAATGACTCTGCAGGGCTACCACTGCGCGCCGTATCAAATCATGTCGAACGGGGGTCTCAAAGAAGCGTGGGAGCTGAACCTTACCTACCGACTTGCCATCCGCGTCGTAAACATCCACACTCTTGCTCAAACGATATGTCTCATCCTTCAGCTGGCTTATCACAATCAACCATAGGGTCTGGTGTCTCGGTTTGTAGGTTTTCTTTCTCCCTCTCGAATATGCTTCCTAACTTGAACTTTCGCTGACTAACCCCGATGCCCGCAATATATTCTTATCCTAATCGATCGTCGCCGAAATCCACTGGGCCAATGTCCGCATTCCGTCAGTGGAGGGAAGGCAGAGCATTGAGTAGCCCGAGTGATATCAGAACCGCTTCTTCTGTGCGAACTGTGGAGACATTTTGGTCTGGCACTGTGTTGATGAAGTAGTCGAAGATGTTCTCAGGAACGAGGCCTTCATGCTTGAGAATTTCCCTGAGACCCATTCTCGGAGACCCGAAGACTACGAGACAACTTCTCACAGCTGCCAAGGACAAAGTCAAACGCGACCATATGTCGACAATAGATGAACCGTAGCGAGAAGTGCCTATGGTAAGATCGAAATTACCGTCCTCAAGCAGCTTCACGAGCGACGTGACGCTCCTGACCTCATAGCCCCAATATGCCGGTATCTCAGAATCCGGATGTAGACCAATCGTTGGCCTATCGACGATCTCGCCAGTGGGATTTCCTTGGAGGCCTTTCAAGCGTACTGTCACTCTCGAATCCGGCGACAGCTGCCCAAGGCATTCGACCGTACGCTCAAGACCCACATCTACCAGCACAGAATTGCCGCGGCGCGAGACTGCAATTCCCTCCCTTACGTCACCAACTCTACACTTGTCAAAAGAGGAGGGCACACCATGATGTGGAGTCTGCAGCGGGGGCAGGATGCCTGTGAACTTCAGCAACGAGTTGAGCTTGAACATTCTTTTCCGGAGGTACTGTGGCGCCTCGATGAAGCTCAAGATTTGTAGGCAAAGCTCCATGTCTCCTTGCTGGGTTTGCGGCGCATCGTCAAAGTAGAGTATGATCTCCCCCACCCCGAATATTGAACATGCCCTAGCTATGATACCAAGTTTGGCTGTCTTCTCCCTTAGGTGAGGGGTGTCTGAGACCAGGGAGGCGGGAACTGCCACACTGAGCCTGCTAATGCGAGTGGTCTCACTCAAGGATTTCCTTCTCAGAGTACGTGGAAGCGGAGCGCCAAAGATGAATCTTATTGCGTAAGACCGCACTCTCTAGTGCGATTGCCTTGAACCTTGACGATGTTGATGCGCTGGGAAGTATCGACCGTTCCAACATGCTCTCTCTAATGGAGAGAACACCCGAACGGCTTACGCCTCCGTCCGATGCAAATGCCACTTGCGGCAAGGGCCTTCGACCGCGAAACGTCGTTTTCGCCGGGGTCGGTGGATCTGCAATCGCGGGGGACATCCTCGCGGATTATGCCCGCGATATTATCGATGTACCGGTTTCAGTCAGTCGCACCATGAGACTGCCCTCCTTTGTCTGCAAGCAGACATTGTTCGTAGCGGTAAGCTATTCTGGTGAAACACGGGAGACGCTGGCGATTCGCGACCAAGCAAAGAGCAGAGGAGCAACGATCGTAACGATCAGCTCAGGGGGTAGACTTCTCTCACGAGCCAAGGAAGAAGGACTGCCACACCTCGAGATTTCAGCCGGCCTCCTGCCTAGAGTAGCTCTGCCCGAACTCTTAGCTGCAGCCGTCTTCGTGTTGGGCTCAGCTTCGCTCCTTAAGGACCCGCTGAAAGTTCTCTCGGATGCAAGGAGATCCGTTTCGACGCAACTTGACATGGTGAAACCCACAATACCCTCACGGAAGAATGACGCAAAGCAGATGGCGCAAGTACTCTTGGACAGACTTCCTTTGATTATCGGTCCGGAAGAGAATGCTAGTGTGCTCCGTCGCTTTAAAAATGAGCTTAACGAGAATAGTAAGATGCCTGCCTTTTACTATACACTTCCGGAAAGCTATCATGACGATGTTGAAGGCTTGAGGACGTTGAAGAGTCTGGCGAACGTTCAACCAGTTTTCCTAGAGGGTGACAATTCGCCGGCACAGATACGAACGGAAGAAAGACTCAAGGCTCTACTTGAGGAGATCGGTTTTCCGAAGATCGTCAGCTTCACTGGCATGGGACAAGACAGATTGAGTCAGTTGCTCACGGCCGTTGTGTTCGGAGATTACGTTTCAATCTACTTGGCTGGGCTCCGCGGTATTGACCCGTCGGAAATGAGGCTAATCCCCGAGTTTAGAAAGGCAATGCAAGGCGCCTGACACGCTGATTCAGAGATCCAGAATGAACCTTACAGTCGTGGTGCCGTCTTGGCGTACGACTTCCATCTTGTGATATGTCACTGCCTTTACCTCGACTTTTGCTCCATGCTTCCGCTTGTCATATGGTTCTCCCGAAATCCTCGCCGTCGCATGAAGACCATCTGAGGATCTTACTATGCGACCGACGGAGAATCCAGCGAATACCTTGTTTTCCAGCTCAAATTTGAGCAGGAGAGACTCCAGCCAATCATGGAGCAAGACTATCTCGTCATCACCGTTCAGTTCGATTTCCTCGGTGACCTGTGGGACAATTGATTCCAAATTGCACAGTGTGTCAAAGAGAGCCTTGCCGGCAGACTCAAGCGCATATTCCAGTGTCGGACCTGTTGCTTGAACATACGCGTCAGTGGTGTGGGGTAGAAATACGTAATCTGCCATCGGCACTGCAGGAAGCCTCTTAGGCCGTCGGGCGTGGCAAGCTATCTCGGAACTTAAATATGAATCGGCTTCAGCCATTACATGGCCGGGATGGCCGAGCGGATTAGCAGAAGAACTTGATCCAGAGGCGCAGGCCTTGAGTGGAGTATGCAATGTTAGCCTGTGGCCCTTATGGGCCTCGGGGGTTCGAATCCCTCTCCCGGCGCCAATTTACGATGTCAGGCGAGACCAATATCGATAAGGAGTCTGAGATGAAACGCGTTCAAGTGGCAACCATCCTAGTCTTGGTCGTTCTCGCTGTAAGCCTTGTACCGCGACTGGCGCATGGCGCGCCCACTCTTCAAACGTCCTTGCCGCTGTATACAGCGCGGGACAAACAAGTCAGCCTCATAGGGTCGGGCTTCGGAAGCCAAGACTACTACATGTGGGTTGAAACACCAAATGAGAACCGCACGCACTTTTCAGGAAAGATCTTCACGCCGGTAGCAGGCGGCCTCATTCCACCCAGCGTCAGTTTGCCGATTAGTGCAGATGACCCTCTGGGAACCTATCTCGTGAGCATCTCCACATCGGCAGAGGTCGATGACCAACAGGCAATCGCTCACTTCGGTCTATGGGGAACGATTCAGCCCCTCTATCAGCGAACGCAATCAGTCAAGATCTGGGGCGGAGGACTCTTTCCGGGGACAAGCCTGAAGTTGAGTATACGCAATCCGGCGGGCGATTATGTCCATACAGCAACACTCGCGTCTAACACTGAAGGCAACTTCAACCACACGTGGAGAATCTCAGAGGACGCAGTAACCGAGGCATACAAGGTTCTTATTGATGGAACGGGGACATTCGACAATCCACAACAGGACTATGTTTCCGAATCGAGATTCACCGTCACACAAGCCATACTCTCCGTTCAGATCGTAACGGGACCATCTCCATCCTATCAACGAACTGAGACTGCCAAGGTCTCTCTGACCTTGAAATATCCTGATGGAAGCCCCGTACTCAAATCGAAACTCGACATTCATCCCATCTCCCTGTTGCAGAATCAATCAACGGTAGGCTATGCAACGGTCTCTCTGACGGACGCTGCCAACGGTATTTGGACTGCAGAGAGCAAGCTCTCAGTCAACGCCACACCGAGTACAAGGTATCGCTTCAACTTGCCAGCTATGTCGTTTGATGACGGTTTCGGCAACAGCGGGGGAGCGGCCGATACGTTCTCAGAGTACTTCCAAGTCAGAAATGCCAGTCTGATCTTCGCCAGTGAGGTAAACGGAACACAGATTCAAGTTCCGTTTGGTCAAGTTAGCATAATTTCGAAGATAACTTATCCCGACGGAACTCCGCTTTCCAGTGGCACAGCTCGAGTTCAGATCTTTACTGGCTCATCCACTTCCGACATCAAACTCACGTATGATCCGATCATAAAGGCTTGGCGCGCCTCCTACTCAAGCGCGTTCTCTGATCTCTGGCGGGTCGGTGCTTGGAGGTTGCAGGTGGAAGCGTATGATACGTTCGGAAACTCAGGCACTGCGACATATGAGGTGACCGCACAACCGTACCTATTGATCGCGCTAATTGCGGCTCTCATTGCACTCGCATTGTTCGGGCGATGGACATTCTCTCATTACGGAAGAAAAGTGTATTTCCGAATACGCAAGATCGTGATGAGACTCAGAGGTCGCAGAACATTAGAGTCTTCTACTGAAATATCCCACCCGTGAAGCCATGCATCGTGAGTCCCCTTCGCTGTCCGCGCCACTCAAAAGCAAAGGAGTACACCGGCACGAGATATTCCACTAGCTCAGTGATCTGAAATCTGTTACTGAGGATCTTGGAGAATGCTGCGGGTGGCTTGACAATCATCGCGTGAAGTCGGCGCACCAATTCCTCTTTGGATATTGTCGTAGCGGCTATTTCCGCGTTAGGGAAGTGATTTAGCAATTCGTTTTGAGGTATCTTCTGAAGAGGGACCTTTCCCTCAAAGAAGGCTTCTGCCTCGAGATCCTCCTTGCCATCGGCATCCAAGAAGATTGATCCCTCCTTGTACATGTACGCTAGCTCGGTCACGTCATTCAAGCGAATGGACCTTGCCGCTGATCCATCTCGTCTTCCTAGTAGGCGACGAGGCAAGCTCGTCAGCCTGGCGATTTCACGTGGTTCTTGACCTACGAGATCTCTAATTCTTCCTTCAACCTCGACAGCTACGACATCGTCTGGAAGACCAATCGTGTACGAGTTTCCTCTGAAGTAGAAGCACTCATGGAACCCCTTGATCATCCAGAAAGGGATCAGTTTCAGCTTGGGGTCTTCAAGCATGCGCACTTCCTGTTCTTGGGGTCTCAGAAAGGCGAATACCTTGTGGCGGAAAAGAGACCGCTTACGTCCTTCGGCAATTTTGACGAGTTCGCCAAGCGGTTTGGGTTTCAGGAAGCAGATATCCGGACTTATTCTGTCAGGATCCCAGCCATTTCCGACCCTTGAGTCTTCGAAACCTCCCGCAGATTGGAATAAGGATTGAAACTCGCTTATCGTCGAATCGAGAAGCCGCTTTATCTCCTCGAACCGATCGCCCGCGCTCAAATCCGGCACTGACCGCCGGAGCCCGACCTCGGCTTACTTCTGAACCGTGAGTTTGCCGTATCGACCAACGTTGAGCTGGATCTCGCCACGGAAGCTTGTGACATATCCGTTCTCGATTACTACACTGTTGTCAACCGCGACCTGGTCAATCTGTTCGTTCCACAGTGTCAATTTTACTTCGCCCGAATCATCCTTAACAGTCGCGGTGGCGACTCTGGACTGCTCACCGGTGCGGGTAGTGACATCTCGAGGCGGAGAGAGATCGAGGACTTTTGCAGTCACGTCGACACGTCGCATTCCCGGCTTGAGTTCGATTATCTTCATCGGAATCGAAACGCTACACTACACTTGTAATATTAAACTGTTAACTAGACCGGAATGGGCGGTTTTAGATTTGCCCGTTTTAGTAGCATACTACACTGGGAATCAGACATAAGACACGCCATGCTCGCTTGAACATCTCGCCGAGACTCGACTTAAGCCTGAGGTTCAGTCTTGGATTTCTCCGGTCCGGTACTCGCTTGGCGTGTCTGCGAACTGATCCGACACGTGTCTCCAATTTACCGCTCCGCGTATGAATCCTCTGCGAGTGTTCTTAATGGGGAATCCCAAGAAGAATCATCATAGATTCCGAACGGAGCCGGTCTGTGACATACAAAAGACCGCAAGTATATATGCGTTCAAGGATCAAATGCTGTTTCATGCAAGTAGATGAGAACAAACGGGTTTCCGAATCCGATCAAGTTCAGATCAGAGCTGACTAGTGACCACGAAGGGATCCGAGTCTGGACAGCATTCACTCAAACGTGAAACTCATTTTCTTGGCGGCTTCCAATCGGGAACACTTTGGGCAAAGACCGCTCCAAGAATAAGATTCCAGAGCAAGGACAGGGGCGCCACATCTCTTACATTTTTGCGGAGATATCACAAGTTTATCCTCAACGCCAGTAGCTGCACCGCTGATTATAAGGACACGTAATAAAGCATGAGACAAGTTTTGAGGTACATGGATGCCGAAGATTTGCTAGGCATGATTTAAGATGGGTGAAACATTCTCTCAACGTTAAATGCCAGTCTTTAACAAAAGCAGTTATTTGAGGAACCAGACTTTGCTACTGGAAATTCAGGTCACAGCTAACCTCAGGGAAGCTGTAATTGACAAGTGCTGCCAAGACTTGAAGGCACTATGGTTAGTATGGGTTTTACAAAGCTGAGCATAGTCGAAGAAAAAACATCAGGGCAAAAGACACTCAAGTATTCGACTTTCACATCTACTATGACCTGTTCAGCCTGTCAGTAGGTGTCCGTCCAGAAAATCTGCACAATGCAGTTATGGCATTTAATCAGCCTGATGCAATACGTGTTGTTTGCAAACTAATAGCCAACGCGAGCCAAATCAATCAAAAGTGAGTTATAAAAGACAGGATTTGATAGTCGGCGATAGAAAAAAACTGCTAGTGAAGGAATGAGTGACGACGGTGTGATCACATCAAAGCTAAGTCTTCCTAGGATAAGTTTGACATGCATGTGAGTCCTCCGACGGCGATGTACCAGCACAGTTAGTGTGGCGTTATTCGTATACTCTCACAATTCAAATTGTGGAATACTTGAAGGCAGTTCTTGCAGAACATAACTTCGCATGCTTCACATCTGCCCCAGTTACGGACGGGCCTATCGACTAAGTCTTTGCCACATTCTCCGCAGTTACTTTGTGGGCCTGCTTTGTTTGCCATGAGGTGTTCACACGCCACCGTTACGGAGCGAGCTACTTAACGTATTGCCATGTCCATGACATGGAAGCGTGGGAATCTAGGAAGATTGAGTCGATTGACTATTCGCGGGCACCGGTCGACGGATCTTCGTGGAGAATGGATTTTGGTCGATTTGTCGATAATGTGGGAGTGCACTATGAGAGATTCAGGAAGCAATCACCTCATCATTATGTTGCTGAGAACAAGAACAATGATCTCTGAATGTCGCTTTACATGGGCTTTACCTAAGACCGATCCTAGTCGTGTTCTAGGAGCGCCACTTTTCCCAGTATTGTAGCAAAGATTGGGAAACCCGCATCCGACGAAAGCTACCACAACGGTTCATCCGACGAAGACGTAACAAAGTGCAGCAAGCGTAGACGTGACGTTACCTAATCGAGAAGACGAGCTTCTTGGCGGAACTGCAAGATTTGCTACAACTCCAGAAATTCCTTGCCGATATTGGCAAGTCGAGACATGCGATCATCAACTGTTTAGATGTGGTCACGTGCTTCGTCGTCGTAATTTCGTAGTTCTCAGATGCGTGAGTTTGTGCTTGTTTTGGTCGCGAAAATGCACTCTCCTGTTACAAACGGGGCAGATTATTTGCGTCATTTCTTCTCAACTTCTTATTCGCTGATGGATATTTACGAACTTGCATTCTGAATTATCATCAACCACTTTTTCTCTTAACCATTATTCCAGCGACTTCTTCCTAGAGGTTATGAGGGGGCGTGTGCGAAGCAATAAGAGTGTGGATGAGGTGGTAGTTATAGTGGTTCCTTTTGGATAAGGAAGACGCGATTTTCTATGCGCTTCTGAAAATGGGACACCAGTGCCCTCAAGCAATAACACCACATCCGAATCCGCTAAGCAAGAAAATCGGAAGCGCATGGCTTGTCGAAGTCGAACACGGCCATAATGACCTCGGCAAGCATGGAAATTACACCTTCTGGTATAAGATCGTGGATGATCCAAAAAATGCAGAATGGGGATGCAGACAAGGACTTAACGACTTGACCTGACACTTGCATTCTGAATGATTGTTAGCCATTTGTTGTCACCTTTCACATTAATTCCCACTAACTCTGCGGGAGCCTTGCCATTCAGTGCTTCGTGTCGCCGTATACCTCTTCGCATGAACCGTCATAAGCACACACGCTCTACAATCATCGCCTCCATTAGTGGATTCTTTCATCATCGTTGTGTAGATGTGTAATAGGTTGGTCGCGATACCCCTGCCGGATGGGTGTTACCACATGTACCACATGTCAAATCACTTTCGACATCAGAAAACATTAGTCGCGTTCAAACGCAGGCTTCCTAACTTCAAAAGTTTGCTTGAGGAGCTATATCAGATGGAATCTCAGCCAGACGAAGAGGCGGAGATCATGGTTGATCTGCCTCTTACCCAGTTAGAGGGCGACGACTAACTGACAGATTAGGACTTTGATTGACCTGCAATTCGAGTGGCTTTTCTCTGTTCGTTCCGAAGACGACCGCGTCCTCGACGTGTGAGTTGAGACCCCAAAACGACCGTGGCAAATGCGGTAAGATCTGACGATTTCGCGAATAAACATCATACGATAGGAAACTTGAAATCCTTCGGTCTGGCCACCTTCAGTTTGGACAAGCTTACAACACGACGGAAGTGAACAAGGCATTACCGAGGAGACAAACGCTGAAAGAGCCCCTCCCACCCGGAGCGAGATTCCATCCAACACAATTTTCATCGGACAAAAGCCCTTAATGAGTTACGTAACAGCAATCGTCATGCAACTTAATAGCGGCAGTAAGGAACTCGTTGTGAAGGCTCGAGGCCGTCTGATCTCCTAGGCTGTTGACGTGGTCGAGGTATGTCGCAGACGGTTCTTTGCCGACAGACTCGACATCAAGGAGATTAAGATCGGAACCGAAGTGCTGGGTGAGGAGGGTCAATCAAGAAACGTTTCCACGATCGAAATCAAGCTCGCGAAGAAAGATTAAACGCCCGAGCTCGTGGATCAAATTGAACACCTTTTTCATCTAACCACTTTTCTTCTCTCATGGTTGCGTCCGAGTCAGTAGCATCATTTCAGGAGTCTGAATATCAATGGTTGCGTCCGTAGTCGTAAAATTGGATGTGGAGACGAAGAGACAGCTCAGATTCGGGGAACGCTGAACGTCGAGACATCTGAACTCCTCAGCTTTCGCCGGTGTTCCGTGACCGACTCTGTATGATAAGCACTCAGCCCTCGCT
>Ga0315282_10005567_pt1 | contig 21405 bp, 22 predicted proteins | sample YL17G07_20_MG_FD_203693 | JGI IMG/M metagenome (GOLD analysis project Ga0315282, IMG submission 203693) | Sediment microbial communities from Yellowstone Lake, YNP, Wyoming, USA - YL17G07_20 | ecosystem: Environmental > Aquatic > Freshwater > Lake > Sediment | place: USA: Wyoming | collected... | reverse complement strand
CCGCAACCAGCAGCCGTCGGCAATACGGTTTTATCTCCAGCGCTCCTGAACCGACCATGACTTGCTTCCTCCCCTTGGTTTTTCGACAACAAAGTGATTCGCAGCCCTGCAGGTAAGACAGGCAGTCTATCCGATTTCCTATCCCTGGGCCAAGGAATTTCCCGTGCCGGTGTCGCAGTCATTCCTGCGAAAGCGGGAATCCATTCCCCCGCGGGCGGATTTCGGACGAGCTGCAGAATGGATTCCCGCTTTCGCGGGAATGACTGTTATCCCAAATGTCACCACTGCCCCTACGCGTAATCACTCCCCCGAGAACTCGTAAGGCGTCCGGCCTACCACATCAGTGTGGTAATTGAAATTCCCGGCAGGTTCACCGGCAAGGTTCGGTTATGCCACTCGATTCGAACCTGAGCAGGTTGAGACCCGCTGTTCAAAAGCTGAACGATGATCCCTCCCTGAGGAGCTTTGAAGGCCAGGCATCGGACCTTTTCCGCCCTCCCGCGCGTTTCCACGCGATAATCTCCGGGCCGCACAAACTTGCTGAAGTGGGCGAGGTAGTAGTAGAGCCCGGTGTAGGACACCTGGCGCGTCTGGCGATTCACGATGACAACGGGATGCTGCGCGTTGGGGTGGGGGTCCCCATGGATAACTGAGACCAGCCAGGGGCCGCCTTTTTCATCCGTGATCATATTCCAATAGATCCATGCCGAGGCCCCAGCTTCCAGATCCGACATGATCATGTTTCCCCACAGGTCGCCGTCTTCGAAGTCATAGCGGGGCATGGGCATGCTTTTGGGTTCGCCAATTATATAGGCGTGGCAAACTTCCGTCATCCACATCGGCAGGTCCGGATATTTCGCGTGAACTTCCGCGATCTTCTTGTATGCATCCGGATTAGTCCAATCGTAGCCATGATAGGCAAGACCGGCAACGTATTTCCGGGCTTGGGGATCGTCCAGAACGAGGTGATAATTCTGGTTCGCATTCTCGCGGGTAGGCGCTTCACTCAACTGGATCCGGGTCTTGACCCCCTCTTTTTCAAACAGGGGTCCGACGTGGTTTTTCAGCAACTCCTTGATTTCATGGTAGGGAATTTTTGTGTAGACGCCAGGTTCGTTGAAGAGGCTCAGATAATCAACGAAGACCCCGTTCTCCTGATATTCCTGGACGTAGCGCAGGTAGTAGCGCGCCAAGGCGTCGTAATACTTGGGGTTGACATCCTGCTTCTCCCTGTCTTGCACGTTGGTGAGCATCCAGTCCGGAGGATAGTCCATGGGGGCCTGGAGCACGAAGTTTCCGTACTTTCGCGCGCGCTTGATAAAGGTGATTTCGCCATTCGGGCCCAAGTCGCGGGCGATCGAGAAGTGCTGCATGGCGACATCGCCGGGCGTGTCATCATAGGTGTAGAATGGTCCCGCCGACATAAAATCGGTGGCGCCGATCACCGTTTTCATTGCCGAGAAACCCGCCCCTTGCCGGGCATCAAACAACGAGCGAAGCACAACCTCTTGCTTCTCCGCCGGAAGGCTGTTGATGCAAATCAGACCCGCCTCGAGAATTGACGCGCCGAACCCATCGATCTTCTGGTACGTCACGCCATCGTTAATTGAGAAGGTGGGACCCGCCGCTTCCACTTCGCCTCCAAAATGGAGATTAGGCTTGGGGGAAAGACGGTCTTCTGCTTGCGAGGAAACGACGACCTTGACATTCTGGCCGCGCAGTTGCGTCCGGCTGCCGAACATGATGACCGCTGAGAAGAAGCACAAGAGCACGAGGATTCTTTGGTAAAGTGCGTTTTGCCTGAGTTTTCTGAGCATGCGAATTCCTCTGTCCGGTAATGTTCAAAAAGCAACTACAGAGATCCTTCGTCGTCTCCGTCAACTGACGGACTGACGGACTCCTCAGGATGAGATGCCACGTGTGTGCGGAAGGCCAGCCGAAGCTAGGCCACAGGTTTCTCCGGGCGCATCAGGGGGAACAGGATGACGTCGCGTATGGAACGCGAATTGGTGAGCAGCATCGCGAGGCGATCGATCCCGATGCCTTCTCCGCCGGTTGGCGGCAAGCCGTAATTGAGGGCGCGGATATAGTCTTCGTCGATGGCGTGGGCCGTCAGGTCGCCCTTCTCGCGCAGGAGTTGTTGATACTCGAAGCGGTCGCGTTGTTCGGCGGGGTCGTTGAGCTCGGTGAAGGCATTGGCCACTTCCATGCCGGCGATGTAAAGCTCGAAGCGCTCGACGAAATTGGGATCTTCAGGCTTCTGCTTGGAAAGCGGCGAGACCTCGAGCGGGTAATCCAGGATGAAGGTCGGCTGGATCAGGCGGCCTTCCGCCACGTGCTCGAATAACTCTGCGAGCGCCGCACCCGGGGCCATGCCCTCAGGCAACGCCAGGGGTTCGAACCCCTGGCAGGAGTCGCTGCCGGCCCAGCGGTTGAAAGCCTCGACCCATTTGAAGATCGCTCGAGGCTCCGCCAGATCCTCCAGTGAAGGCCCCTGCCCTGCTGCCTCCGGCCAAAACGTGCACACCGCCTCTTTCATCGTCAGACGTTGGAAATCAGCGAAGGAAATGTGGTGTTCGCCGTAGTCGAAATCGACGGTTCCCAGGACAGCCAGGGCGACGTGGCGCAGCATTCTCTCGGTCAAGGCCATCATATCCCGGTAGTCGGCGTATGCCTGGTAGAACTCCAGCATCGTGAACTCAGGATTGTGCTGGGTAGAAATCCCCTCGTTGCGGAAATTTCGGTTGATCTCGTAAACGCGGTCGAAGCCTCCCACGGTGAGGCGTTTCAGGTAAAGCTCGGGGGCGATGCGCAGGTAGAGGTTCAGGTCCAAAGCGTTGTGGTGGGTAATGAAGGGCCGTGCCATGGCGCCGCCTGCCAGCGGTTGCATCATGGGGGTTTCCACCTCGAGGTAGCCCTCGCCTTCAAGAAACTCCCGCAGAGCGCGAATCAGCCGCCCCCGGCGCTCAAAAGTGCTTCGAGATTCCTCATTCACCATGAGGTCGAGATAACGCTGGCGGTACCGGGCCTCCAGGTCGGTGAGGCCATGCCACTTTTCCGGCAAGGGCAACAGGGCCTTGGCCAGGAATTGCAGCCGTTCGGCGTGGATAGTCAGTTCACCAGTCTTGGTGCGAAAGAGGTAACCGGCAACGCCGACGAGGTCGCCAATGTCGAGAAGCTTGAACAGCTCGAAGTCGCGCTCGCCTACGGCGTCCAAACGCAGGTAGATTTGCAGGCGCTCCCCACCCCCCGCCAGATGCGCAAAGCCGGCCTTCCCGTGGGGGCGGATGGTCATGATTCGCCCCGGCACCCTCACCGAAATCCGCTGGGCGCTCAACTGCTCCGTCGAGAAAGAGGAATAGGCGCTCAGGATTTGCGGGATAGTGTGCGTAAGGTCGTAACGGCGCGGATATAGCTCGAAACCCAATTCGGCGACGGCATGGAGCTTCTTTCGCCTTTGCAGTATCAGATCGCCAAGTTCAGTGGTGGACACGAGGAAGACCCGCCGCGAAACCGCAGAATGTCATTACGGATATGACCGGCAATTATAGGGGTGCGGAGGAAAGAGTGTCAAGAAATCCGTCATCTATTTAATAACACCTTGTTACAATCTTGATTTAGGCACTGCCTATTTTCTATACTGTGTACCATGCAATGGGTGGTCGGTCTCCTGATTCTGGCGGGCGTGGGTCTTCTGCTGCGGCGTCTGCTCTGGACCAAGCTGCCGACGCAGCGCGCGCCGGCAGGTCTGGCACCCTTGGGCTCGGAACGCCGGGCCGTCTACGACGGCTTTGCGCCGGAAGTTGAGGCCAGATTTGCCATGCTGGGCATTTCGCTCAACGACGCGTTTGAAGAGCGGGACGCAGGCCACCGCGACATGGCCTGGCGCATGGTGCGACTTTCTGCCTCCGAGTGGTACGATATGGAGAAGGTCATCGCAGGGCTCCTGTATACCCTGACCAAGCACTTGCCTAATGCCCAGGTCGTGGTCACGCCGCGCAGCATCCACGCCCATCGTTTCATGTCCAAACCCATGGTTGATTATGTGCGGATGCACGAACTTCTGGACCAATTGGTTTTTAGCTCTCAGCGGCGCTACCAACTTCAGCTCCGCTTGCTGCGCCGCGCCGCGGAAATCGTGACGGGGGAATTCCGGCGCACCTACCGCCAAGCCGAAAAGGCGGACGACCACTCGGCGGAAGTCTGGAGCCAGATCGATCTTTACTTCCATGACTTCGACCTCATCGCCAAAGAAGCCGTGCTGGCGTTTCGCGCTTTACTAGCCTCCCTTCCCCTCTCTGACCTGCCCAGATTCTCCCTCGACCTCAACGCGCTTCTGCGCGGAAGGGTCCGCACACGCTCCCTCCCCGTCGACCGCTAAGGGTCCCTGTAGGGGGACACTTGCCGTCACCTGCTGGCTGTAAGGCGGGGATTCGCGTCAAGGGTAAGGCAAGCCTTACCCCCACAGCTTCTACCCGGCGAAGATTTCCGCCATACGGATCCATTCCTGATCCACCAGCTTCAGTTTGGTCATTGCTTCCAGGAGGGGGATGGAAGTGATCTGATTGCCCTTCAAGCAAACCATGTGGCCCAGCTTGCCTTCTTCGATCAGTTCCACGGCTTTGATTCCGTAACGGGTTCCCAGCACGCGGTCAAAAGCCGTGGGCGAACCGCCGCGCTGGATGTGGCCCAGCACCGTGGAGCGCGTCTCGAATCCGGTCTGCTTCTCGATGAGCTTGGCCAGGCGTTCGCCAATACCGCCCAGCAAGACATGGCCGAACTGGTCGAGTTGCTGGTCTTTCGTCACGAGTGTGTCTTGGCCCTTGAGCTGGAAACCCTCCGAAGCAACCACGATGGAGAACCTCTTGCCACGGGCATGCCGCCGCTTGATGACCGCGCAGATTTCTTCCAGGGTTTTTGGCTCCTCCGGAATCAAGATGCAGTCCGCTCCGCCTGCCACGCCGGAGATTATCGCAATCCATCCTGCATGTCGGCCCATCACTTCAACCACGATCACGCGATGATGCGATTCTGCCGTGGTGTGCAGGCGGTCAATCGCCTCCGTAACGATCGAGACCGCCGTGTCGAACCCGAAAGTTTGGTCCGTGCCTTCCACATCGTTGTCGATGGTCTTAGGAACGCCGACGACCTTCACGTTTTCGTTGACGAGTTGCCGAGCCACACCCAGCGTATCCTCGCCGCCCACCGCAATAAGGAAATCAATCCCCATGCTCCGGAGGTTGGCGAGCAGAGTTTTCTTGTCCTCTTCCCTTTTCAGCGGATTGGTGCGTGAGGTGCCGAGGATTGTACCGCCGCGCGGCAGGATGCCGGAAATGGAATCCAAAGTTAACGGCTCTGCATTCGCCTTCAGCATTCCCTTCCAGCCGTCCTTCACACCCAAAACCTTGTACCCGAGCTGGTCAGCGCGTCGGACCACCGCTCGGATCACGGGGTTGAGTCCCGGGCAATCGCCCCCTCCGGTAAGAATCCCGATTGTGCCTTTAGGATTATTCGCCATGTTAATCGTAAGCTCCTTATAAAATCAAACGGATACACAGCTCCGCGGCCGCGGAGCCGTCATAAAGCAATGTCTGCGCAGAAACGAAGCCCGCTCCAAATCAGACGTCACAATTTATCAAGAAACATCCTCCGAGGCAATGGAATTGCGATGCCGAATAGTGTTGTCATTTGCGCGACACAGGTACTTCCGGTGGCGGTCATTCCCGTCAGCCGACGGGAATCCGCTCCCCAAACCAACGGCTTGCTGAGCTATGTGTTCCAAAACAATGGGATGAGGTGTACACTCCGAGCGACCTTGAGTAAAGGATGCGTCCCGTTATGCTTCCTTTTCGGCCAGAAGGTCTGGTCCAGAACTTCGGCTCTCTGTTTTGCCCACAAGGAGGAGTTGGCGTATGAGATGGCGAGCAAAACTTATTTGGACATTGTTCATCCCGGCTATATTGACTCTTGCGACTCAGCCCGGGCGTACGCAAGCCGCAGCAGAAGCTGGGCAAGCCACAGCGTCAGGGAGCGATGTACCCAGGATCGTTTTCGAAAAATACACGTTGCCCAACGGCCTGCAAGTGATCCTGCACGTTGACCACAAGTTGCCCATGGTCCACGTCAACAACTGGTATCACGTCGGCTCCAAGAACGAACGCATCGGGCGCAGCGGATTCGCCCACCTTTTCGAGCACATGATGTTCGAAGGGTCGAAGGATGCGAATACCAAATACTTCAGCTTTATCGAAAAGGCGGGAGCGAATCTTTTCGAGGGGGGCGTGAATGGGACGACGAGCGAGGATCGCACCAATTACTTCGAGTCCGTGCCCTCCGGCAGTCTCGAATACGTCCTGTGGCTTGAATCCGACCGGCTGGCGACCCTCACCGATGTCTTGACGAAAGAGAAGCTGGATAACGAGCGGGAGATCGTCAAGAACGAACGCCGCCAGGGTCTGGAGAGCGAGCCTTACGGCCGCTGGTACATGTTGGTTCAAGAGAATCTGTTTCCTTACGGACATCCTTATGCGCACACGGTTATCGGCAGCCACGAAGACCTGTCCGCGGCCAGCGTGGAGGATGTAAAGGACTTCTTCAAAACTTACTACACCCCCAACAATCTTTCCCTGGCCATCACCGGCGACTTCGACGTGGCCGAGGCCAAGCGCCTGGTCGCCAAGTATTACGGCCCCATCCCACCCGGCCCGGCGCTCGACCGCCCCAAGCACTGGGTACCGGTTTTGAGCGCCGAGAAGATCCTCGAGGTGAAGGACCACGTTCCCCAGGAGCGCACTTATTTCGCCTGGCCCAGTCCCGCGTTTTTTGACCCCGGAGATGCCGAGCTGGATTTGGCGTCCTTGATCCTCACGGACGGACTCTCATCTCGCCTCAACAAGTCTCTGGTGTATGACCGGCAGCTTTGCTCGGATGTCGTCTCCTTCCAAAGTTCGGAGGAGATGGCGGGGATTTTTGTCGTCTGGGCGACGGCGCGCCCAGGGGCTTCGCTCTCCCAGGTCGAACAGACTGTGACTGACGAGATCGCCCGCCTCGCTAAGGACGGTCCCACCCCCGGCGAGCTGAACCGGGCCAAGACAAAGTGGGAATTCCAATACATTACCGGTCTGGAGCGCATCGGCGGCTTTGGTGGCAAAGCCGATCTGCTCAACACCTACAACACCTATCTGGGCGACCCGGACAAGTTCGCGGCCGATGTTCAGCGTCATCGCGCGGTGACGGCAGAGGGTCTCCGCCAAGTTGCGCCCAGGTGGCTGGACACCCGCAACCGAGTTCTGGTGCGTTTCCATCCGGAAACCTCGACGGCCGAGGCGGGCGTGGCCATCGACCGCACGAAACAACCGGAACTCGGAGCCGACCGCCCCTTCCAGGCGCCCGAGGTGAAATCCGCCAAGCTCGATAACGGTATGCAAGTCCTCGTGGTGGAGCGGCAAGATTTGCCGAAGGTCTCGGTAATCCTGGTTACCCGCGCTGGAAGTTTCTATGACCCGACTGGGAAAGAAGGTCTCGCCAGTTTCGAGATCGAGACCATGAAGCGAGGCACAAAGACGAAGAAAGCGCTCGAAATCGACGATGCGCTGGGCAACCTTGGAACGTCGCTCGGAGGGTTCGCCAATCTGGAGTACTCGACCCTGGATTTCGAGGTACTGCAAAGAAATCTGGCCCCGGCGCTCGCCGTGGTCGCCGACGTCGCGCGCAACCCCAGCTTTCCGCCGGATGAAGTCGCTCGCGAGAAGAAAAAACGACTGGCGATGCTGGCGCAGGAAGAAACTGAACCCAATATCATCGCACGGCGGCTGAGCTATCGGCTCGCCTTTGGGCCAAGTCACCCCTATGGGCGTTTCGTAACAGGGTTTCCGTCCACGGTCGAGAAATTCACTTCGGAAGACCTCTCACAATTTCATGACACCTACTGGAAACCCGGAGGCACAGCGCTGATCTTCGCCGGGGACATTTCACTGCCTGAGGCTACGGACCTTGCCAAGCGTAATTTTGGTTCCTGGTCGGGCGGCGCCCCTCCGGCAGTCACCATTCCGCCGCCCCAGCCCGTAGGGCCCGGCAAGGTGTTTATGGTGAATCGTCCGGATGCCGCGCAAACCCTGGTCACCGAAATCCTCCCGGGCCCCACGCGCAGCGCGCCGGATTATTATGCCTTGAGGCTTGCGGACGCGGTCTGGGGCGGGGCCGCAGGAGCGCGTCTGGGGATGAACCTGCGCGAGCAGAAAGGTTACTCTTATGGTGTCTTTTCCTTCACAATTCCTTACTCGAAGTACGGGATGTGGAGGGCCGCGGGCGGTGTGGAAACCAACAAAACCAAGGAATCCCTGGTGGAGTTCACGAAAGAACTGAAATATATTGCCGGAGAAAAGCCGGTCTCGGAGAAGGAGCTCACCGACGCTAAGCACGAGCGGGTGCGCGGATACGCGCAACAATTCGAATCGATGGGCAGCGTGGCCGGCCAAATCAGGTCACTCTGGGTCGTAGGTCAACCCCTCACCGAGCTAGAACGCGAGCCCGATGAACTGCAAAAGGCCAGCCTCGACGCCGTCAACGCCGCCGCCCGAAAGTATGCGGCCCCCGGTGGCGCCACACTCCTGCTGGTTGGAGATCTTTCCAAGATCGAACCCGGGGTGCGCGAGCTCAACCTTGGAGAAGTAGTCATCATCGACGCCGAGGCGAGACCAGTGACGAAGAAATGAAGCGGCAGATTGGGTCCTAGAACCTTGCGTCTAATAGCTCTTTCAGGCTCGTGAAAATCCGCTCCTCATAGTTGATTGCCGGGCTCTTTGCCTTCAATCGCTTGATCACCCTGCGGCAGAGATCAGCCGTATTGGCGTCCATCGTTATCGCACCAACGTAAGGGATCGCTCGCACGTGGGCGATATCGAACATGTCATTCGCGGAGACCTTCTCCATAATGTTACTCATCAGCTCTCGTCGCACTTCCCATGCGAGGCGGTAGCCTGGGCATCGAGTCGCCGGGTTCTCGTAAATCCAGTCCGCGAGTTCGTTGGGTCGGTCTAAGGGGTCTGCGATTAAGTGCTCAGCAAGATACCTCCGTATTGTCTCCCGAAAATGGTCATTGACGGCACTTCGGGTCTCAAGAGGAAGCTCCCTGTCATTTTGGAATTGCTTCCTCAACGTGTCGTCGAGAAGATTCTTGAAAAGGGTTAGGGGGCTCATGCCGGCGTCTTTGAGCACGCTCGAAACGCAGTCATAGAGATTCTGGTTCACCAGCATTCGCATCGCAGACTCACCTTCGGGCCTGACGGTCTCGTCCCACCCTCTCACGTAGGGGTCGATAGGGGCGCCCTCTCTTTTTTCCTTGAATGCCGCGACGGCCTCCCTCAATTCAGCAAGCATGATTCCACGCTCATAAATGTACCCAACTGGTAAGCACTCGATTTGCTGTAACCGATCGCGGAGTGCGAGCAAATCTCCAGTCTGTTCAAATGGGCTGCCCGCAAACTCCAGGATGCTAGTGTAAGTGAGGATCAGCCGCGCATGGTGTTCGCGCAACATTTTATTGAGTTCGCTGAAAGAGACCGGCTTACCGTGTTCGGCGTCTATTAAGGAACTTGCGTCGAGGAGAATCCGCATCTCCGTCCGCGACGGCCGCTTTGCGGGAACACCCCGCAGCATACCCTCCACACTGATATCCTCATCGACGTCCGGCCAGTGAACTCCCTGGCCATCCCCGATGATCTCCCAGTGCGCTCGCTGCTCAGCCGTAGCGTCCGTTAGGCGCCAAGACCACCCTAACGGGACGCTAACCACTCGACCGTCAGCAAGGTGGGCGACAATGGCCTCGTCCGTCACATTGACCGATACGATGCGTGGCTCAGTCAGGGTTGCAGTGCTCATCCCATGCCTTCCTAATTCTGGTCAGGTTCGACTCAATCAACTGTCGAATCCTGTCTACTTCTCGCTCGGGGAACCCGTAATTGCGAGCGAGTTCAACCGGCTCCAGCCAGAACTTACGTAATATTCTCTCACGTTGCACGTGAATATGCATCGGCTCATTGCAGTCGAAGCTATAAAAGAAAAGCCTGTAGGGGCCGGGAACATCTTTGATCGTGGGCATCGCGAAAAAGTATACAGTACCTGTAAAAGATCTCGCCAGCGAACACAGCGTGGGTCAGCTTCGCAAGCGATCTCAATCAAAATCACACAACACGACAGCGGCAGCCCCTTGACACATTCGTTATTTCCAGTATAATCGAATTATGAAAAGCCCTGAGGATGCTGAGCAGGTCTTGCGCTACGCGGATATGTTCGCCGCCATGGGGGCCGAACCTCGCTTGCGCATCATGCAACTCCTGCTCACCGCTCATCCCCAGGGATTGGTGGTGGGAGACATTCAGGACGAACTGGGAATCCCCGCTTCTACGCTTTCCCATCATCTCGACAAACTCAAGAACGAGGAACTGGTCAACGTGCGGCGCGAGGGTACATTCCTTTGGTATACGGCGAATACGGAGGCACTCCAGGAGCTTCTTAATTTCCTCTATGCGGAGTGTTGCACCCGCAACAAAGCTGTCAAACCCGGCGACCTGGTCTTGATCGTGCAGGCCTCAAAGGGAAGCCAGGAAAGGAAAAACAAATGAGCACAGAAAACATCAAGGAAGTGGTAAAAGAGAAGTACGGGCAGGCAGCCCTGCGTGTCATCCAGGGCCGGAGTTCCTGCTGCGGCACGGCCCCGCCACTCGAGGGGTGTCCGGACCCCATCACCTCGAATCTTTACGATGGCAGCCAAACCCGCCAAATCCCCGAGGAAGCGCTCCTCGCGTCGTTAGGGTGTGGCAACCCCACCGCGCTGGCTGAACTGAAGCCTGGCGAAACCGTGCTCGATCTCGGCTCAGGCGGGGGCATTGATGTGCTGCTGTCCGCCAAACGGGTGGGGCCGACCGGCAAGGCCTACGGCCTGGACATGACGGACGAAATGCTGGCGCTGGCCCGCGAAAACCAGCGGAAGGCAGGAATTGAGAACGTGGAGTTCCTGAAGGGCGAAATAGAGAATATCCCTCTGCCTGATAATGCTGTCGATGTCATCATCTCGAATTGTGTCATCAACCTCTCCGCCGACAAGGATCAAGTGTTGAGGGAAGCGTTTCGCGTGCTCAAGCCGGGCGGGCGCTTCGCAGTCTCCGATATTGTTGTGCGAGGAGAAGTCCCCGCCGAGATTCGGCGCAGCATGGAGCTGTGGGTAGGCTGCATGGCCGGAGCGCTCGAAGAGGGCGAGTACCTTGCGAAACTCAGCCAGGCAGGATTTGAGGTGGTCAACATCGAACCGACCAGGATTTACCGCGTTGAAGACGCGCGCCAATTGCTCTCGAGCAAAGGGATCGACGTGGAGGCCATTGCGCCGCTTGTGGATGGCAAGTTCATGAGCGCCTTCGTGCGGGCGAGAAAGCCGGACGTTTCGTGATATGGCTCTAGTTGCTGGGGGAGGGAGTCTATTACTGGTCCACCTCTCAAGCGCTCAAATCGAACCGGGAAAGGCATTGAACTATGTCACCACATATAACGCGAAGACTCTCATTTCTTGATCGATTTCTTACCGTTTGGATCTTCCTCGCCATGGCGTTGGGTGTGATCTCTGGCTATCTGCTGCCGAGTCTCGTTCAGACCCTGACGGCCTTCCAGGTGGGCACAACCTCAGTCCCCATTGCAGCGGGTTTGATTCTTATGATGTACCCGCCCCTGGCCAAAGTCCGCTACGAAGAGCTTGGCGAAGTCTTCCGAAACAAACGCGTTTTGCTTCTTTCACTGGTGCAGAACTGGGTGATCGGCCCTGTTTTGATGTTCGTCCTCGCCGTTACTTTCTTGCGCAGCCATCCTGAATACATGGTCGGCTTGATTATGATTGGACTGGCACGATGCATCGCCATGGTAATTGTCTGGAATGAGCTTGCCAAGGGCGATACGAAGTATGCCGCGGGACTCGTCGCCTTCAATTCGGTTTTTCAGGTTTTGTTTTACTCGGTTTATGCCTGGCTATTCATCACCGTACTGCCCACCTGGCTTGGTCTAAAAGGCGCAGTTGTGGATGTGTCAATGAAGCAGATCGCGCAGAGCGTCTTCTTCTACTTGGGGATTCCTTTCCTTGCCGGCATGCTCACTCGCTTTGCCCTGCTTCGACTGCGGGGGCGGGAATGGTACGAGAAGAGATTTATTCCCCGCATCAGTCCGCTTACCCTGGTCGCCTTGCTCTTCACGATCGTAGTGATGTTTTCCCTGAAGGGTGAATACATCATTCATTTGCCGCTCGACGTTCTGCGGATCGCACTGCCCTTGCTGATTTACTTCGTGGTGATGTTCCTGGTTTCCTTCTATATGAGCAGGAGGCTTGGAGCGGATTACCCCAAGGCGGCCACCCTCTCCTTCACCGCCGCCAGCAACAATTTTGAGCTGGCTATTGCCGTGGCGGTGGCAGTATTTGGAATCAATTCCGGGGCCGCCTTTGCAGCGGTGATCGGTCCGCTGGTCGAGGTCCCGGTACTGATTGGACTGGTGGGAGTTGCCCTACGCTTCCAGGGTTCTTACTTCATGCCAATTCCTGAGCGCGCCCAGGCAATTGACCTCGTTCATGGGTAATGCCCCAACTCTGCCCCATTTCGCGCCGGCGCAGCTTATTAGAGAGTCATAAGGACAGTGAGGGAAATCAATGCGAGTCCTTATCCTTTGCACCGGCAATTCGGCTCGCAGTCAAATGGCGGAGGGGTTGCTGCGTCATGACGCTGGATATGTCTGCGAGGTTCTCAGTGCGGGCACGAAGCCGACGCAGGTGCGACCGGAGGCTATTACCGTGATGCATGAGGTGGGGATCGACATATCCGGTCATCGCTCCAAATCAGTGGACGAATTTGTCGGGCAGGAGTTCGACTATGTAATCACGGTCTGCGATAACGCCAAGGAGAGCTGTCCGGTGTTTCCGGCAAGCACGAAACACATACACTGGAGCGTCCAAGATCCCGCTGCGGTGCAAGGCTCCGAAGAAGAAATATTGACCGCCTTCCGCCGCGCCCGAGACGAGCTGCGAGCGCGGTTTCAAGCCTTTGCAAAAGGCGGGATGTAAGCTGCGCCAGACATAATGGTTCTTTACGCCCCTGGGCAACTAAAGAAAGGAAGGGGAAAGATGCCGGAAGAAGATATCAAGGTGACAATAGACAAGTTCACCTTTCTGATCCCCAGGGATCTGTCCTATAGCGAGACCGGTGTGTGGGTGAAGCTCGAAGGCAGCCGCGCCCGATTGGGGCTGTCTGACTTCACACAACAACACAGCGGGGATGTGGCTTTTGCAAAAGCCAGGCCGGTTGGAACGAAACTTGAATCAGGCGACGAGTTCGCCGAAATCGAAACGGTGAAAGTGAATGTCAGTTTCCCCTCTCCGGTAAAGGGAACAATTGTGGAGATCAGTCCCTCCCTCGAGGAGGCGGGGGAACTAATCAACCAGGACCCCTACAACAAGGGCTGGCTGGCAGTTGTGGAGCTTACCGATTGGGAGAAAGACCGTGCCCGCCTGCTGGATGCGGAGGGCTATGCGGCGCTGGTTAGGAATCAGGTTGAAACGGAGTTGGAAGCATGAAGGAGAAAGTCTTGATCGTCCCCTGTAGTGGGATTGGCAAGAGTCTCGGTTCGGTGGCAAGGGAAGGCGCCTACATCGTGACGGAGGAGTTGTATCCAGAGCAAACGCGACTAATGCCTCTTGCCTTGCTGGTGTTGGGAGACAAGGAAACGCAGACCGAGGTTTCGAGTGTTGGGGCCATAGCGATTGACGGCTGCGCGCGCGCGTGCGCCGCCAAAGTGGTTGAGGGGAGAGGGGGCAGAGTGGCGCGCCCTTTGCAGGTTCTGGACCTCTGCCGTCGCCACCCCGATTTGAAGCCCTCTGGGATTTCCGAACTCGACGAGGCAGGTCATAAACTAGCCCAGGCGCTGGCCGTGGAGGTCAAGGCTCTGCTGGACAACCTGAAGGGCGAGGTGACCCATGCCTGAATTACCCAAGAAAAAAGTGGGCCTCATCGCCTGCTCGGGAGAGGAGATTCCGGAGGGAACCATCACCCGGTTGGCGGTGCGTCGGGTGCTGGAGTCGCTCCGACCGCAGCAGAGCGTAACAATCTGGCTGCCGCTGTTCCTGGCGGGCGGTGAGGGTGACCGTGCCTTCGCCTGTTTTCACCCGACCATTGCTGTTGACGGATGTGAGAAGCGCTGCGCGGCTCGCGGCACGGAGATGTATAGCGGCAAGCCTGCCGTCAGCATCGTGGTTAGTGATCGAGCCCCGACGGACTCATCTGAACTGGGGAGCGCGCGCCGATTGAGCGAGGCCGGGATGCAAGTGGTAAACAGTCTCGCTGATCAGATTGCCCGGCACGTAGACGAGCTACTGGGCCTCAAGTGGGATCGCCGAAGCGAGGCCGCATTGCAAAGTGCCAAGCCTCAGGAAGATTTTAAGCTTTCACAGACCACCTGCTCATGTGGCTCGGGGATTCCCGTCGAGACTTTGCAGGTTGCGGGGCGGGAGGTCACGCTCATCGGGCTACCGCTCGTCTTCGCCCAGTTTCGCGGTGAGGGAAAGCTGCCTAGCAACTCTACGAAGACGGAACTAATCGAGACGCTGAGAATCTACAACCCGATCCCGCATCAAGAAGAGGCCGCCTACGCCGAGGCAATCCTCCAGAAGTACGCCGCGTTCTGCCGCCGGAGCAATTGATGTCGCGAACCGCTACATACCGCACCAGAGTTACTTGGAAAGGTGAGCATTGGGGCCACATCCATATGGGAAACGGGCCGGAGATGGAGTTTTCGGCTCCGCCAGATGCCCACGGACACGCAGGCGTGTTGACCCCGGAAGACGCCTTTGTGGCAGCCGTGAATACCTGCGTCATGATGATGTTTCTGTGGTCAGCGGAGCGGTTCAAGCTGGACCTGGTCTCCTACGAGTGTGAAGCTGAGGGCACGAAACTCATCGAGCTAGATCGGACAGAAATCTTCAGGTCGGTTGCGCTTCGTCCCAGAATTGTCATTCGCGCGAAGGACGAGGAAAGAGCCACTGCCGAAAAGCGAGTGCGACGGGCGCTCGAATCGGCGCAGAAGTACAGTTTGGTGGCCAATTCCGTCAAATCACAGATCCGAGTTGATCCGACGATCGAGATCGGGCAATGAAGGCGGAAAGCAAGGTTATTTGGCTGGATAGGAAGGTTGGAATGTTATCGATCAAAGTGCTTGGCCCTGGTTGTGCAAACTGCGTCAAGGTGGCACAGCTCGCCCAACAGGCCGTGAATTCTTTGAGCGTGGAAGCCCAGATAGAGAAAGTAACGGAAATGCCTGAAATCATAAAGTATCGGGTTCTGGCAACGCCGGCTCTGGTCATCAATGAGAAGCTGGTATGCGCCGGCCGCATCCCCACGCCAGCCGAGGTGACCGATTGGGTGACGAATGCGCTGGTATGAGAACCCGACTTAGTTAAGTTGAAATGATAGGGGGAGAAACCATGTTGAAGGTGGAACCGGCTTCCAGCTATCCGCCTGAAGAAGGACGCTATCTGCGGGGCAATGACTACTCACCTGTCGCTGTCGCGGTCATTTTGATTTACAACCAGGAGAGTATTCCGCCGGACATCGAGAACCTAGTCCGAGTTGGTCTGGAAACTGGAGCGGCCCTCTCGGGTACCATCCAAACTGAAAACATCGGTATCGAAAAGTTGATATGTAATATTGTTGCCAACCCAAACATCAGGTATCTCGTGATCTTCGGGCCTGAGTCGCCGGGACACCAAACGGGCGATGCTCTCCTCATGCTGGTCGAAAATGGGGTAGACGAGCGCAGGCGGATCATCGGCGCCAAGGCCCTGACTCCCTATCTGTTCAATCTGCCAACCGAGTTCATTGCGCGCTTTCGGCAACAGGTCCGCATGATTAATCTCCTGGACGAAGGCGACCCCGAATTACTGCGGTGCGCAGTCCAGTGTTGCTTTCAAGAGGAGCCGACATCGTTCCGAAACTACACGCTCTTCGATCCAGGAGCATACCCGGAAGGCCCGCTCTCAGGTCAGCTCACCTGGCGGGTAACTCGCCCCCAGGCTGAACCGAGAGACGAAAGTGAGCGGCAGCAAAGGGAGAGGTTCAGAGATTTGATGGCGCGGGTCAAACGAGCAGCGGAAAAGAAGAGAGAGCCTGAGCAACCGTAAGGCGGAGCTTGCCTCTGATTAAACAATGCGTCTAATCAGTTCCCCTTTTACGGCCCGCAAGGGCAGCTTGGGACCTGTCCCGACCGGATCGCGAACCGTCGCCACCTTGCCGACAGATAAAACCTCCAGGATGTGCGCCGCTCACCCCGCTGCCGGCGCCGCTTGCTTTCCCCGGCGCGCGAGGGCGGCTACAATGACGCCCAGGATTGATCCCAACACAACCGTCCAGCCGATCCACAGCGTCATCTGGGGAAGTACCCCGATGTAGAAGAACTTTGCAGCAAACGAGTGGGGTGGGAAATTGGGTGGGGGTGCGTCGTAATGCGTCCCCCAGCCCTGGCCACCGTTTCCGGCCATGGCCAGGTACATGACGATCAGGACCGGGATGCGGGCCGCAAAAGCGTAAGCGAGCAGGCTGTTCCCCAATGAACGCCAGCCGATGCCGGGAATAAACGCTGAAACCAACATCGCCAGAAACCCGATCGCGGTCTGAATCGAGGCGTGAGAGACCGTTGCAAATCCCAATATGCCGCCTAGAACTAATAACACCAAGCCAGCGAGCGCGAGCCCGATAGCCTTCCCTACGCTTGAGGGCCAGTCGCCAGCGCCGGCCAATTTCAAGGCGAAATAGGGACCGAAGACGATCGGCAGCCAGGAAATACCGACGATCGCGCCCCCGCCACCGGCCGCAGCGCTGAACCAGGGTTTTGGCCAGTCCTCGAGTTCACCCACCAAACGCAGGATGGTAATGCCCAGGGTAATCAAAGCCGGAATCGTGACCAGACTCGTGATGGAAATTGACTTTGTCTCCTCCACAAGAAACCTCCTTTGTCTTGGGTTTTACCAGGATACTCACATGCTACCGCAACTAGAAGTGTTTTGCATGGCTTTCCGCCTGACACCTGGCCCCTGACACCTCTCTTTCACCGCCCGAAGTGGGCCCTTACCAGATAGGAGATTCCGAGAATGAAGAGCAAGACATTGGCCGCAAAAAATAGCCGCTCATGGAAGCGCTTGTGGAGGCTGGCGCCCCAGGCGAGCACCCGCAAGGCAACGACCGCCGCACCGTAATAGCCGAGGAGGCCACCCGCGAAGAAGGGCACAACGTGCCAGTAGCCACGCAGCCGGCCCTCAGCGAGGACGGGGCCGGCGACGGTCATCCAATAAATCCAGGTGCCGGGGGCGGTGAGTTCAGTGAGGGTTGCGGTGGTGACACTTGCGTAGGTGAGCGTGGCGGAATTTGCTATTTCGGCTTGTGTCTTACCCCGCAGGGCGTTGAGCGAGTAGCTCGCATACCCGATGAGCACGATCCCGCCCAAGTAGGCAACGTAGTGGGCGATGGATTGGGGAATGTAGTGATAGAAAAAAAACGTCACCACCAGCATCCCGCCGTCCACGGCCACGGGCGGTCCCACAAGGATCAGGATGGCGCGCAGCCAACGATTGAGTGCAACCTGCGTGAGGGCGATGAAATGAAGCGGACAAGGAATCATCCCCCCCACAATTCCCATCCCGGCGCCCAGAAGTAACAGATCCATAAGTCGTCCGTTGTGATTAGGGAACAGGGAATAGGGAACAAGGAACAGAAGGTTAGCCGCCTGTTGTCGGCACGGCTCCTCCCAATCCCTAACCCCTAATCCCTATTCCCTGTTCCCTATTCCCTGCCCCAGGTCACGCGCGGCAGGATGATGTCCTGCTTGATGCGGCCTGCGTGTTCCCGGACCCGCTTGAGCATGCTCTGCACCAACTCCTCGGACAGCAGCCGGGGCTGCAAACCCAGCTCGATCAATTTTCTGTGGGTAGGATTGTAGTAGTGCTGCTCCGCTTCCACGCGAGGGTTCTTCAGATGCTCAATCTCCACCTTAAGCCCGAGTTTTTCCGCCTGCGCTTTCACCATCTCTGCCAGTTCCAGCACGTTGAAAGTCTCCGTGAATTGGTTGAACACCCGGTATTCACCTGCTTGCGGCGGATTCAGGATGGAGAGTTCCACGCAACGCAGGGTATCGCGGATATTCAGAAAACCGCGCGTCTGCCCGCCACGCCCGTAAACCGTGAGCGGTATGCCGGCGACGGCCTGCACGCAGAAGCGGTTCAGGGCCGTGCCGAACACTTCATCATAGTGGAAACTGGTGGCCAGGCGCTCGTCCAGCCCGGTTTCATCCGTCTCGATGCCGTACACCACGCCTTGGTTCAGATCCGTGGACCGCAGTTTCCACACCCGGCAGGCAAACAGGATGTTGTGGCTGTCGTGCACCTTGGTCAGGTGGTAAAAGGAGCCTGCCTGCTTCGGGTAGGGAAGAACATCCTTGCGCCCTTTGTACTCGATTTCGATGAATCCTTCTTCGATGTCGATGTTGGGCGTGCCGTATTCACCCATCGTCCCCAGCTTGACAAGGTGCGCGGCGGGAAAAAGTTCCCGCATGGCCCAAAGCACATTCAGCGTACCTGCCAGGTTGTTCATCTGGGTAAACACGGCGCGGCTATGATCAAGCATCGAGTAGGGCGCGGAAGGTTGCTCGCCATAATGCACAATGGCCTCCGGCTCAAACGCCTCGAAAGCTCGCGACACCAACTCGTAGTTGCGCAGGTCGCCAACAAAAAGCTCGATTCTCCTGCCCGTTACTTCGTGCCACGCCTTCACGCGATCGTGCAAGGTGCGAATGGGCATCAGAGGCTCGACGTTCAGCTCCATCTCCCAGCGGCGCTTGGCGAAGTTGTCAATCACCCCCACTTCGTGTCCGCGCGCTGACAAATACATGGCAGTAGGCCAACCCAAGTAGCCGTCGCCGCCCAATACAAGAATCCTCATAGCTTGAGATCTCCAATCCAGCCAAGCGCTGAAAAGTAGGAGTCAGAAGTCAGGAATCCACAAACAGCCTGAGGGATTGTTTTCAGCCCTCCCCCGACACCTCGTACCAGACACCTGTCACCTGTTCCCAAAAAACCTAAGTTTATACCTTTAGCCGAATCCTCAGCACAAGCAAATAGTGTGTTAGACTTTCGGCCCGGCTCTCGGACGCATGCAAAACGAAAATCTCCGTGCCCTCCGTGCTTCTTAAGCCCTAGCACGGAGAACACGGAGGGTCGCCGCGACCTCTGCGTGAAACTCTTCTAACCACAGAGGACACGGCTGCCCTACAGATGTTTTCAGGACGGGTTCAAAACGATGGCCACATATCTGGTTACCGGTGGAGCAGGCTTTATTGGCTCGCACATTGTTCACGAGCTGGCGCGAAGGGGGGAAGCGGTTCGCGTGCTGCACAACCTCTCGACCGGCAGAATCGCAAACCTCGCCCAGGTTTCTGACTGTATCACTTTTTGCGACGCGGATATCTGCGACTCGGCCAGTATTTTCCCGCTCTTCGCGGACACGCATTACGTCATTCATCTCGCGGCGCTCCCTTCGGTGGCGCGCTCGATCGACGACCCGCTGACGGCGAATGCCGTGAACATCACAGGCACCTTGAACGTGCTGCTGGCGGCGCGGGATGCGGGCGTCAGGCGTTTGGTCTTCGCCGCTTCGGCAGCCGCTTATGGTGACAATCCCACCCTGCCGCGCGTGGAGACGTTGCCTCCCAACCCACTCTCGCCTTATGCGCTGGCCAAGTTGGCCGGAGAGTATTACTGCCAGATATTCACCAGGATTTACGGTCTCGAAACCGTCGCGCTGCGTTACTTCAACATCTTCGGACCGCGGCAGAACCCTGACTCGCCTTACACCGGCGTCCTTTCCAAGTTTGTGGCCGCCTATCAGCGAGGAGATACTCCGGTGATCTTCGGCGACGGGCAACAGTCGCGCGACTTCACCTACGTGGAAAACGTCGTGAACGCCACGCTCAAGGCCTGCACCGCCCCGGCAGCAGCGGGCAAAGTCATCAACGTGGGAGTGGGCAGGAGCTACACGCTCAATCAGACCATCGCCCTGCTCAATGGCATCTTTGGCCGCCAGGTGCGGCCCCAGTATGACCCCCCGCGCAAAGGCGATGTCTTCCAATCCCTCGCGGATATCTCGCTGGCCCGCCAGACGCTTGGGTATGAGCCGCAGGTAAGCTTCGAAGAAGGCCTGCGGCGGACGGTAGACTGGTTCAAGTCGGAAGCCACTAGCCCGTGCGGGCGCTAAATAGTAAATTATAAACTGTAAATAGTGAATTAATGGACGCAAGGTTTGTTGCGTCTTACTGTCGTGGCTGTTCGACTTCACTTTGTTCATCATTCACTATTTACTATTCATAATTTATAATTTTGAACAATAACGCGACTAAGATGGATACATTGGAAATCGTGCGTCAGGGTGCTTCGGCCGACCGCGCCAAGGTAGCGCTGTTTGATTTTGACGGCACACTATCCCTGATTCGCACGGGGTGGGTGGACGTCATGGTCCCCATGATGGTCGAAATCCTGGCGGAACTGAAGACGGGGGAGAAGGAAGACGATTTGCGGGCGCTGGTGGACGATTTTGTGGCGCGTCTCACGGGCGAACAGACCATCTATCAGATGATCGAATTGGCGCGGCAGGTGGAAAAGAGGGGCGGCAAACCCCTGGCCCCGCTCCAATACAAGCGCACCTACCACGACCGCCTGATGCAGAAAATTGGGTACCGGAGAGAGGAGCTCCGCCAGGGGAAAGTTTCTCCGGACCGATACCTCGTCCCCGGGGCACGCGCCATTCTCGAAAGTTTGAGAGCGCGGGGCCTGAAGCTCTATTGCGCCAGTGGAACGGATGACGCATACACACTTGAGGAAGCTCGCTTGCTGGACATTGATCGTTATTTTGACGGCCACATCTATGGCGCTCGCGATGATTACAAAAGCTTTTCGAAGGAGATCCTGATCTGCGAGATGGTTTCTTCCATGGAGTGCCGGGGCAACGAGCTGGTTGGGTTCGGCGACGGATACGTTGAAATCAAGAACATCAAAGATGCTGGTGGTGTCGCAGTCGGGGTGGCCACGGATGAACCCGAATGCCAAGCCGTTGACGCGTGGAAACGGGAGCGGCTGGTCCAGGTGGGCGCGGATTTCATCATCCCCAATTTCCTATGCTGGGAACAGCTTTGTCAGGTTTTATTTCCAGGTTGCCGGCCTCCGTAGCTACTTTCCGGTGCAAAAATGACCGATAACCACCAATGTTTTCACACTGAACAAAGCCCAGATTGTGTCCGAACGCTTCATTTTGAGCTTGACACGAACCATCATACTCCGTTAGA
>Ga0315282_10005566_pt1 | contig 21405 bp, 23 predicted proteins | sample YL17G07_20_MG_FD_203693 | JGI IMG/M metagenome (GOLD analysis project Ga0315282, IMG submission 203693) | Sediment microbial communities from Yellowstone Lake, YNP, Wyoming, USA - YL17G07_20 | ecosystem: Environmental > Aquatic > Freshwater > Lake > Sediment | place: USA: Wyoming | collected... | reverse complement strand
CGCTCAAGCAAAGGCAAGGACCGCGATTTCGCCGTTAACGCCCTGCGCGTCGTTGAGCAGGCCGTTGGCGAACATCTGGACGGCACCCCACTGGAGAACCGGGACGGCGGAAAGAACCCACATGCAGTGGCGTTGGGCCGGCTCGGAGGACAGAAAGGCGGGAAGGCGAGGGCCGAGAGCCTGTCGCCCCGAAAGCGTAAGATGATCGCTAAACGGGCAGCACAAGCCAGGTGGAAGCTGGGCTTATAGGCAGAGACCCATATATGTCAGGATCAGTGTTCACGCGCATTCAGGATGAGATCCAACAGGGGCATGGAACGCGGAAAGACCTATATCTTGAAATAGAGAAGGAGTTGGGCGGAAGATATGTAATTGCGTTTTTCACCTCATTCATTTGGCCCGTCACGATTTCTGAAGCCGATCCAGACATGATCGAAGAGGCGCTAGAAAAGTTTCCGGATGACGACAAAGAGATCGTTCTGATTATCAACTCTCCGGGCGGAGAAGGAATTGCCGCCGAGCGCATAGTGAACGTCTGCCGCAGCTACAGCGCAGGCAACAACTTCTCTGTGATTGTCCCCAGAAAAGCCAAGTCGGCGGCTACTATGATCTGCTTTGGGGCTACCAAAATCGGGATGAGCAAGACTTCTGAATTGGGGCCCGTGGACCCGCAGATTGTTGTTTCAAACGACAAAGGTCAGCCAACGAGTGTTCACGCTGCACATGAAATAATCGAAAGCTACGAAAATCTTATGAACAAGGCAAACAAGACGAAAGGTCGCGTTGAGCCTTACCTTCAGCAACTAGCACGGTTTGATGCGAAGGATATTCGGAGAATCAGGTCCGCCCAGGCGCTCTCTTTGAGCATTAGCATTAAATGTCTGAAAACGGGAGTGATGTCGAAAAGAAGCAACGCCTACATCGAAAAGAAAATCAGCCCGTTCTTGGACCCAACCTACACGAAGATGCATAGCCGACCCATCTACCACGATGTGGCGAAGCAGTGCGGTCTACCCATTGAACTCCACGGGCTGAAGAGCCCAGTCTGGGCCCTAGTGTCCGCGCTCTACATGCGACTGAACCATTTCTGCAATTATCATGCATCCAAGGCCGTGGAGACGGCGAGCGATCTCTACGTGGCACCGATACCTACGGTATAATCATCGTAGGGGAGGGGAATGATATGCGAAAGACCACACCAAAAAGAAAGCGCCGGAGTGGCGTGTTGGAAGATAAAGAGATATTGAAGTTCTTCCCAAAACCGTCTCGGATGGGGCAGCCTGTTCTCACACGATGGGAAAAGATTTCTATCTTCCAGACCAACCCCAAGGGAAGGCAGACCGCCCAAAACGCCCAAAATTCCTATTGACATTTCCTGCGCGCTCAAGCATAATGGTCAGTATGAACCGACTCGATGCTGACCGCCGCGCGCAGGTGATCCGTTGTTTGGTTGAAGGCAACTCCATCCGCTCCACTGTCCGTATGGTCGGGGTTGCCAAGAACACCGTGGCAAAACTCCTCGTTGAGCTCGGTGCCGCCTGTTCGGAATACCAAGGCCGCGTGATGCGGAACCTGCCATGCCAGCGGATTCAATGTGATGAAATCTGGGCCTTCGTCGGCTGCAAGCAAAAGCAGGTTAGACCCGAGAAACTGGAGCAGGGCATTTGCGGAGACGTTTGGACCTGGACGGCAATTGACGCTGAAACGAAACTCATCCCCTGCTGGTTGATTGGGCAGCGGGACGTGATTGCGGCCCGCGACTTCATTGATGATCTCGCTTCTCGCCTTGCACTCCGCGTCCAGCTTACAACGGACGGGCACAAGCCATACCTCACGGCGGTTGACCGGGCATTCGGCGAAGAGATTGACTATGCACAATTGGTGAAGATCTACGGGGCCGATGTGGAAGGACAGAAGCGTTATAGCCCCGCGCAGTGCATCGGCACGCGGAACCAGACTGTCATCGGCGACCCTGACCCGGAGTACATCAGTACCAGTTATGTGGAGCGGTCCAACCTTTCGATTCGGACGGGGACACGGCGATTCACCCGGTTGACGAATGCCTTCTCCAAGAAGGTTGAGAACCACGCGGCTGCGGTCGCGCTGTTCTTCATGTACTACAATTTCGGACGGAAACATCAGACGCTCGGCACTACACCAGCAGTTAAATCCGGGATTGCGGATCACATCTGGAGCATCGAAGAGATCGTCGGCTTGCTCGATCAGCGGGCCGTCGCAACGAGGCCAGTTTCAAACTGACCCACTACCCATAAACCCGAAATCGGGTTTGTGAACGAATAATTGAGGTCCGTCGTACTCGACGATATGGACCTCACTGACACGCAATGGCCCCCGGGCCAAAGTGTTTCCGGGATGTCTGCTGTCACGATGCACGTCATCGACCCGCGCCCCGGAATAAGGTGTAGGCGGTCTAGGTCTAGGGCTTCGGTGTCTCGCCGAGTCCGCGAAGTGGCGTTCCCTACAATATCCGCACCCCCTAATTCGTCTATAACCGTAGGTGAAGGACGCGGCGAGCCTGGAGCGGATGGCACTCGAACAGGACCAGCGGATCTCCGAAGTCGTCAAGCGGGAGCAGTCCCGGCTGCGCAACTTCATTCGCCGGCGCGTGCTCAACCCGCGCGACGCTGAGGACATTCTGCAGGACGTCTTCTGCGAGCTGGTGGAAGCGAACCGCCTGCTGATGCCGATCGAGCACGTCACCGGCTGGCTGTTTCGCGTGGCGCGCAATCGCATCACCGATCTCTTCCGCAAGAAGAAGCCGGAGAGCTTCAGCGATACCGCCGTCGCGGACGAGGACGACGAACTGCTGCACTTGGAAGACCTGCTGCCTTCGCCCGATGCCGGACCGGAGGCGCTTTACGCCCGCAACGTGCTTCTCGATGAACTCGAGTTGGCGGTCGACGAGCTGCCGGAGGAGCAGCGCGAGGTGTTTGTTGCGCACGAGTTGGAAGGGCGCAGCTTCAAGGAGATCGCCGCCGAGAGCGGCGTGAGCCTGAATACGCTGCTCTCGCGCAAACGCTATGCGGTGCTGCATCTGCGCGAGCGATTGCAAAGCATCTACGACGAATTTACGAAAGTATGAGGAACTGAACATGAGAAGGAGATGGATTTTCCTGGCTCCGCTGGGAATTCTGGGGATTCTGCTATTTATCGCCATCGGCGGCGAAGTAGTGCGGCAACTGTGGAATTGGCTGCTGCCGCCGCTCTTCGGCTGGCGCCAGATTACCTTTTGGCAAGCGATTGGAATTCTGGCGCTGTGCCGGATCCTCTTCGGCGGATTCGGAGGCCACGGTTCCTATCGCTCCAATTTTCGCCGTCGAATGGCCGATCGAATGGCCGACCGCTCGGAGCACATGACCCCTGAGGAGCGGGAACGATTCCGGCAAGGCGTGCGCGGACGTTGCGGCTTCGGCCCATCCAGCAGCGAGAGCAAGGGGCAATGAAGCCATTTCGACAGCGCCCAAAGCAATGCCGATCTATCCCGGTGATCGGCCAAGTCGCCGTCGTGACCGGCGCCTCCAGCGGAATCGGAGCCCGAGACCGCGCGCTACCTCGCCGCGAACATGCTCACCGTGGTGGTGCACGGCAGAAATCGCGACAAGCTAAACAAAGTGGCGGCCAGTGTCGAGGCTGCGGGCTGGGCGCCGCGGGCGTGCTCGTCGGCTCCGCCGTGCTCGCCACGCTGATGCCGGCTGCCAAGGCATCGCGCCTGGATGTGCTGCAGGCGCTGAGGTCGGAGTGATCACATGCTCAACCAGATTCTTCCTCAACGCATCGACAACACCTATCGCGGTCACCCCCTCGCGCTCTGGCTCTTCATACCGGTCGTGGTCTCAAAGACGGGTATCGCCCTGGGCACCATCTTCAATGGCCGTGGTGCGGCGCCAGCGGCGCGGAGGCCGTGGTGGCGCTCTTCGCGATCTGGGGACTCTCGCAGCTCGTGTTCAGCGTGCTCGGTGTACTGGCGCTCACTCGCTATCGCGCCATGATTCCGTTCATGTTCGTTCTGCTCCTGCTCGAGCACCTCGCGAGGAGGTGGATTCTGCTGGTGAAGCCAATCGCCAGGGCCGGAACACCTCCAGGCATCTACATCAACCTCGTGCTCCTCGTGCTGATGATCGTTGGCCTGACGCTGTCGCTACGGAGCCGAGCCGATTTGCCGTTGCAGCAGTGAGGCTCCGCCTCGCCCGAGAACTGGAGATCGCGTCCCGCTCATTCTGAGGGGCAGGTTATATTGACGCCGTCGTAACGAACCAGTTGCGGAAATCGTCCCTAGCAGCCAGCCAAACCGCTAACAAATCGTGCCAACAATTTCCGCCTATCAGGCGTTGCTCAGTCGCCATCACGTCAACTTGACGGGAAACGCCCAAACCGCCGAGTTGGCGCTTTCCGCGTGGAACGCGGGCAGAAGTCCGGATCGCCGACAACCTGGCAGGTTGACCACAGGGCCGGTGCACTCGTCCTAAACCTTTCACCGTTTCTCGCGACTGATCGTCTCGGTTGGCCAGAACCTTCCACGGTCAGCGCGTTGCTGGATCGCGCTCGATCGCCATCAATGTGAATGATCCGGGCAGCACCGGTCCTCTGCCCCTGCCAGGCTTCCCTGCGGGCGCCGGCCCAAACTTCGCGGAAACGATGAACAGGCGGTGATTGGTGGGGTCGAGCCCCATATTGCGCGCCCCCTGTGGGGTTTGTACGTTTTCGGTGACGTGATATTGGTCCGGAGCGTCCTGATGAATCACGGTGAGCGTGCCGTCGGCATTCGAGGCAAACGCGTTGCCTGAGGCCGCGTCGAACGCGGCACCGTCGACGCCGGCGCCGATCGGGGCCGTTGCGACCACCTTGCCGGCCTGATAGTCGGAGACCGCCATCACTGCGCTGCGGCATCCGCTGAAGAGCCGATGGTGGGCGGTGTCGATGGCCATGGCGACCGGCTGCCTGCACGGGGCGGTGGACCAGCGCCGGGCCACGGTCGCTGTCTTCGCGTCGATCTCAACCACCTCGCTGGTGTCGGTGAGATTCGCGTACACCTTGCCGTCGCCGGCTGAAGCGCCGTATTCCGGTTTGCCGCCGAGCGGAATGTTCGTGATCAGGGTCCCCGCCCGCGGGTCGATCACCGTCGAGGAGTGCGCGTCGCCATTAAATGTGAAGACGCGGTTCGACGCGCTGTCGTAGATGATGGCATCGGCATCTTCGGCGGCCGGGATGCGGCCGAGCACCTTGAAGGTCTTCAGATCGAACATGACCACGGACTGGTCGTTACCCGAGGTGGCGAATCCATGCCCCGTGGCTTGGGCCAGCGCGGTTCCGTGCGCGCCCTGGATGCCGGTGACTTCGCCGAGCAGCGTCCCGCTGTCTTCATCGACGACCATCACGCGATTCTGCCGGCCGATAAACAGACGGTGATTGGGTGGATCAGGCACGATGTAGTCCCAGCTCCCGTCCCCGCCCAGCGTGTAGGTGTGGGTCACGCGGTACGACGAGGATGACTGCGCGAGGAGTGACGTCATGGTAGCCAGTGTGAGGACGAGCGCGATGTTGCGCATAGTGGCTCCTTTCTGCCTAGAGTATATCGGAGTCGCCGATCGTTCGAGCCCAGGCGCCAGGTGGTTGCGATTCAGCCTCAGAAGCCGGCTTGTCCCCGCTGATCGCGCTACGCACCTGTCACATGTCCGCAGAACGCCCAGCTCGTCACCTACCGCTCCGCCGCTGGACCGCCACCCTGCCCCTGTCCGGGAGGGCCCGCAGCGTCTCGTTCGCGGCGGACAGCAAGACTCCCCTGGCGGCCGACAATCTCCAGGACCAGTTCGTGGTCTTTCAGATGAACCCCAAGGCCGCGGGCCCGACCATTGAGGAACCCGATGTGCTGACCAGTCTCGAGAGGCTCTACGAGAACTCGCGCGACAAGGCCTTTGACACCCTGTTCTGGTCCATCGCCGCGGGCCTCAAGCTGTACGATCAGGCCAAGAACCAGCGCGCCGAGGGCCTCCAATCGGCCGCTTTCAGCACATCCACCAGCCGCGAGGTCTTGCGCGCCACCAGGATGAACCGGCAGTTTCTCCGCTCGTGCGCCTCGACCGCTTCCCAACAGTAGAAGCCGGGGTGCCCTCTGGGCCCGGCGCGGGCGCGGACGGTTTTCACCGTCTCCGGCAGGGCCGCAAACGCGCTCTCCAGATGCTTGGCGATCTCCTGGCCGCTGGGCCGGTCGCCCTTGCGCGCCCCCATCTGGTTGCCGAACAGCGTGTGCACCGTCGTGTCGGTGTCCAGGGTCGCTTCCCGCAACTCGAGCTGCACAAACCGCAGGTGGTACAGCCGCGAGAACCCCACGTAGCCAGCCAGCGCCATCGCCAGCAGGAACTGGTACATCGTCATGACCTTGGTCTTCCGCTTGACGCTGAGCGTTTCTCCCACCACTTGCTGGAAGCCGAGCTTCTCCAGCATGGTGACTACGGGCAGCAGGCCTCCGTAGGCGGTGAGACTCTTGCCATGGAAGTCATAGGGCGTGGAAGCCCCGATTTTATTGGGCTCCGGAAGAACTTCTTGAACCCCTTGTTTTGCAGGCTCTCTGCCGGTATTCTGTTTTTGATCCTTAACCATTTGGGTGACTCCGGAGAATCGGTTCGCGAAGCCAGAACTTGGCGAACCTCCTGTTCTACCGCAGGATTCTCAGGGGCCCCAAATGGATCATTCCCCGGCTTCAGGATCCGGCCTCAGATCCGGCGCATAATCCAGGTACAATCAGAATAGAATGCGACACGGTATGAGGCGAGTTGTCCTCCTGCTGCTCACTGCCATGGCGGTTCTCGCGGCCGAGGACTCCTGGGCAAAGGTGCGGGAACTGAAAAGCGGCGCCGAACTGCGGATCTACACGGTGAACACGAAGGATCCCTTTCTCGGTAAGTTCGATCAGGCCAGCGATGAGGGCTTGATCGTCACCACCAAGAACGGGCAGGTGTCGATCCCCAAGGAGGATATTGAGCGAATCGACTGCCGGCGGGACCAGCCACGCCGGCTGGTGAAGGAGACCCGCACCGACCGGAAGGTCGCCCCCAAGGGCGCCGAAATCACCAGCAACACCATTCCGGGCGCGACGACATCGGTGAAAACCGGCCTCAACATCCCGTCCAAGGCGGTTTTTGAAAAGATCTACGGCCGCACGCCCGCGGACAAGTAGCCCACCCGTCCTTCGCCCGCTGGAGCTACGAGCCCGATTACTCGCCGGACGGAAACTGGATCGCCTTTCATTTCCGACCGCACCGGAGATGCCGAGATCTGGGGGACCGGCGCGGACGGCAGGAACCCGCAGCAGTGGATGTCTTTCTTGCAGCCGGCTCTGGGGCGACCGGGGTGGTCTCCCGACAGCCGGCGGATTGCACCCTGCCTCTTCGACCTGGCAACAGGCCGGCCACGCTCAGAGCCGGTCGGCGGCGTACTACGCCATCGACGCTTGCGACGGATTCCGCCCGGATGACGCATCCGGAAACTACTCGCCGATTCTGGCGCGGCGGAGCCTGCGCAGTCGCCGAACTACTTGACAACCGCTCCGGCGCGGAACGACAATTGATCTCCGAAACGGGAATCCCCTATGTCGCAAGTTTCACGCCGTCAGATCCTTTCCGCCACCACCGGGGCGGCCGCACTGGCCTCCCATCCGGCGGCTGCCGCAGGAGGGAAAGAGCGGCTCACCATCACCCGCGTGGACTTGTTCCGCGTGGTCGTCCCCATGAAACCGGACAGCACCACGGATCCGGAAACTGCCGAATCCAGCCGCTTCGACCTGGTGCCGAAGATCATCCTGAAGATCCACACCGACTCCGGGATCGTGGGCATCGGCGAGAGTGGTCGCGGCGAGGATTATGCTGCCATCCAGCGCAACGCCGAATTCCTGAAAGGCAAGAACGCACTCGACTTTAACTTGACCCGCCTGGAACTCCCCGCCCGCGCCGGCTACGCCGCCTATGAAATGGCGCTCTACGACATTGTCGGCAAGGCCCTCGGATGGCCGGTCTCGAAACTCCTGGGCGGCCTGGCGCAGCGCAAGGTGCTGGTGGGCTACTGGACTGGCCGCCGTACCCCGGCCGGAATCCGGCGCGTCGCCGAGCGCGCCGTCGCCGGCAAGTTCACCTCCATCAAGACTAAATGCACGCAGGGCGACCCGGTGGTCGAGTGTGCGGAAGTGCTCGCCAAGGTGGCCCCGGGCATCAAGTACATTGTCGATCCCAACACGCGCTATAAGAGCTACGCCGACTTCCTGCCCGTCGCCAAGGCGCTCGACCGCATCGGCAACTGCCTGGTCTTCGAGGACCCCTTCAACAAGAACGATTTCGAGGGCTATCGCAACCTGCGCCGGGAAGTTAAGACCCACGTCGCCCAGCACCTGGGCGAGCCCCGCGCCATGCTCCGCGTCATCAAGGAGAATGCCGCCTCGGTTTTCAACACCGGCGGCAACCCCGGCATGAGCAGCTTCGTTTCCAACTGCTACCTGGCCGCCGCCGCGGGCATGCCGGTCTGGCACGGCTCGGGCAACGACTGCGGCATCGTGGATGCCTCCTACCTGCACTCCTGCGCGGCCTCCCCCAACTGCACCCTGCCCAGTGACATCCTGAGTTTCCTGCGAGAGGACGATCTGATCGTCGAGCCGATCCGCATCGAAGACAGCTACGCCATCGTCTCCGATCGGCCCGGCCTGGGCGTGGACTTGGATGAGGATGCCGTCAGGCGCTATCAGATGAAGGCCTAGCCCGCTCCGAAGCGACATCGGCGGGGTGTATAGTGGGAGTCGTATGCCAATCAATTCTCGCGAAAATCCATCGCCTGCAGTGAGCCGGCGGCGTTTCATCCGCAACTCGGCAACGCTCGCCGGGACCATGGCGCTGGCCCGTGCGCCCATCCTCAGCGGCGCCCAGCGCAGCCGGGGCGGGTGGCAGATCGGTTGCTACACCCGGCCCTGGGACCAGTTCGACTATCGGGTGGCGCTCGACGGCATCGCCGAGGCCGGCTACAAGTACGCCGGCCTGATGACCCACAAAGGCAAGTCCTGGGTCATCCTCACCACCGACACCACGCCCGAGGAGGCGGCAGCCATGGGCGAGGAAGTACGCAAGCGCGGCATGCAGACGGTCTCGATCTACGCGGGCAATTTCCCGGTTGAGAGGTCGGTCGAGGCCGGCATCGCGGGCCTCAAGCTGCTCATCGACAACTGCGCGGCGGCCCGCTGCCCGGCCCTCTTGGTCAGTGGCACCGGGCGAGAACAGTTGGTCCAGGCCTATTACAAGGTGGTGGCGGAATGCTGCGATTACGCCGCATCCAAGAACGTCGGCCTCAGTGTCAAGCCGCACGGCGGCAGCAATGCTACCGGCGCGCAGTGCCGCAAGATCATCGAAATGGTCGGGCACAAGAACTTCGGCATCTGGTACGATCCGGGCAACATTTTCTTCTACTCCGACGGGAAAGTCGACCCGGTGGACGACGTGCCTTCGGTGGACGGACTGATCGCGGGCATGAGCATCAAGGACTTCAAACCCCCCAAAGAGGTCATGGTCACACCGGGCACCGGGAAGGTGAACTTCCGCGAGGTCCTGGCTCGCGCCAGGAAAGGCGGCTTCACCCGCGGGCCGCTGGTCGTCGAGTGCCTGGACCGGGGCGACGCCGCCCAGGTCACCGCCGAAGCACGCAAAGCCCGCCAGCTCCTGGAAGATCTGACCGCCGCTTTGAGTTGACCAACACAGGCAGGAATGCCTGTGCCACGTATCGTTTCGTTACCCCGCACGCACCTCGCGCTTGGCCGCCTCGTACACCATCCGCCGCCCGCTGGTCAGCGCCTCGTCCGCCATGATCACCGCCACCGAGTGCGCGTAGCCCGCCTCGATGGGCGCGATCGGCTGCTGCCGGCTGCGCACACAGTCCAGGAAGTTCTGCATGTGGTGCGCGGTCTCCACCGGCACGACCGCCACCTCGCCCTTGATGCGGTCTGGTTCCCCCGAACCCTGGCCCGACACCACCCACTTCTGCGCCGGCGACAGGTTCCTGGCGTCCAGCGTACCCCGCGTGCCGAACCACTTGGCGTAGTTCCCAGCCCCTGTGCCGAAGAGGGTGCAGTAGCGCGCCATGAAGCCCTCGGGATACTCCAGCGCCACCTCGACCGAATCCGGGTTGTCGAACTCGTTCTTCCAACGGTAGGTCCCGCCCATGGCTACCACGCGCTTCGGGATACTCGCGTTGGTCACGTAGTGGACCAGGTCGATGAAGTGTACCATCAGGTTGGTGTGCGGACCGCGCGAGAAATCGCGGAAGCCGTACCAGCCCTGGTACTGGGTGGCGTCGAACGGCCGCGCCTTGCGGTCGCCCAGAAACGCCTTCCAGTCGACGTCCGCCTCGGCAGGCTTCTCGCCGAAGAACGCCTCCCCGCCATAGCTCATCCAGTACGGGCTATAGCCGTTGCGGACCTGCTCCACTTTGAGGATCTTGCCCAGTTCTCCCGCCGCGATCATCTTCTTGGCGCCCCCCGAGTTCGGGTAGCTGCGCATCTGCGTGCCGATCTGCACGATACGGTCCGAGTGCTTCACGGCGTCGTAGGCGCGAAGCAGTTCCCGCATGCTCATCGCCAGCGGCTTCTCGACGTAGACGTCCTTGCCCGCTTTGATCGCGTCGATCAGCATGGTGCAGTGCAGGTGGTCGGGCGTGGCGATGACCACTGCGTCGATGTCCTTGCGGGCCAGCACCTCGGCGTAGTGCGCCGTTTGCGAGGGCTCCTTGCCAGTGAACTCCTTGACGTCGGCAGCCGCCTTCTCGCGCTTCTGCCGCCACGTGTCGCACACCGCCGCGATCTCGATGTTGGCGCTGTCCTTGAGCTGGATCAGCTCCTTCAGCAGCCCGCGCCGCCCGCAGCCGATGTTGGCCACGCGCACGCGGTCGTTGGCGCCCAACGCCCGCCCATAGCCCGCCGCCGCCGAAGCGGCCAGCGAGCCGGCGACGAAGTGTCTGCGGCTCACATTCTGATTGTTCATCGTTCCGGTCTCCCTCGACCGATTGTAGCCCAGGGCCGCAGGTTCCCGCTTTGCATGGCCAGCTTTGCCACCGCCATCCCGCCCCCCAGCACACGCTACCAGGCGAGGTTTCTGGCCAATCGGCCGTGAGAAGACTCTGGCCAGGAACAAGACGCCCAAAATGTTAGCCTGGACTACAGGCACTGGCCGGCCCCACCGAGGTCGGGCGGGAGTGCCCGGAGGTACTATGTATTGGCAGAAATGGTCTGACCGCCTCAAGAAAGAAGTGAAGCTGGAGCTGGACCCCGTGGCCGTCACTTTCGCCGGCGGATTGGCCCCGGGGGTCCCGGCTCCTCAAGCCAAGGTTTCGGTGTGCCAGGCTTTGAAGAGAGCCGCGGAAGGCCAACTCATTACCATCACTTCAGAGACCTGTGGCTGCCCCGGGGGGCTGGTCAGCCTCGGGCTGGGACGGATGCCCTCCGAAGGGAGAGAAAAACTGGTGCACTTTCTCGTCCACAAAGAAAAGGTCTACTGCTCCCGTGTGGCCATCCACCGCGGCCAGCAGACTGTCCCGCCGCCCGCCGGGATCGCCAGTCATGTCTGCTTCTCGCCTCTCTCGAAGGCGGCCGTCTTACCTGACGTGGTGGTGTTCATCGGGAAACCCGGTTCCCTCCATCGTCTCGTGAGCCTCGCGGGCTATTGGGAGGGCGGCTCGATCAAGGCCGAGCTTTCCGGTCCGGCATGCAGGACTGGAGTCGCTTACCCGGTCGTAACCGGCGAGATCGGACTGTTACTCCTCGATTTTGGGGCGAGGAACCTGGCCGGCTTTTCCGAAGACCATCTCCTCGTCTCCGTTCCTCTTCACAGAATGATGGGCGTCCTCGACGCACTCGACCAGGGTGCTGGGCGAGCGGGTTCAGAGGAGGGCGAGACCATCGAGCGCCACATCGAGGAACTTGGCAAGGTGGAATAAAGCCGCCATCCAGGCCTTCGAGCAGCTCGACGGGACGCGCGCGCTCGGCTTCCACGGCGCGGCCCTCCCCCACCGCCTACGGCACAAACCGTCCCGAGCGGAAGTCGTCGATCAAGCCCCGAATCAACTCCAGAGCGGCCGGCGGGAATTTCCAGGTCGTCTCCCCGAGCAGATCTTCGAGCTGCGGGATGATCTCCGCTTCGCACACAAACTCACTCGTGCGCGCACGCCCGACAAACGATTCGCAGGTCGGAAAGTGTGTGAAAAACCGATCCATGCCTTTCCACGCATAGTCCTGCCCGTAGATGTGCAGCGATCCGTTCGTCTCGCTATACGGGCCGGCCAGCACCTCGCGTCCGGTTTTTTCGGCCAAGCGCGCGGCCAGCCGTGCTTGGAGATTGGTGATCCCGATCAGATTGTCGGCCCACGCCTTGTAAAGATCCCGGCTGCGCCAGATGGCGTGCAGGTTCAACACCAGCCGCCCCTTTTCATCCTCGATGGCCCGCAACTGAACTTCGCCCAAGCACGGCATGTCCGCAGCCATGAACAGATCGATTTCAGGGACTCGCGTGGTGGCAACCGCTCGCCGGGTGATGGGCTCCTTGGCCAGCTTGTCCAGGATGAGCTCGAGCTGGTCCATCGTGGTCCCATCCGACCGCGGGTAGGCGGCCAGCCGCTGGTGATAGCAATACGGCCACTGGGTAGGCTCGAACTCCTCTCCTTCACGAACCATGCTCAGAAGCTCCCGGTAGGGCACCACCAGATGATCCTTGGCCCCCAGGAACTCGGCGATGTACTTCCCGCGCTCGCAGTAGCTCAGCGCCGGATACCGCGGCTGCGCGAACGGGTCGCGGATCCGGATGGTGACTCGGGCGTCCTTGCCGGGCGGGTCCAGGAAGGTGCCGTCGGAGTTCCGCCGGTCATACTGGGTGCGCAACGGGTGTCCGCCGAAGTGTACCGCCTGGAGCGCCCCGTAGTAAGCCTCGGGGATGGAGCCCGCCTCGACATGGAAGACAGGAAGTTTCCCCAACTCCTCAGTGCCCAACCTGCTCGGGATGGTCTCGTCCATTCTGTCGCTCCTTCCTGCTGCCTACTTCTTTGGAAACTTCGGATCCGCCTTGATCTCCCGAATCTGCAAAATATGCCGCTGCGCGTGGGTGGAAATCAGCAGCAACCACTGATACGCGTCGCTTCGCTCCCGTTCCACTATGTGGCTGCGCAGATCCTCCTCGGTGGTCCGGACGTATTGCAGCATCTGCGCATGCAGCTTGCGCAAGACCTCCAGCCCGGCTCCGAGATCGCGCAGTTGCCCCTTCGAATCTTCCGGGGCTATGGCCTTCTGGCGCTGGCTCCGGTCGATGCCATACCAGAGAACATCTTCGTCCCTGCCGGGCCGCGTCTGGCTGCTCGCCCGCCCCTGCATGGCCTTCCGCAGGTCCTGCCAGTAGATGGGCTCGGCGACCACCAGGTGCTCCACGACCTCCAGGATGCTCCAAGCCCCGGGCGCGGGCCGGAACTGGAGTTGGGCCGGCGTAAGCCCCGTCACCTCGTCGATCAGCCAGCTCCCGGTCATTTCCAGATGCGCCACCAGATGCTGTCGCTCCAACCTGGTCATGGGCGCAGCCGCCGCCCGACTGGCGCCAACCGCGAGCAGGAATACTACCGCAATTGCCATCGTCTTCATAACCTAATATAACCACGCGCCCGCGCCACCCCGCAGGCCGCGCCGCCCCGGCCGCGCGCAACGCCCACCGCTGCGCCCAATCCCAGGGCGCCCAATCATCGTCAGGGATGGGATAATTATGGAAGGTCTGCCGTGGCCGTTTTCGTCAATTCATTCTTCGAGGAACGAGTGGATCAGCTCTTTGACTTGGCAAGGCTCGTCGAGAAGGTCTTTGCTTCCGCCGGACTCGAGTATCGGGTCGTCGGCGGTCTGGCGGCCTACCTGTATGTGGAAGAGATGGATCCCGATGCTGGACGCCTGACCAAAGACATCGATATTGTCGTCCGGCGCGATGACCTCCGGAAGATCGCCAAAGCGGTCGAGCCGTTCGGTCTTCAACACCGGCACGCGGCCGGGGTGGACATGCTGGTGCAGACCGGGCAACCCTCGGCTCGCAGGGCAGTTCACCTGGTCTTCAGTGGCGAGAAAGTTCGTCAGGACTACCCCGAGCCGGCGCCGGAACTCGGACCCTATCGAACAATCCAGGGAATTCGACTGATCCCCCTGTCAGACTTGATCCGCATGAAACTCACCAGCTTCCGCGCCAAGGACGAAGCGCATCTCAAGGATCTGGACGAAGCCGGCCTAGTCACGCCGGACATCGAAGCCGGTCTTTCGGCGATCCTCCGTGAAAGGCTAGCCCAGGTTCGCGCTCGCGAGTAGAGGCCAGCAGGCGTCTCCCACCGCGATGAACTGCACGTTGTCCAGCGGCACGTACTTCCGCGCCACGCCCTGCACCTCCGCCGTCACCGCCAGGAGCGATTGTCCCGGTTCGCCAAACGCAGTAAACTTGGTCAGAGCGCAGACAAGACCTGAATCTCCCGGAGGCCCTGATGATCGGCCGGACCATTGCTCATTACCAGATCCTCGAGAAGCTCGGCGAAGGCGGCATGGGCGTGGTGTACAAGGCGCGGGACCTGCACCTTGGCCGGCTGGTTGCGTTGAAGCTCCTGCCACCTGAGAAGGTGAGCCGGGCGGCGGGCGATGTCTCGCTGAGGCGCTTTCTGCAAGAGGCGCAGGCGGCATCCGCGCTCAATCATCCGAACATCGTCGTGGTGTATGAGGCGGGCGCGGACCAGGGCATCGACTTCATCGCGATGGAGTTGGTGGCCGGCAAGACGCTCGACCGGCTGATCGGAACTGCCGGGCTGCCGCTGGAGACCACGCTGGCCTACGCCACCCAGATCGCCGACGCGCTGGCGGCGGCCCACGCAGCCGGAATCGTACACCGCGACCTGAAGCCCGCGAACATCATCGTCGGCGACGAGGGCCGGGTCAGGATTCTGGATTTCGGGCTGGCCAAGCACTGGACCAGAATGGATGAGGCCACGGCCACCATCGCGACTCTGACGGAGACCGGCACGATCGTCGGTACGGTGGCGTACATGTCGCCCGAACAGGTCGAAGGCAGGAGCCTCGACGCAGGCAGCGACATTTTCAGTTTCGGGGCGGTGCTCTACGAGATGGCCACCGGGCGGCGCGCCTTCGCGGGCCCATCCCAGGCCGCGGTGCTTGCGGCGGTGCTGCGCGACGAGCCGGCGCCCGCGGCCGGGCTGCCGCGTGCGCTCCAGGAAGTCATCGAGCGCTGCCTGCGCAAACGGCCCGAAGAGCGGTTCCCCACCGCGGCCGATCTGAAGCGCGCCCTGAGCGCCATCCCGGCCGCGGCGGCAACGCCCTCCATCGCGGTCCTGCCTTTCGCGAACCTGAGCGCGGACAAGGAGAACGAATACTTCAGCGATGGCCTGGCCGAAGAGATCATCAACGCGCTGACCAGGGTGCCCGGTCTGCGCGTGATCGCGCGCACCTCGGCCTTCTGTTTCCGCGGAAAGGAGCAGGACGTGCGCGAAATCGGCGCCCGGCTCGGGGTCGATCACATCCTGGAAGGCAGCGTCAGGCGGGCCGGCAACAGGATGCGGGTCACCGCCCAACTGGTCAGCGCCGCGGATGGCGGCCATTTCTGGAGCGAGCGTTATGACCGCGAGCTCACCGACGTCTTCGCCATCCAGGACGAGATCTCGCAGTCGATTGCGGGCAAGCTTCGGGTGCAACTGGGCGCCGGCAGGGGCCCCGCCGGCAAACCCACCCAGGATCTCGAAGCCTACGACCTTTACCTTCACGGCCGCTACCACCTGTATCAGGCCGACCCCGCGGGATTCGCCAAGGCCAAGCAGTGCTTCGAGCAGGCCATCGCGCGAGACCCGCAGTTCGCGCTGGCCTACGATGGGCTGGCCGAACTTCACTGGTACACGGGTTTCTTCGGCCTCCTGCCGCCGAAAGAAGCGTTCTCCACCGGAGTCTGGGCCGCGCTGCGCGCGCTGGAAATTGATGACACCCTGGGCGAAACGCACGCTTTGCTCGGCATGTTCCGCAAGGAACTCGACTACAACTGGCCGGAGGTCTATCGGGAGATGCGGCGCGCCGCGGAGCTGAGCCCGGCGTCACCTGTCGTCAGGCTGCGGAATGCGGTGAGCGGGCTGTTGCCGCTGGGCCGCCTTCAGGAAGCCGCCGCGGAGATCGAAGGCGCCCTTCAGTCGGATCCTCTGTCTCTGTTCATGCGCTGGTGGCTCGTGGTGATGCTCCACTTCGGGCGCCAGTACGGCCGGGCGATGGAGCAAGCCCGGCTGATGCTTGAACTCGACGCGCGCAACTACCTGGGCCACTTTGCAGCCGGGCTGGTTTACCTGGAGAGGCGAATGTTCGATGAAGGAACTGCCGCCTTCCGCAGGGCAGCCGAGCTTTCCGGCGGCGCCCCGCTCATGCTGGGATGGCTCGGCGTGGCGTTAGCACAAGCTGGGGACACGGCCGGAGCGCGGGCCATGCTCGAGCGCCTTCACGAAATGGCCCGCGTAGCATATGTGCCGCCGACCAGCTTCGCCTGGCTCCACCTCGGACTCGGAGAAACGGATAGCGCGTTCACCTGGATGGAACGGGCTATCGACGCGCGTGACCCAATGATCATGCCGATCAAGAGCTATGCGTTTCTCGATGCCCTCCGCCCGGACCCGCGCTACCTGGCGCTCCTGCGCAAGATGAACCTCGAACCCTGAGCCGGCAGACCATCGCGAACCCCGCGATCTTGCTGCCGTCGCCCACCTCGATGACTTTCTCCGGATACGTGTCCCAGTAGTCCTCCGCCAGCCCGTACTCGCGGGCCTGCATGCGCTGGCTCAGCGCCCCGTTCACCGATTCCAGCGACAGCGCGAAGCCCGCCACGAAGCAATTTCGCTGCGTCGGCAATTTTGTTGGCTGAGATCTCGTATATCATGTGAGCATGGTGGGGCTGGATATTCGCCAGGCTATCCGATCGATCGTGCGCACGCCCCTGTTCACGGGTGTCGTGGTGCTGCTGCTCGCACTCGGCATCGGGGCAAACGCGCTTATCTTTACGGCCGTCAACGCCTTACTACTCCGGCCGCTTCCCGTTCCGCATCCCGAACAGATCGTGCGACTCGGCGTTCAGCGCTCCCCGACTCACACCTCCTACGAGCATCCCTACCTGTATGCGCGGGTACTGCGCGAACGCGCGCATTCCTTCTCCGAGGTCTTCGCATCCTGGCCGATGGAGATGGCGTTCGCCTCCGGTAATCGCGTCGAGAGCATAACCGGCAACACCATCTCGGGAAACTACTTTTTCGCCCTGGGACTCACACCGGCGCTCGGCCGTCTTTTCACCACTGCCGACGAAGAACACGACGCGCCGTTCGCTGTCCTCAGTGACGGTTTCTGGCGACGGGCATTCGCGGGCCGGGAAGACGTCGTTGGCAGGACCATCAACCTGCGCGGCAGCCCGTTTACCGTGGTAGGGGTGCTTCAGCCTGGGTTCGTTGATCTCGACCTGGACAACCGGCCTGACATATGGGTCCCGATATCCGCGTGGAAATTCTGGACCGGTAAGGCGGATAACACGCATGCTCCTTCGCAGTTGTACATGCGCCTGCGCGGGGGCGTGTCAGTGGCTCGAGCAGAAGCGGACGTGCGCTCGCTGTTCCCAGCGATGATCGCGGCGGACTTTGCGGGGCAGCCGGGGGCGACCTCTGACGACATGAACCACGAGAAAGCGATGCGGCCCGTTCTGGCCAGCGGCGAGCGGGGCGTTTCGACGCTGCGGAAGCAATTCACCGGTGCGGTGACCGCAGTCATGGGCGGAGTAGTCGCGCTCTTGTTGCTCGTGTGTGGAAACATCGGCGGCCTCATGCTGGCGCGAGCCGAGACGCACAGCAGGGAAGTGGCAATCCGTTTGAGCCTCGGCGCTTCACGATGGAGCATTCTGCGCCGAACGCTGGTCGAGGCTGTGCTGCTATCGTGTGCCGGCGCGATTGTGGGGTTGCTGATTGCGCGTTGGTGCGGGCCCTGGCTGCTGCGGTTCCTGCCCGCGCGACGGCCGCTCGGCATCGAGCTTACACCCGACATGCGGGTCGTCGCGTTCGCCGCCGTGATCTGCATTTCCTCGGCCGTGCTGATGAGCGTTTTTCCGGCGATCAACGCATTCCGGACGGACCTGAGTGGCATCATGGGACGGCAGAGCGGCCGGGCATCACGTCCGCGCCTGAGCCGCGGTCTGGTCGCCTTCCAGGTCGGGCTCGCGACGCTCCTGATGACAGGCAGTCTGGCCCTGATGCGAACGCTTGATGCGCTCCGGACGCAAGGCCCCGGTTTTCGTCGCGAGAAACTCATCATCATGACGGTCAACCCCCAAATGGCCGGCGTGAAAATCGATCAGATCCCGGGAGTTTTCGACGAGGTTGTGCGGCGGGCACGATCGCTTCCGGGCGTCCAGGCGGTCAGCTTGGCGCAGCGGGCGTTAATGCGCGGCGTCGGCTTTAAGGGAAACGTGGGACGCGTCGGGAGTCGCATTACCTTCGCCGATTCGCTGAACGTCAGTCTGAACGGAGTCAGTCTTGACCACTTCGCGAATATGCGGATGCGGATCATACAGGGTCGCGGCTTCGAGCCCACCGATAACAAGGGCAAACCGCGCCCCGTGATCGTCAGCGAGAGTTTCGCGCGCCAGTTCTTTCCCGGCATGGACCCGATAGGACAAACGTTCGGCAAGGGTGGTATTGGCTCTGTGATCCGCCCGGACGATCAAATCGTCGGCGTCGTGAACGACACCAAATATCGCAGCATGCGCGAGATCCCGCCGCCGACGGTGTACAGCCTCCTGGACGATGACGCCCTTCGTTTCGAGGGGATGGTTCTGCACGTCAGTGTGCGCAGCAACCCGGCGTCCACGATCGCGGCTCTTACAGAGATGTTGCGGGGTGTCGGGCCGGGACTTGCTCCAACGGACGTTGCCACCATGGAGCAGGAGATTGACACGTCATTGTGGCAAGAGAGACTGCTGGCAACGCTGTCCTCCATCTTCGCCCTGCTTTCCGCTGTGCTTGCCGGGCTTGGACTCTTCGGAATGCTGGCCTATGCCGTTTCCCGGCGTACTCGCGAAATCGGCATCCGCGTCGCGGTAGGCGCTACAGTCAGGCGAATCGCGCTGATGATTGGGCGCGATGCTGCGTCAGCCGTAGTACCCGGCCTTCTGCTCGGCCTTGCCGCTTACGCTGCGTGCTCGCGCGTAGTTGCGGCGTTGCTCTACGGCATCACGCCATGGGACGCTATGTCTATCACCGGCGCTACCGTCTGCCTGATCGCCGTCTCCGTCTTCGCTACCCTCTTCCCGGCTATCCGCGCAGCAATGATCCAGCCGTCGCAGGCTTTACGGGACGAGTAGACGTGTTAAGGCGGGCCGTACTTGCTCAGCACCTCCGCGATCTTGCTGCCGTCGCCCACCGCGATGAGCTGCACGTTCTTCAGCGGCACGTACTTCCGCGCCACACGCTGCACCTCCGCCGCCGTCACCGCCATGACTTTCTCCGGATACGTGTCCCAGTAGTCCTCCGCCAGCCCGTACTCGCGGGCCTGCATGCGCTGGCTCAGCACCCCGTTCACCCATTCCAGCGACAGCGCGAAGCCCGCCACGATGGCCCGCGCATCCCCGCCGTAAAGCGCCTGCCGCAGCCGCTCCAGCCCCAGGAACGCGGGCGTCGCACGCATCTGCACCAGTTGGCTGCGCTGCTGCGCCTTCCAGCGGTCCAGTTCGTCCTGCGGAAATCTCGGGTGCAGCAGGACCTGGCCCACCAGATCCAGCAGCTCCTCGAGGTTTTCCGTGGGGGCCGACGCAACCAGCCGTGTGACTTGCGCGCCGCCGCCGCCCCGCCGGGCATGCCCGCGGGATTCATCAGGCTGGTGGCGGACGGCGCCAGATCCACCGCTACGCTCGGGCTGCGCTGGCTTTCGATCAGCATGGCGGGAAGCCCATTCTTCAATTTCCGTTCCGTAGCGCGGGGGAGTTTCACCGGTAGGATCTCCTTCCAGACCGGCGCCAGCTTTCCAGGCTCGCCCAGTTTCAGGTGAGGCGACTATGCGGCCAGGTGGCGCGGAGGGCCGGGCGGGCCCGCCTTCCGCCTGCCTTCATGAACGGGCGTGTCACGGGAGGAATCCACGGCTTCCAGATCTCTGGTCAGCGACGTTGGTTTCAATAGAAGGCCCAACCTCCGGATGCGCGGGCGACTTGCGCTGTAGTCACGATGCGACTACAATAAGACGTGAAGAGCCGGCTTCCAAGGGAGGATCGCCATGAGTACTGCTGACACCTACGTCCGCGCTCGCATAGACAGCGCCACCAAAGAACGCGCCGCTGATGCTCTGGCAGCAATGGGACTGTCCATTTCGGATGCTATCCGCCTGCTGATGTTGCGTATCGTGGATGAGCGTCGTTTACCATTCGAGGTCAAGGCGCCAAACGCGACCACCCGCAAGGCGATTGCCGAGCTTGAGGCGGGGAAAGGCAGGCGCTTCACCAGTACTGATGCACTGATGGCAGACTTGAATGTGGACGATTGAACGGTCATCGGCATTCAAGCGTGACTACAAGCGCGCGAAGGCCACACCGCGCCACAGCAAAGATGTGGATTCGCGCGTGTCAACCGTCGTGGCGCTGCTGCTGTCCGATCAAGTCTTGCCAGAGAATACCCGTGACCACGCCTTGACCGGTGATTGGGTGGGCTACCGCGAATGCCACATCAAGCCCGACCTGCTACTGATCTACCGCAAGCCCGACGCCGACACCCTACGTCTGGCGCGGCTTGGCTCACATAATGAGCTATTTGGCTGAGCCGCTGCACCGCGCCGCCTTCGAACCCGTTGCGAGGATGCACAAGGCACAGCCCCCGCCGGCCATGTTGGAGGCATGCCTTCATATGACATTGCGTAAACCCGCCAGCGTGAGAGGGAAATCCGTGTGCAGCGCTTTCACCCCCCTACCGAGGTTCGCCCGTAGGCTCGTAGTATGTTTCACAAAGGGTAACAAAGGGTAGAATCTGAGACACTCCGCTGGCTTGGCGGCGGGCGTTTCGCAAAGGGTTCCCAGGTAAATGAGATACACATGCCCGGCGTGTAACTGGACCGGTAACCCGACCGCGCCGATATGGGCAAGGCGGAGAAAGCGCCGAACTGACCGAAGCGTGCCGTTCTAGTTATTGGACTGCGACAGTTGCTCTCGCGGGGCGGCTGTACACAGCCTCACAAGTGATTGCGCATCCGCTCCCTCACGGTCGCGGCTCCGCTATAGATTCGGAGCCGCGCGCGTCAGCGAGCGGTCTGGAACCTGGCGCAGCCATCAATGGCGCTGTGTATAGCGTCAGCCGACA
>Ga0315282_10005565_pt1 | contig 21410 bp, 16 predicted proteins | sample YL17G07_20_MG_FD_203693 | JGI IMG/M metagenome (GOLD analysis project Ga0315282, IMG submission 203693) | Sediment microbial communities from Yellowstone Lake, YNP, Wyoming, USA - YL17G07_20 | ecosystem: Environmental > Aquatic > Freshwater > Lake > Sediment | place: USA: Wyoming | collected... | reverse complement strand
TTAAGCATGGCAATCACCACGGCATTGGAATCGAGGATCGAAGAAAAAAGTAAATTTGTGGATATATTGATCAATGAAATCGGCAAGGTGATCGTAGGCCAGCGGGTTTTGGTGGAGCGAATTCTGATCGGAATCCTTTGCGACGGCCATGTGCTGATCGAAGGTGTGCCCGGATTGGCCAAAACGTTGGCTGTAAAAACCTTTGCGCAATCCATCAGAGGCAGATTTGCCAGGCTTCAGTTTACGCCTGATCTTTTGCCTGCGGATTTGATCGGTACGCAAGTATTCGATCCGAAAACCGGAACTTTTGCGACCAAACTAGGGCCGATTTTTGCGAATTTTGTTTTAGCGGATGAAATCAACCGCGCCCCGGCCAAAGTGCAATCGGCCCTGCTTGAGGCCATGCAGGAGCATCAGGTGACAATCGGTGAAGCCACACACAAACTTCCCAGGCCGTTCCTGGTCTTTGCCACGCAGAATCCCATAGAGCAGCAAGGGACGTATCCGCTGCCGGAGGCGCAAGTGGATCGCTTTATGTTGAAGGTTAAGATCACTTATCCGAACCGCGAAGAAGAGTTTGAGATCATGCGGCGCATTGGCGGCCCCATGTTGCCCGAGGTGCAACCCGTATCCAGTCCCGATGAGATCGCTGAGGCCAAAGACTTGATATTCCAAATTCGCGTGGATGAAAAAATCTACCGGTATATTCTGGATCTGGTTTTTGCCACGCGCGAGCCTCACAACTATGGCCTGGGCGATCTGACCCCGCTTATCGAAGTCGGATCATCTCCCCGCGCCAGCCTTTATCTGCTGGCCGCGGCAAGGGCGCACGCTTTCTTATGCAGGAGAGGCTATGTAAAGCCCGAAGATGTAAAAGCAGTGGCGTTTGATGTGCTGAGGCACAGGGTGATTCCCACCTATGAAGCTGAAGCGGAAGGAATTCTACCCGAGCGTATCCTGGAAAAAATACTGGATACGGTAAAGGTTCCATGATGTATAAGCGCATGACGAGTCACCCTAATCCTTTCTTTCGGAGACGCAGTCTTGCTTAGCCGAGAGGTATTGGCAAAAGTCAGAAAGATCGCCATCCTTACCCGCAAACAGGTTGACGAAACGTTTGCCGGCGAATACCTCAGCGTGTTCAAAGGCCGAGGAATGGAGTTTTCCGAGGTTAGGGAATACGTGCCCGGCGATGACGTCCGAACGATCGATTGGAACGTGACCGCCCGAATGGGCAGGCCCTTCGTGAAGCAATTTGTCGAGGAACGGGAACTGACGGTGATTTTGGCTGTGGACGGCAGTTTATCAGGCGAATTCGGATCCGAAGCAAAGACAAAAAGAGAGACCGCGGCAGAAGCTTGCGCCGCATTGGCTTTAGCTGCCGTGACTAATAACGATAAAGTCGGATTGCTGCATTTTACTGATCGGGTCGAACGCTATTTGCCTCCCAAAAAAGGAGCAAAGCACGTGATGCGCGTGATCCGGGAAATCCTTGGCTTCGAGCCGCAGGGAAGGGGAACGAATATAGCTGGCGTGCTTGATTTTGTGAATCGAGTCGTTAAAAAGAAGGCTGTATTATTTTTAGTATCCGATTTTATCGACAAAGGTTACGAAAAGCCCCTCTCGGTTGCAGCAAAACGACATGATCTGGTCGCTATCAGGATTATGGATCCGAGAGAGAGCGAGCTTCCGAACGTGGGACTAGTCGAGCTGGAAGATGCCGAAACAGGCGAGATAGTTCTGCTGGATACCTCGTCGAAAAAAATTCGAGCGACATACAAAAAAATTGCGGATGAGTTCACTACGCGCTTGGAAGACGAACTGCGGATGTTATCCATTGATCGCATCGAAATTGCCACCAACGCCGATGTGACGAATCCCCTTATCCGCTTCTTTAAGGAGCGGGAGCGTCGAATCCGGAGGTAATTAATGGACCGAAAACTGCTGGTGATTATATTGATCCTTTCATTCGTGAATGTCGGCGGGCTGGCTTATATCACTTTCCAGAAACAAGCCGCTCCTTACGTGCAGACAAAAAATCCGGAGAAGCTGCGCGAATTGGCAAATGCTCTGACCACTCGCGGGCTGTATCCGGAAGCGGCCCTCACTTTAAGGCGCTATTTAAACGACGCGGAGAATCTCGCTGATGAACAGCGCGCCTCTATTTTGTACAACATCGCAAATATTTTGGAAGAAAAGGTTCAAGATTATCGTTCTGCGCTGGCCACTTACGAAGAGATACGCAGCTTATACCCTAATTTCAGCTTGAAAAGCGAGGTGAACAAGCGCGCCGTGGCTTGCCTGGATAGAATGGGGCTGTCTTTGGACGCCAAGAATCTTATGGATGAGACCGCCAAAGTGCCGTCCCAAGCAAAGGCAGTAAAACCGGAAGAAGTGCTGGCTCAGATCGGCAACAAACAGATTACAAAAGAGGATCTGGAATCCGAGATTCGAATGATGCCTGCTACGATTCAAAAAGAATTGGCGAACGATAAATCAAAACGCAAAGCTCTTTTAAATTCGCTGGTTGCCCAAGAGCTGATGCTGGGCAAGGCAGCAGCCAGAAACCTCGATAAAGACCCTGAAATTTTGAAAATGACCGAAAAATCAAGACAGATGTTCATGGTTCAAAAACTGCTGAGCGAGGAAATACAAAAAAGCCTGGCAGCGGACAAGGTGGATTTGGCCAGCTATTACGAGGCGCACAAAGATCATTTCACAAAAAATGGCAAAACCTTGTCGTTTGAAGAAGCCAAGCCTTATATTGAACAGGATATCGTCGCGCAGAAACAGGATGAAATTGTCGGCCGTATGGTCGATGAGCAAAAGAAGCTTCAGGCTGTAAAAGTCTTTGAGGATCGCATGTAGAAAGAAGGATGCGCAGAGGCTTCAAAAACGGATTCCTGCGCAAGACAGAGTTGATAATATCATGTCGTCGGCAATAAGGATTTTCATATCGATCTCTTTCGTATTGCTTTTAGCGGTCACAGCCGTTGCTCAAGTCGTTACGCAGCCGCTGCCCGGCGCTCAATCGCTTCCGCCGCCCTCCGGCGTATTGCCGAACAATCCGGGGATGCCTTCCGCACCGCCGGGACAGGCGTTGCCCGGTCCTTTGACCCCGGCCATGCCTCAGGCGGGTTCCGCAGGGCCTTCGCAGGCTCCTTCACCGCCGCCATTGCCTGAGCCTGCGCCGGGCAAGGATTCTCCTTCCGGCGTAAAGGTTGAAGTCGTCGCTCAGCCGATCAAGATTACCGTGGGCGATCCGATCAAATACACGGTGAGGACCGTTTATCCTAGTTCCTTGTCGATTACACCACCTTCTACAGGAGAAAATCTGGGCGATTTTGAAATCCTCGATTACAAAGTGGGAGAGCCGAAAAAAGAGGGATCGGATAAAAAATCCATTGCAGTCACCTATACGATCACGACGTTTGAGGTGGGAAAATTCAACATTCCGGCGCCTATTGCAAAGGTCGCTCTCAAGTCGGGCGGCGAAGAGGAAGCGCGGGGCACTGAGATAAGGATTGAGGTGGCGGCTGTAGCGCCTCAAAATGCGACCCAGATCAAAGATATCAAAGCGCCCGTGGTGCCGCCCGCAAACTGGAAGCCGGTTCTGATAGCCGCTGCAGTGCTTCTGATTTTAATTGTCAGCGCGGTGTTGCTTTATCGCACTCTCAAACGTCGCGCCAAACCGATAGCAGAGCCGGAGCCGATCCCACCGCACGATTTGGCGATGTCCAGGCTGTGTGATCCGGAACTGATCAAATTGATGACGGATGAAGATTCAAGGCTGTTCTATTTTCAGCTTACTTTGATTCTGCGCGATTATCTCGAAGGTCGATTCGATTTAAAAGCGCCTGAGATGACCACTTCTCAAACCCTCGAAAAGCTGCCGTCAATCGAATTGCCGGAGCTGGTTGCAAATATTCCTGAAGATATTTTGGTTCGAGGCGATCTGGCCAAATTCGCAGGCGAGTCGTTCCATTCTGATATTCGAAAAAGGGATATCGAAAAGGTGCGGGAATTTGTCGAAGCCACGCCGCCGCCTCCACCGCCGGAACCGGAGGAGGCCGACTCTCAACCTGAAGCGGAGGGAGCGCCGCAAGATATCGAACCGGTTCCTGCGGATGGACCGGCAAAAGATGCGCTCAAGGAGCTTCGGCCCAAAGGAATATCAGAGGAAACTCGCCGGAAGATTTTACGTCATGCCATTGAACGAATGAAAAAAGAAAAGCAACAGGAAACCGGAGGTCCCGTGCCGGAAGCGCAATTGATCGGCGCCTCGGATAAGGAAGGAGATCGGCAATGAGAATCGCCTTCCAGAATCCATGGCTCTTGTTTCTGTTGGCGCTTTTGCCTCCCTTGGTGTGGTTTTATGCCGTGCGGCGATATAAGAGGACGACGGCGATTCGATTTTCATCTGTGGATATCGCTCGCAAGACCCCTATCGGTTGGAAGGTAAGGCTCAGGCATCTTCCTTTTGGATTGCGCGTAGCCACACTTGCCTTATTTATTATCGCGTTGGCAAGACCACAGGCCGGGACCTCTCACGAGACAGTCACAAGCGAAGGCATTGATATAATGATGGTGCTCGATACTTCCGGATCAATGAGAGCGGAAGATTTCGAGCCGAGAAACCGTCTTGAAGCAGCTAAGCAGGTAATCTCGAATTTCATTCAGGAGCGAAAAGGAGATCGAATCGGATTGGTTCTTTTTGCCAGGAGAGCTTTTACTCAATGCCCGCTGACCCTGGATTACGGCGTTCTGATCGATTTTTTGGAGCGTTCCCATATAGGGCAGATTCAGGACGGGACGGCGATCGGTATGGCTATCGCCACAGCGGTGAATCGACTCAAAGACAGCGTCGCAAAAAGCAAGGTGATCGTGCTTTTGACAGATGGCATCAATAATGCGGGCTCTATTGCGCCGGCCACAGCAGCAAAGCTTGCCAAGGCAATGGGCATTAAAATTCATGCAGTCGGCGTAGGCAAAAAAGGAACTTCATTATATCCGATAGACGATCCGATTTTTGGCAAGCGATATGTTCCCATGCAAAATGAGTTGGATGAGGACTCACTGATGGAAATCGCGAAAATAGCCAACGGTACATATCATCGGGCCACGGATTCGAATTCTCTGGCGAATATCTATCAAGAAATAGATAAGATGGAAAAAACGAAGGTCGATATGGAGACCACAGTCGAATACAAAGAAATTTTTTGGCCTTTTCTTTTGGCCGGCGTAATTCTGTTTATCGCTGAAGTCGTCTTATCCAATTCTATATTCCGGAGGGTCACATAAGGTGAAATTCGGCAATCCGGATCTATTGGCTTTGCTGTTGCTGGTGCCTTTGATCGGGGTGCTGTTGGCGATCTCGTCCGTCCGCACGCGCAAACTATTGAATGCTTTCGCCGGCAAACAGATGTGGGCAAAGATTCGGCCGTTCCACTCGTCTGCAAGAACCGGGGCTAAAAGTGCTCTGATGTTGTTCGGCCTGGCGTTATCTTTATTCGCTTTATCCAGACCCCAATTCGGCATGGTGTTTGAGAAGCTCAACCGTAAGGGCCTCGATCTCGTTGTGTTGGTGGATACCTCTAAAAGCATGCTGGCTGAGGATTTTAAACCCAACCGTCTTGCCAAGGCCAAGCACTCCATCAGCAAACTGATTGATCGTCTTCACGGCGACCGAATTGCAATTGTTCCCTTTGCGGGAGAACCTTTCGTTTTATGTCCATTGACGCTCGATTATTCGGCGGTAAAGCTTTTCTTGGATGTTGTGGATGAACGAACCATTCCGCGGCCCGGAACGGGAATCGGCAAAGCCATCGAAAAAGGGTCGAGCGTTTTTGATACGACGGGGCGGAAATACAAGGCGATGATTCTTCTTACAGATGGGGAGGACTTGGAAGGCGATCCTGTGGAAGCCGCAAAAAAAGCGGCTGAACAAGGAGTGCGCATCTATACGGTCGGTATTGGCGGGGAGGCGGCGGTTCCTATTCCGGAAAAAGATTCGGAAGGCAAGGCTGCCGGTTTTAAAAAGGACAGATCGGGCAAAATGGTGCTCACCAAAATGGATGAAACCGTACTGGAAAAAATAGCTTTGCTGACGGATGGCAAGTTTTATCGCGCCAGCTATAAAGAAATGGAATTGGATGAGATTCTCGCGGAAATAAACAAATTGGAGCGCCGCAAATTGGAAAGCCGCATGGTCACCCGTTATAAAGAGCGTTATCAGTGGTTTCTCGGCCTGGCTTTTGCCGCCCTGTTCGCCGAATCCTTTATTTCCGAACGTCGTCGCAGAAAGGAAAAGGAGATTCGCTGATGAGAGCCGGTCATCTTAAAATACTTCCGATAATATTATTGCTGGCGACATTATCATTCGGATTTGCATGGGGAGCGGCTGCCAAAGCAATCAAAGCGAACGCCCTTTTCGCCACAGGAAAACTGGACGAGGCGCTAAAAGCCTATACGGACGCCCAACTCGATTCTCCCGAATCTCCGGAGCTTCATTTCGACATCGGCAACGTGCTGTACCGCCAAGGAAAATATAAGGAAGCGCGAACCAGCTTTCAGAAAGCGCTGGCCTCGGATGATGTGAAGTTGCAGGCAAAAGCCTTTTACAATATCGGGAATTCTTATTTCAAAGAAGGCAATCTGCCGGAATCCATAATGGGCTATAAAGAATCGCTGCGCAGGGTTCCCACGGACCAGGATGCCAAGCATAACCTGGAGCTCGCCCGAAAACTTCTGAAACAAAAACAAGAGCAACAGCAACAGGAGCAACAGCAACAGCAGCAACAGAAAAAGGAAAATCAGGAACAGCAGACCCAGGAGAATCAGAAGAAGGACCAGGAGAATCAACAGGAGCAACAACAGCAGGAGCAGCAGAAGAAGCCGGAAGATCAACAAAAGCAAGAGCAACAAGAGAAACAGGAGCAAATGCAGGAAGGACAAGAGCAACAACAGCAAGAACAAAATCAGCCGGATACGGAAGGCGAGAAACAGGAGATGTCTCAGGAGCAAGCTGAGCGTATACTCCAGTCTTTGTCGAATGAAGAGATGGAGGAGCAGAAAAACCAAATGATGATGCCGTCATCAGGCGAGAGCGCTCCGGAAAAGGACTGGTAGAGAGCATTTATGCGTCAATGGATAATCGCCATTGTTTTGATTTTGTTTTCGGCCTGCGCGGCTTTCGCCGCGGGACAGGTGAACATTACCCTAAGCAGCGAAAACAATGCCGTGGAGGCGGGACAACCGTTTAATCTTAATGTTCAAGTGGATGCCGGTGGACTTCGCAGCCTCCCCAGGCCCGATCTTACCTTGCCTGGCGGTATTGCATTGATCGGAACACCTTTATCGTCTCAATCATTCCAGCTCATCAACGGGAGGATGAGCGTAGCGCTGACTTACGGTTTTCAGGTAGTCGGAAGAAAACCCGGAAAATATTCGATCGGGCCGGCTACTGTGGAGGTCCGCGGGTCGAAATACTCTTCCAATACTGTGACAGTCCAAATATTGGGCTCCGGTCAGCAGTCCGCGCCTCTTCCCGCTGCACCGGCCGTACCGGATGCGATCCCTTCCCAAAGCGGTGGAGGAAAAAAGCCGCTTTTTATTCGCGCTATTATTGATCCCACTGAAACGGTCGTAGGCGGGCAGGTGATAGCATCCTATTATTTTTATACAAGGGTGTCGGTCGGCGGGCTGACTATGGAGTCGATTCCCGATTTTCCAGGATTTGTCGTCGAAGAGCTGGCTTCTCCGCAAAATCTGGATTTTCAGACTGTTGTGATGGATGGCATGCAGTATAAGGCCGCCCTGGTAAAAAGGGTCGCCTTGTTTCCGGTCAATTCAGGCAAACTGACTGTTGGTTCGTTAGCCTTACGGGCAAGTGTCAAAAAAGCGCCTCGCAGAGATCAGTTTTTCGGGATGGATCCATTCGATATCGACAGCTTTTTTTCGCCCGGGCAACAAGTCAGTATCGCAAGCGAGCCGGTCATCGTTAATGTAAGACCGTTGCCCAATGAAGGCCGGCCAAGCGGTTTTGCAGGCGCAGTGGGCTCTTTTCAATTAGGTGTGGCCTTGGATCAGAACGCCGTTACGGTCAATACACCGGTTACGTTGAAAGTGGTGGTTGAAGGCAAAGGAAATGTGCGGCAGATTTCCTCACCTATCGTTCCATTGGATAACGGCATTTCAAAATATTCCGAATCGAGCAACGAAGAGATCAACGCCGGTTTTAAGGAAGTTCTGGGCAAAAAAACATTTGAGATTATTTTGGTGCCGCAACAGCCGGGGAATCTGAAAGTGGGTCCCATCACTTTGCCTTATTTTGACCCTTGGGCCGGAAAATATGTGGTCGCCTCAGTCGATCCTTTGACTCTCGCGGTCTCAGGACAGGCCGTGCAATCGGCGAAAGAGCCGAGGGTGATTTCCAAAGAAGCAGTGATGCTGGCCGGTCAGGATTTACGTTATATCAGGCCGGATGCCCAAAAACTTCGAATGAACGGAAGTCCCTGGTTCGTTCATTCGCTTTCGTGGATTTTTGCTTTGTTGGGTCCTTTGGCCGTGATCATCAGTGCGATTCATAAATGGCGGGCCGCTCGATTGGCTTCTGATATGACGGCGTTGCGCAGGTTGAGGGCGTCTGCGGCTATAAAAAATGCGAAAAAACGATTGGCCTTGGCCGCTAAATCAATCCAGGCGGACGATGCCGGTTTTACAACCATTCTTTCGGAATCCTTGATGGAATATATCGCGGATAAATCCGACCGCAACGCCGCCGGGCTTATCGAATCGGATATTAGAAAGATTTTATCCGACTTGGGTGCAGGCCAAAGAGAATCTGAAGATATGCAGGCAGTGTTGGACGAGTGCTCCGGCGTGCGTTTCGGTGGAAAGTCGCTTTCCCGGGAGCAGCGGCATGAATTGTTATCCCACGCAGAGAATGCAGTGATCGGCATTGAACAATCGGTAAAAAAAAGGGCCGGCAAATGAGATCCGTCGCCGTGACATTATTATTTATTTTATTGTTTTGCTCGTCTTCATTTGCCGCAGGCGAGTCCGCCGCCGCTTTGTATAATCAGGGAAACAAACTCTACGCAGCGAGCCAATACGATGAAGCGCTGAGGCATTACGAAGGAGCTTACACCGCGGGAGCGCGAGATCCGCGGTTGTTTGCAAATATGGGCAATGCAGCTTACAAAGGCGGGAAAATTGGGATCGCGGTTTGGTCTTTCAAATCAGGGTTGGCTCTTGCGCCGCGCGATGAAGATTTGGAATTTAATTATGGTTTTGCTATTGCCCACACGATGGATGAGACGCCTCCTTCCATGGATTTATTGGTCACAAAAATTTGGAAGGGATTGGCCGGATATTTCACGGCATCTGAGTTTGCCGGAGTTTTTCTTGCAGTGCTTTTTCTGCTTTGCATTGCAGCTCTTGTAATTATCCATTCAGATCCGGGAACTCGGATTCGGACCGTTGCCGTTTGGGCTTGTGTGGCTTTAGGGCTGATGATTCTGGTTTGGTCTTTTCCGACAGCCGTAAAACTGTATGAATATTTTTATACGACCAGTGGGGTGCTGCTCGATCATGAGATTCAGGTGCGCTCGACACCCGACGACATCGGCCCGGTAGTATTCACCATTCATGAAGGAATCGAATTTGAGATCACGGAGAAAAGGGGCAATTATGCTCACATTCGCATACCGACCGGTTATGCCGGATGGATTCCGACGTCATCATATCGCATAATCAGCCCATGAAAATTTTCCTCTCCTTTTTCTTTCCAAGAGCAAAACGCGCCAAAGAGACAAGTAAGCCGATATTCTTTTGGCGTCATCTGGTAGTATTGTCGCCATAATGAAGATGGCTCAAGACATTTCCTGAAAGGTTGGTGAAATCCATGAGCCAAAAGAGTCTTTTTCTGGTGGACGGATCAGGCTTTATTTTCCGAGCCTTTTTTGCCTTGCCCAGATTGGCCAACTCAAAGGGATTGCCGACCGGCGCCATATATGGGTTTGCACAGATGCTCGACAAACTGGTTCGCGACATGAACCCTCCTTACCTGGCCGTTTGTTTCGACGTCAAAGAAAAAACCTTCCGTCATGAAATGTATCCGGCATACAAAGCAAATCGGCCGGAGCCGCCCGAGGACTTGGTCCCGCAATTCGATTGGATTCACCGGCTCGTTGAGGCCTTTAACGTTGCCAAATTGACTGCGCCCGGTTTCGAAGCGGACGATATTATTGCAACGCTCACGCAAAAGGCGCTGTCCGAGGGCTTCGATCGAGTCGTTTTGGTCACCGGCGATAAGGATTTATACCAGCTTGTATCGGACAAAGTGGCCTTGTACGATCCTCGAAAAGATATTTGGGTTCATCCTGCCGATGTAAAGGAGCGATACGGCGCTGATCCTGTCCATGTGGCTGATTCGCTTGCGCTGATGGGAGATTCGGCCGACAACGTCCCGGGAGTTCCGGGAATCGGAGAGAAGACTGCGAAAAAACTTATGGAGCAATATGGCTCTTTGGATTCGCTGTCCGCCCATCTCGCCGAAATTTCAGGAAAGCTCGGCGAGATTCTTGCCGCACATTTCAGCGATGCGGTTTTTGCAAAGAGCCTTATCAAATTGAGGCATGATGTTCCGTTGAATATTACTTTGGAGCAAATGCGCTACTCGAAGCCGAATGTCCAGACTTTGAGCAAGATTTATATGGAGTTGGAATTTACCCAGCTTCTTGTTTCGCTTTCAGGCATGGAGAGCATCAGCAGAGAAAATTATCGATTGATCACCGATGAGGCCTCATTAAAAGAGCTTGCAGGAAATCTGGCCCGGCAAAATAAAAAAGGGTTTGCGGTCGATACCGAAACCACAGGCGTCGATCCTATGAAAGCCAGGTTGGTGGGCATGTCGTTCTGCTGCGACGAGAAAGAGGCGTTTTATATTCCGTTGGGCCATGACTATTTGGGAGTGCCGCCCCAGGTGAAATTTGAGAAGGCGCTGGAAATTTTAAGCCCAGTGCTCGCAGATCCTCAGATTCCGAAAACAGGCCACAACATCAAGTACGATTGGATCATCTTGGAGCGTGAAGGAATTCAATTGGCGGGTGTTGCGGATGACACGATGGTCGCAAGTTATGTGCTTAACCCGGGCAGAAAAAGTCACGGCCTGGACGCGCTTTCGAGAGAGATCCTTGGCCACGCCACCATCACATACGAAGATGTGTGCGGCAAGGGAAAAACACAAAAGACATTCAATGAGGTGGATCTGAAATCGGCCTGTGATTACGCCGCCGAAGACGCTCACGTGACATGGCTTTTGCGCAATCGGTTAATCAAGGAACTTGTCGCATCCGATTTGGATAATCTTTATCGACAATTAGAGGTGCCGCTCATAGAAGTGCTGGCGCGGATGGAGATGAACGGCGTAAAAGTGGACATCCCCTTTCTGCGTAAACTTTCAAAGGAAATGACCGAAGAACTTACGGACCTAACAAATCGGATTCATGAAATGGCCGGAACGCCGTTCAATCTTAACTCGCCGAAACAACTGGCCGAGGTGTTGTTCGACAGGATGAAATTGAATCCTGTCAAGCGAACCAAGTCGGGCCAATCGACAGATGTATCGGTGCTCGAGGTATTGGCGAAAAAACATCCGTTTCCGGGAATGATTTTGGATTATCGAACCATTTTCAAGCTGAAGAACACGTATGTGGATGCGTTGATTTCAATAGTGCATCCGCAAACAGGCCGCATTCATACAAGCTTCAACCAAACCGTTACGGCGACCGGTCGTCTTTCAAGCTCCGAGCCGAATTTGCAGAACATCCCGATTCGCACAGAGCAGGGGCGGCGCATTCGCCGCGCATTTGTGCCTGAGAACGGATATAGCCTTATCGTCGGAGATTATAGCCAGGTAGAGCTGCGCCTTTTTGCGCATGAGGCGGATGACGAAAATATGATCGAAAGTTTTTTAAGAGGCGAAGATATTCACAAGCGGACAGCCTCGGAAGTTCTGAATAAATCCATAGATGAGATTACGGATGAAGACCGAAGGTTGGCCAAGACCATCAACTTTGGAATTTTATACGGAATGAGCGCTTTTGGGCTGGCGCAGCAGCTCGATATTTCAAGGACGCAGGCCCAAGCTTACATAGATACTCATTTCGCCAGATATCCTAAAGTCCGGAAATGGCTCGACGAAACCATCGCCAAGGCCCGCGCAGACGGATGGGTGATGACTCCTTTCGGACGCCGCAGATTTTTACCCGAGATCAATTCAAGCGACCCGATTCAGCGGGCTGCGGCGGAGCGCACCGCCATCAACACCCCGATCCAGGGTGGCGCGGCCGATTTGATCAAAATGGTCATGCTTTCACTTCATCGCCGCATTGCGCAAGAGAAATTGCCGTACAAAATGATCCTACAGGTGCACGATGAGCTTGTTTTGGAGGTCCCGGACTCGGAAATGGAAAAAGCCGTGAAGTTCATCCGCCATGAGATGGAATCCGTTGCGGATTTAAAGGCTCCGTTGAAAGTCGATATCGGGGTTGGAAAAAATTGGGCGGAGGCGCATTGAAAAAAATAGCATGAACGACTTAAAGGCCGTGATATTCGATCTGGATGGAACGTTGGTGGATTCTGCGGACGACATCGCCTTCGCAGTGCAAAGGGCATGTCGGATGATAGCCGGAGTCGAACCTGAATTGTCCGCCGTGCGCCCGCTTATCGGTATTCCGCTTTCAGTAATATTTTCCGAATTTTTAGGCGAGCAGCATCGTCGATTGCTTTCGCGCTGCGTAGAAGAATACAAGCGCTACTTTTTCGATCATTGCGCCGACAAATCAGATCTTTTCCCGGGCGTAGCGGAAACTCTCGATTCGCTTCGATCGCGCGGATTTTCTTTGGCTGTGGCGACGACCAAGATGACTTTTATGGCTGAGCGTGTGTGCAATCTTTTCGGACTTGCGCCGCTCTTGAATACGATTCAAGGCACAGATGACATGCCGGCCAAGCCTAATCCGGCGGTGATATTGAGGACATGCGAAAAGCTTCGGTGCGATCCGGTTTGCGCTCTGGCCGTCGGCGACACTCCATCGGACATCGAAGCGGGAAAAGCCGCGGGCTGCAGAACGGCCGCGGCATGTTGGGGCATCGGCGATCCTTTTGTGCTGGCCGAAGCAAAACCTGATATGATGCTGGAAAACATTTTCGAACTGATCGAACGTTGCGGATGAAACTCCTATGCGGGCAATGAAGTGAGTTCTGTAAAGCCTTACAGCATTTTCGACGCCTCAAAAGCTCTGGAATTCGACTCCATTTTGGACAAGCTTGCCGGATTCGCTGAAACGGCGTTGGGAAAACAGAGGTGTCTTGAACTGCCGTTTCTGGATTCGCCGGAGGAAGTCCGCATTGCGCTGAGAGAAGTCAGTGAAGGCCGCAGCCTGGCGGAACGCGGCGCGGCGCCGTCGCTTGTGGGTTTGACGGATCTTACAAAACACCTGAAGCGCGCCAGAGTTGCGGCAGTCCTTGATGCGCGCGAGCTTTTTGAAACCGCGGACGTTCTTGCCGCGAGCCGCCGCACCCGTCGCTTGCTGGAGACCGAGGCGGAAAAAGTTCCCAGACTTTCCGAATTGTCCGTGCGCCTGCTTTTTTGCCCGGCTTTGGAAAAGGAAATCGCGCGCTGCATAGATCGCGACGGGAATGTCGTCGATTCTGCGAGTCCCGAACTCATGGAACTGCGTGCGCGATACAGGCAGGTTCACGATCAGGTTCATGACGTGTTGGAAAATTTGCTGTCCAATCCGAAGTATGAAGATGCGTTGCAGGAGCCCATTTTTTCTTTGAGATCCGGAAGATTTGTGATTCCGGTGAAGATCGAAAAGAAGGGCAAGATAGAAGGCATCGTTCACGACATTTCCGCCTCAGGATTATCTCTGTTTATAGAGCCGTCCGAGGTGACGGGCCTGAACAACCTGCTTCGAACCTGCGAGCTAGAGATCGAGCGCGAAATATACCGGATTCTTATGGCCCTCACTTATCAAGTGGCGGAAGTGGCGGATGAGTTGGAAGCCACGGTGGACACGCTTGCCGAATTGGACAATGTAATGGCAAAAGCGCGATATTCCATATACGCGAACGGGTCCGCGCCGGAGGTTTGCGAGAACGGCGATATTGATCTCAAGTCCGTCCGTCATCCGCTTCTTTTGGAAACCGTAGCCAAGGTGATCCCGAACGATTTGAGGTTCGATCCGGAAGTCAGGGTCATGGTGGTGACCGGCCCAAACACCGGCGGCAAAACCGTTCTGCTGAAGAGCCTGGGAATTTGTGCGCTCATGCTGCGAGCCGGAATGCACATCCCCGCAAGTCCGGATTCGCGGCTTTCGTTTTTTACGCGAATCTTTGCCGTCATAGGCGACCAACAATCCATAGAGCGCAGCCTTTCCTCGTTTTCCGCTCATATATTGGCGTTGACGCATATTATCGAAGAGGTGACGCCAAAGAGCCTGGTTCTGATCGACGAGTTGGGCGAGGGCACAGATCCTATGCAAGGCGTGGCTTTGGCAAAAGCTGTTTTGGAAAAACTTGATGCGCCGATGCGTCAGACCCTCATCACCACGCATTTCATGGAGCTGGCGGCCATGGCGCAGGCGCATCCGCATTTCGCCAATGCCTCGGTGCAATTTGATCCGGTCAAGCTGGAGCCGACATATCGTTTGGTGTCCGGCGTGCCGGGCAGATCATCGGCCTTTGCTATTGCGGAAAGACTCGGCATGCCGGCGGATGTAGTGGCCAGAGCCAAAGAGATGGCTTTTGGCCAGGATCATCAACTCGACGCCTTGGTCGCAAAATTGGAAGAAGAGATTCAGGCCGCAAAGCGAGAGAAAGAGCGAGCCGAAAAAGCCAGGGAACAAGCTGAGGCTGCGGCTGAACGCGAAAAGAAAATCGCCGATGAACTTCAATCGAAAAAGGCGCGTTATGTGGAAGAAGCCTTGGAAGGATTTCGCAAAGAGCTTGCCGAGGCCAAAGATAATATCCGGGAGGTGATACGCGATCTTCAGGCGGATAAGTCTCACATTCAAATAAAAAAAGCCAAAGAGCAATTGGAGCGGATCGAAAAATCAGCGGAATCCTGGGCGCCCCATGAGGCGGATAAAACGCCGTCGTTTTTAAATCCCGTGATGGATTGGAGCAATCTGAGCACGGGGAGTCCGCTATATGTAGGCCCGGTCGGCGAGGACGGCATTTTGGAAGAAGGCCCTGATTCAAAAGGCAATGTAAAAGTGGCCGTGGGAGGCAAGCACATGACATTGCCGGCGTCCCGGATTTTCTTGCGCCGCGACGAATCGGCCAGGCCCAAGACAGCGCCGAGCATGGCCGTTTCGGCTCTTGCCGACGAGCGCCGCACGCTCGATCTGCGCGGGTTCCGAGCAGAAGAGGCCGTGCCGGAATTGATCAAGTTTCTGGATGAAGCGCTGCTGAGCCGCCTGCCTCAAGTCATAGTCATTCACGGCCATGGAACGGGAGTTCTTAAAAAAGAAGTGCGCGGCTATCTTTCCGGCTCTCCGTATGTGCGCTCGTTTCGCCCTGGCGTCAAAGGCGAGGGAGGCGACGGCGCAACCATAGTGGAGCTGGACTTGTAGGCACAAACGCCCCGACTCAACCGTACTCGTCGCAGGCCGCCTGTGTATTGCTCTCCGCCATTGCGGAATATTCATTGATATCTTAATATTATTGATCTCTACAACCTCGCATCGGAGTTGATATTGAAAAATAAGCTCAAGTTTGTCGGACAACGACACAAACAAGCTGTTGAGAACATCATTGCGTTCCTGGAGCCTGAAGATCAGCCTGTTTTTCTGGTGACGGGCGATCCGGGAATGGGCAAAAGCCGCGTTCTGGACGAGTTCATGGGCCACAAGCTCTTTGACGGCGATTCGCGTTTCGTTAAAAAGTTCATTGTCCATCCCGACGAAACTATTGAACCCTTGCTGATGTTTTGGCTGGAGGATCTGCTTTCAAAGATTTCGCTGTTCAAAGGAAATGAAAAGAGATGGCGCGGAATCGTCAAAGCCATTCCGCAGTTTGGCCCGGGCTTGGAACTTTTTTTCAAGGACACAAGTAAACCGAGCAAGCAAAAGTTTCTCGAAGCCCTTTGTCTGGTCTCTGACAAACTCGATGAGGACGAGCGCCTTGTGATTCTCATCGACCCTTGGGTCGATTTGGGAACCCATGAGAATGCGGAAGTCATAGAGCACTTTGTTTCCGAATGCCCCCCAAAGATCAAATTCATTGTAGCGCAGCGCAAAGACGATCTGCTCGCAACCTCCTCAAAATTTCAAAGGTTGGTCAGAAGGAACAAAGTCGAGTTAATAAAGCTTGAACAAAAAGACGTCGTCGAGGTCCTTTGCGATGATCCGCGCCTTTGCAAAATCGATGAAAAAGACCGCGCGGATTTTAGCCGCAAAACAGGCGGCTGGCCGCTTGCGCTGGCCTCCTATGCACGGGATCTGGAATCCGCAACAGAGGATGCCGCATCAGTCATTGCGAGAATGCCGGATGATCTTAAAACGGATATAGTCGGAAAATACATGCAATTGAGCCCCGATTCCCGCAAGGTAATCGATACGCTGAGTCTTTTGGATATGGCTGCGGATTTTTCAACCTTGGCAGCGCTGACGGAAATGGACAAGGATATACTGTCGTCCGTAGTCGATTCCACTGACGTAGGCAAGCTGATTGAAATCATCGAGGACAATCAAGGCGCTCAATTATTCAGAATGCGCCATGCATTGTATGCCGAATGGATTGTGAAGCGGCTCAAAGCCAGGGAGATTATTGCGGATCGTTATCAAAAAATATCGATATATTTTAAAAGCCGCTTTGATGAAGACAACAAGCGCGCACAAGATCTGATTCATCACTTGAACTTCCTTTATCTATGCGAAGACAAGCAGGCTTTTATTGAAGGGGTCGGCGGATATATCAATATAATACATCGTATGGCTTTATACGAAGCCGTGTTGGACCTGGAGCAAAAGAGGCTGGCTATTTTTCGAGAGATCGGAGACCGGGCCGGAGAGGGAACCACGCTCAACAATATCAGCCAGGTCTATAGGGCTTGGGGCAAGAATGACGAGGCCCTGAAGTATTTGAAAGAGAGCCTTGCGATCAGCCGAGAGATCGGAGACCGGGCCGGAGAGGCTGTGACTTGTTTCAATATTGCGTGTATCTATGAACAACAAGGCAGAATTAAAGAAGCTGTGGAACTGGTGGAGATCACCGTGGAAATCGACAGGCAAACACAGCATCCCGATCTGGAATCGGACACTACGTACCTGAATTCTCTTAAGGCGAAATTGTAGATGCCCTGCAATTAAAATTTATTTTGGATCTCTTTTTCAGGTGAATGAATATTGGTAACATGTACAAAAATGTGTAGGGGCAGGCCCCCGTGCCTGCCCTGGGATTATTGAAGGGTTGTTTTAAGAAAGGGCAGGCACGGGGGCAAAGAAGGGCAGGCGCGGGGGCCTGCCCCTACAGGTCGCAGGCTATTTGGCCGCAGCAGATGATTGATGATATAAAGACACACCTAAACACGGTTTTCGCAAAGGAAGGAGGACATCACACTGAAATCAACAAAAAAGGAACGGAAAGGTAAGGTTTCGCAACCCGCCTTGCCGCTTTATCAATTCGCGGCAAACCTGGTAAAGGAAAAACAAGCAGAGGGCCTGGTGATATTGGACGTCAAGGACCTCTGCTCCTACACGGACAGCCTGATTATCTGCCACGGTCGATCCACAAGGCAAGTGCAGGCCATTGCCGATCACCTGGAATTGCAAATCAAGCACGACAGAGGGCTTCTTCCCATTGGAATCGAAGGCATGGTCGAAGGCAAATGGGTTTTGGTCGACTACGGCAGCGTTGTCATCCATGTGTTTTACGAACCGATCCGGGACTACTACAATCTGGAAGGCATATGGCCAGACGCCAAGCAAATTGCGGTTGATTTTGAATAAGGAGAGGACATGAGACCGTTTCCTTTGACGCCGGAGATACATTTTCTTTCAAAGCTGGCTCTTGATAAACATCCGTCCAAAATCGTTTTGTTCATCATGGACGGAGTGGGCGACCTGCCTGATTTCAATACCGGAAAAACGCCGTTGGAGTCTGCGCGAACTCCCACAATGGACAAGCTGGCCAAAGAAGGAGCTCTTGGCCTATTAGATCCGATTTCTACAGGGATTACCCCCGGATCGGGACCGGCCCATCTGTCGCTCTTCGGATACGATCCGGTTTTTTATGAAGTGGGCCGAGGCGTGCTTTCCGTATTCGGCGTGCGATACCTCGACAAGACGCCGATGTCGGCAGGCCAGCTCGGCGCCAGGATCAACTTTGCGACCGTGAAAAGGCAGGGAAAGGATTTGTCGATCGCGGATCGGCGCGCGGGCCGCATTCAGGATGCGCCTGCCAAGGAGATTGTCGCCGAATTGCAAAGGGCGTATGCCAAATCGCCTGCTCCCGGAGTCAAGGTGGAAATCTTTCACGAAAAGGAGCATCGATGCGCCATGTTGTTGTCGGGAAAAGGGCTTGCTCCAGGCGTTTGCGACACAGATCCCCAAGTGACCGGAAAGCCGCCGATCAAACCGCAACCGGAACCCGAGGCGGCCAATAAAACCGGCGCTGCACGCACTGCAAAGGCGTTGGCGGCGATCATCGATAAAACGGCGAAAGTTCTCATCGATCAGCCTTCGGCGAATTACATTCTCGTGCGAGGCGTGGATGCGTACAGGCCTTTGCCCCAACTACCCGAATTCACAAAGATGCGCTGCCTGGGCGTAGCGTCTTATCCGATGTATCGGGGCGTAGCGCGCCTCGCAGGGATGCACGTTCCGGATAGCGGCGATACATTGGAAACCCAATTGGATACATTGAAAAAACATTGGAACGATTTTGATTATTTCTTCTTTCATGTGAAAAAAACGGACAGCGCAGGCGAAGACGGCAATTTGCAGAAAAAGATCGAGGTGATCGAAAAAGCCGATGAAATTGTCGCCGGCATCATGGAGCTTGGACCGGACGTTTTGGCCGTTACCGCAGACCATTCCACTCCTGTGCTGATGAAAGCGCATTCGTTCCATCCTGTGCCGTTGCTGCTATGGGGAAAATTGATACGGCGCGATGCCGCCGCCTCATTCGGCGAAACGGCCTGTGCTTCAGGCGGTCTTGGCAGAATGCCTTCAAAACAGCTTCTTCCCCTTTTGATGGCGAATGCCGGCAAGCTGGCAAAGTACGGCGCATAATGCAAAATCGCAGATCCGCACCTGCCTGGCTGGGATATTTATGGAATCGCGTCCGAGACTTGTCGGATGTTTTTTTGCCGCCCTTATGCCCTTTTTGCGGCAAAATTCTGATTCCCGGCTCTGATCCCGAGGCTTGCCCCGATTGCGCCGCGTCTTTAAGGCCGGTGACCGCGCCTTTTTGCGAAATCTGCGGAAGACCGAGCCGTGCGATAAAAGAAGGAGGCGCTTGCGTGCAGTGCATAGTTTCTCCTCCATTATGCCGCAAGATACGCTCTGCCTTTTTTCACGAGTATCCTCTCAGCAAAGCGATTTCGGATTTAAAATTCAGGCGCATGATCGTGCTTGCGCGGCCGTTAGCCCGACTTTTTGCGCGTGTGGAGTCTTTGGGGCTTCGTTTTTCGGACTACGATCTGATTTTGCCGGTGCCGCTCCATGTCGCAAGGCTTCGAAAACGCGGCTTCAACCAGGCCTTGTCGCTTATTTGGGAGCTGGCGAAGATAAGGCGGATTTCTTATGATCCGTATATTCTGGCTCGAATCAAAGATACGCCGCCTCAAGTCGGATTAGGAAAGGCTGAGCGCGAGAAAAACCTCGAAGGCGCGATGAAGGTCGTGGTTCCGGAAAAGGTCGTTAAAAAAAGCATCCTGTTGATCGACGATGTCACCACCACGGGTTCTACGCTCAATGCATGCGCAACCGCTTTGTTGTCGGGCGGCGCGACGTTCGTTGACGGCGCATGCCTGGCGTACGCGGATTTGTTATCGGATAAACCTGCAGCAGCAGGGATTTGAGCGAACAGAGGAGCGATAAAATGATCAAAGCTTTTATGCGAGGAATGATGATTGTTTTGACATTAGGCCTATGCGCAGCATGGGCGCAGCAGCTCGATACGTCGAAATACGGCAAGGGGCTGTATGCAGTGGCTGAAACCGATATGGGAACAATCATCATTCGGCTTTTTGAAGATAAAACCCCGAACACTGTCGCCAACTTCGTCGGCCTTGCCACAGGCGCCAAGGAATTTACGGACCCCAAGAGCGGCAAGCCGGTTAAAAAACGGCTCTATGACGGCAGAATCTGGCACCGGGTCATCTCAGGTTTTATGATACAAACCGGCTGCCCTCTCGATCAGGGCGGCTATGAGGCGGGCTTTACATTTCCCGACGAGATTCGGGACGACCTCACGTTTGACAAACCAGGAATGGTCGCCATGGCTAACCGAGGTCCGAATACCAATAGCTGCCAGTGGTTCATTACAGAAGCCCCGCAGCCGCATTTAAACGGCAAAATGACTATTTTTGGGGAAGTCGTGGAAGGGTTGGAGGTTGTGAAGAAAATTGCGCGTGTGCCTACATCCGGACAGTGGAACAAACCGGTTGCGCCGATTCATTTGAAAAAATTGGATATTGTCCGCTCTAATTAAAACTTAAGACCAAAGAAATATAAAAGAAACAGAAGAAAGAAAATCTTTGATTAGAAAATTTCTATTGTCAACCGGTCTGGACTTAAACCACAATTTCTATTAAAGTATTGTCTTCGATTTACGATTAGTATGTAACGTAAATCTGAAGAGAAGTGAAAAGGTTAATTTTTTACAAGGAGGAAGATATGCAAAGAGTTTTAATAACCTTTCTGACAATTGTGCTGTTGACGTTTGCGCTGGCCATTTTCGGATGCAGCTCAAGCGGCGATGATGATGACACCGGAACGCCGCCCGTTGATGATGATTCCGGTGCTGATGACGATGCCGCCGACGATGACGCCGCCGATGATGATGCCGTCGATGACGACGCTGCGGATGACGACACCGTAGACGACGATACCGCTGATGACGACACTGCCGACGATGATACCGCAGACGATGACTCTGCCGACGACGATACCGTTGATGACGACACTACGGATGACGATACGGGAACCGTGATCTTGGACGAGAATTTCGACGGCATGACAATTGACCAACCACCGTCCGCACCCTGGGAAGTGGATGTCACGAACGCCACCATTTTGGTAGAACTAATGCCGACGAAAACCCCCGGCGGGAACGTAGTCTATTTCGACAAAACCGGGAGCGGAGCTAATGACTATGCTAATCTTGTTTATTCG
>Ga0315282_10005564_pt1 | contig 21410 bp, 20 predicted proteins | sample YL17G07_20_MG_FD_203693 | JGI IMG/M metagenome (GOLD analysis project Ga0315282, IMG submission 203693) | Sediment microbial communities from Yellowstone Lake, YNP, Wyoming, USA - YL17G07_20 | ecosystem: Environmental > Aquatic > Freshwater > Lake > Sediment | place: USA: Wyoming | collected... | reverse complement strand
GCCTGGAGCCTTATTCAGGCTTTCGGACATCCAAGCCACATCCAAGGAGTTGATGGAAGATTGAGAAATATAAATCTAGCGGCGATTCATCCCACGGTTAAAACCGTAGGCTTTCTCGCCGAATGCACGGTAATGAGGGGCAAGGGCTCGATATAAACTGGGGGGACGCTGACTATCCGTTGCCAACTGGATGCAATTTGCAAGTGGGCGATAATATTGTTGTCTTCCTCAACAGCGAATTTCAAGTCATTACATATATCATTGACCCCTTTACTCTTTCTTCCTCTGCCGTTGAGCAAGAGACTTTAGTGTCAAACTCTATTGATTCACAAGGCACTCAGCCAACTACCAGCGTATATGAAAGTGACGGATATGCATTTAATTGGAATCAAAGCCATCGATTTACTTGGGCAGATTTACCAATTTATTTCAATTTGGATCCAAGATGGAACAGCTGACATATCCGGTTCGGATGAATTAACTGCTGTGCGAGCCTCTTTCAATACGTGGGAAAATGATTATTTCTCGGGAATCGACTATTACGATAATGGCACATCGTTACATTTTACCTGGAGTCAATTCTACGTTCAGAATATTGGAAATAGACTTGGTTGGGATATTCTTCCTTCTGATTTTGCCAATGCTCTCGGCATAACCTATCATTGGGATACTAGTGATTCAGGTTTTTACAGATTGACCGAGGTGCATACTTTACTAAACGATAATTTTACCTGGTGTATTGGCCAAGTATCTGGACAGCATGATGTCCAGAACATAGCGACCCACGAAATTGGTCATTGGCTAAGATTGCAAGATCTTTATGCTTCTGGTAATTCCGAACAAACTATGTATTGGAGCTCGTCAAGCGGTGAAATAAAGAAAAGATCTCTAGAATATGGGGATATTAACGGAGCTCATTATCTCTATCCTATAGAAAATGACGCTGGCACAGATGGAGATGCCAGCAACACTTTTAGCGGCGCGAATACCGTCTCCATAAGCTACACGTACAAAGGCAGGCTCTGCTACTACCCGTCCCATACCGACACACAGGACTACTACAAAGTTACGGTCGGGTCCACCTACAGGCTGGCATTCCGGATGGTGCCACCATCTTGGGCTAACTTCGATCTGGAGCTCTACTATCCTAACGGCACCTTAGCTGATTACAGCAGGAACACAGGAAACGGTGTGCAAGAGATCATTACTAAGGATCCCATGGGCGTAACAGGAGACTGGAGAATAAGGGTCTATGCGAGTAGCGTACCTATAGTGGGCAATGGAAATTATACGTTCTCAATAACTAATCTGCCTCAATTCGTCCAAACACAAGAACAAGAAGAAGTAGAGTGAGCCAAAGCAGCCACTTCTTTTTTTATTTTTTGTTAATCAAGCAGGTTATCATCAAATATAACGGCAGGTGTTTTCTCCTCGCCCATATACGTCAACCCCTCATCTATTACTGCAAAGCCCACCTCCCTTGCGCTCCAGTTGAGACCCTGTGCCGCTTATATATCCGCGACACTTTCGTCCACCTCGGTAATGCCCAACAGACTAGGGCTTTCCTGCCGAAGAAGTTAAATAATGGCTTTTTATTCTATGCTTTGCTCAGGTGGGCTCATTGAGGAAGAGTCAGATTAAAGGTAAATCTCATTCCATAAGGCCGATAGAGAGCGGAGCACCTAAGTGGGTAAAGTCCTCTGCGGAAGAGGTGGAGTCCATCGTAATGGACGTTGCCAAGAAGGGCGTCCCGCCATCACAGATAGGGGTCCTCCTCAGAGATCAGTACGGGATTCCTCTGACGAGGCAACTCACGGGTAAAAAGCTGGGCAAGGTACTCTCAGAGAAGGGGCTCGCGCCGGAGCTACCTGAGGACCTGTTCAACCTCATAAAGCATACGGGGGCCATCCGCAGACACCTAGAGGAGCACCCGATGGACATGAATTCCAAGAGGGGCCTTCAGCTTCTAGAGTCCAAGATCAACCGCCTCGCAAAGTACTACATCTCTGCGGGCAAACTTCCGCGCGACTGGAAGTACTCCCCAGAGAAGGCCTCAATCCTAGTCCGATAGAGGGAACATGTGTCTTGTCCCTACCTGGGGGATCGTTCTCTTCTTTTGATGAGAGAGCTGACAGCATCGCCGAGGTCCTGTCGGCAATCCCTCCAGGCGAGGAAGCACTCATCATATCCCATCTCGATGCCGATGGGCTATCCGCTGGCAGCATAATGCTCCAAGCGCTGCTCAGGTCGGGTGCATCTCCCCAGCTGAGGATCGTAAAGCAGCTTGATGAGGAGGTCGTCAAGGAGGTCTCCCAGTCCAAGTCCCGTTTTGTCATATTCACTGACTTGGGCAGCGGGCAGAAGTCCCTTCTCAAGAGGATAGAGGGAAAGACCATCCTCTTGGTCGACCATCACCAACCAGAGCAGGTGGATATGGAGCTGCTGGAGCTGAACCCGCACCTCTTTGGCTTCGATGGATCCACAGACCTCTCTGCCGCTGGGACTGCCTACCTCTTAGCGGTCAAGATGAACAAGGCAAATAGATCCCTGATCCCGCTGGCGATAGTTGGCGCTCTTGGCGACATCCAGGACAAGGGGGAGAGAGGCACGCTGGTCGGGATAAATGCTAGGATAGTCGAGGACGCCGAGAAGGATGGCGTATTGATCGTAAAGAAGGGTCTGAAGCTCTACGGGTTTGAGTCCCGACCCTTGGCTCAGTGTCTCGCCTATACAATGGAGCCTTACCTGCCGGGATTAAGCGGGGACGAGGGCGCGTGCTACAAGTTCATCAAGGACCTGGGCATAGAGCCTAGGAAGCCCGACGGCAGCTGGAGGTCCCAAGCGGACCTCTCCAAGGAGGAACTCCGGGCTGCCATAAATGGTGTGATCAAATACCTCATCTCGCAAGGGCTCTCGAGCAGGGACGCAGAGAGCGTGGTCGGCGCCATATACATCTTCACCAAAGAGGCAGCCGATAGCCCGCTCAGGGACGCGAGAGAGTTCTCCTCGTCCATAAATGCGTGTGGGCGTTTGGGGAGGTACGGTCTCGGCGTATCCATCTGCCTGGGCGACCGGGATAAAGCCCTCACCGAGTTCAAGGAGGTCCTGCAAGAGTACAGGCGGACCATCTCGGAATACCTCAGCTGGCTCAGCAATAACAAGGATGCGATCAAGATCCTACCACATGTGCAGGCCATCTACGGCGGGGCGCAGGTGGACGAGAAGATGATCGGCACCCTGGTATCCATTGCGTTCCCGTCCAAACCCTTCACCATGGACCGACCGATAGTGGGGTTCGCTATATCTTCAGGGGTCATGAAAGTCTCGGCGAGGGGGACAGCAGACCTCGTCCGTCGTGGTCTCAACTTAGGGAGGGTCATGAAGGAGGCTGCGGAGAAGCTGGGCGGGACCGGGGGAGGGCACAACATAGCAGCTGGTGCCCAGATTCCGTTGGGCAAGGAGGACGAGTTCCTCTCACTTGCGGAGAGCCTCATATCCAAGACCATGGTCAGTGTCAAGCTTTGAGGTCCGAGATAATCATCAAGGGGAACTACGGGTCAAACCCTCTTGCGGAGAAGGTGCTAAAGGCCGTCCAACCCGACAACAAAGGGGTGCCCGAGGACACATCCATTGAGATGAAGGTCTCAGGCGGCTCCCTCCTGATCAAGGTCTCCTCCACAGGGGAATTGCCGTCCTTCCTGAGGACCGTCGACGACCTCCTCCTCTGCATTCAGGTTGCGGAGGGTGCAACCAAGGCTGTACATTAAAAAGCTTATATTGTTGTTCTACTTTTGCTCTTCTGCTATTGCGGTGAGACCATGTCCGAACAAAAGGCACCAGCTAAACTGAAGGACAAATGGCGTCAGAAGAAATGGTACATGGTAGTGGCGCCTGCTGCCTTCGGCAACGTTGAGCTCGGTAAGACCTTGTCTGCTGATCCGCAGAAGCTCGTCGGGCGGGTCCTAGAGTCCACACTCTACAATATAACCGAGGACTTTTCACAACTTAATGTCAAGCTGTTCTTTAGGGTAATCAAGGTCGAGGGCGACAAGGCCTACACCCTCTTCAAGGGCCACGACCTTGCGCGCGACTACCTGAGGAGCCTAGTAAGGAGAGGCAGTTCAAGGATCGACGGGATATTCCCGATGGTGACGAAGGACGGCTACACCATGAGGGTGGGCATAATAGCCCTATCAACGGTCCGAACGAAGAGCTCCCAGAAGCACTCCATCCGGCGCTTGATGGAGGACGTAATCAGCAAGAAGAGCGGGCAACTCATGTACGACGAGCTCATCCAGCAGCTGGTTTTGGGGAAGATCGCGTCGGAGATCTACAACGCGGCAAAGTCGGTGTACCCCCTCAGGAAGATCGAGGTCAGGAAGAGCGAGCTCGTCACGATCGGGGGCACTCAAACCGTTGTGGAACCCGCGTCTCCAGCGCCTCAATGAAAGCATTTTTTACCCCCTCCCTCCCTATTCTCTTATCGGTGAAGATCTTTAATGGAGGAGTTCATCAGTAGCTCTGGTCTTAGGGGCCTCGCCATGAAAGAGGTCTCGCCGGAGCTATGCATGAGAGTCGGTACGGCTCTCTCAAGGATGAATAAAGGATCATACGTAGTCGGTCACGACGTCAGGTTGTCATCGCCCCTCCTCGCCCAGTCTCTCATCGCCGGACTGAATGCAGGCGGGTCCGACGTGCTCTATCTTGGTCTGGCGTCGACTCCCGCGGTAGCCTTCTACTCAAGGGGCCATAAGGGGGGCGCCGTAATAACGGCCAGCCATAACCCGCCCGAGTACAATGGGATAAAGGTATTTGATGGCAGGGGCGCCTCCGTGGCCCAGTCCTTCTACTCCGCCCTACTTCGCGAACGAGGGGGCGGCGCGGAATATGCAAAATGGGACTCCCTTGGTTCTTCGAGGGCTGGCGATGGGCTCCACCAGTACGTCGAGTATGTTGCGTCGGCATCCCGGATCAGAAGGAGATGGAAGGTCGGACTGGACCTCGGCAACGGTACCGCCTCTGTAACGGCCCCCCTTGCCCTGTCCCTGAGCGGCTGTGAAGTCTCCACGATAAACCTGGCTCCTGACGGGACGTTTCCCGGCAGGGGCTCTGAACCCGACGAGAAGTCCCTCTCCGGTCTATGCCACATGGTTAGGGAAAGACACTTGGACATCGGATTTGGATACGATGGAGACGGGGATCGGTTGGCAATAGTGGACGAGAGGGGCGTTCCCATACCGCAGGACCTCGCCCTCGCCTTTGCCGCCGGGGAGTCCGTCAGGGAGAATGGGGGCGGTTCGGTGGTTGTCAACATCGATACATCCGTCTTGGTGGATGTCGTCGTAGAATCTGCGGGTGGCAAAGTATACAGGTCAAAAGTGGGTGATCCCTACGTCCTTGGGGAGATTACTAATAGGAGGAGCGTATTTGGAGGGGAGACATGTGGCGCGTGGATACATCCGAAGTACAGTCTATGCCCAGATGGTGTCCTCTCCTCGGTCGTCTTCCTCAACTTTCTTGAGAGATCAGGGCTCAAGCCCTCGCGGCTAGGTGAGGAGCTACCAAAGTTTTATCTTATTAGGCGAAAGGTGCCCTGCCCCAACAAACTGAAGGTCCCAATCATGAAGATCCTGAAAGGGAAGGTCGCCGGGCTCTACCCGCGCGCAGAGATCCTCAACATCGACGGGGTAAGGTTGGGTCTGCCTGACAGATCTTGGGTGCTGGTCAGGCCCTCAGGAACAGAGCCGCTCCTGAGGATAACCGCCGAGTCCTCTGAAGCGAAAAGTTCCAACAGGCTGGCCGAAGATCTTGCTAATCTGATAGAGAAAATAATGGGGGGTTTAACATGAAAGCCATAGTATTTGCCGCAGGAAAGGGCGTAAGGCTGGAACCCCTTACGCTGAACAGACCGAAGCACCTGATTCCGGTTGCAGGTGCACCACTTATTGAGCACACATTGCGCTCGATAAAATCCGCCGGTATAGAGGACGTACTGATGGTCGTCCACTACATGAAAGAGGTCATCGCCTCATACTTGGGGGATGGATCCCGCCTCGGCCTGAGGATAGAGTACGTGGATCAGGGAGGGATATTCGGCACCGGGGACGCCTTGAAGTTGGGGGAGTCCTTCGTAGGGAAGGAGCCGTTTCTGGTTGTCTATGGAGACCTTGCCTTCCATCCACGGATACTGAAGGAGATGGTCTCCTCTTTCAAAAAGGGGTCGTCCGGCGTAATCGCCGGTGTCGATCTAGAGGAGGTGAAGGAGTACGGTGTCATGGAGACAAGGGGCGCCCTACTCAAAAGGATACTGGAGAAACCGCAGAACGGGGGTGCCGGCACAATAAATGGTGGCATCTACGTCCTCACGCCCGAGATCTTCGAATTGGCAGCAAAGACGCCGAAGTCCAGCAGGGGCGAGGTCGAGCTCACCACGACCATCAATATGGCCATAGAGCGCGGCGGAACCTTCGACGTGTACCATATTGGCTCCGATGAGTGGGTGGACGTGGGTCGCCCGTGGAACGTCCTAGAAGCGAACAAGGTGCTGTTGGACGCTTACCTGAAGGAGAGCCGAGTGGGCGGCTCCGTTGAGGACAATGTCCACTTGCACGGCAAAGTCTACGTCGAGAAGGGAGCCCAGCTCCTCTCTGGAGTGTACATAGAGGGGCCTGTTTGGATCTCCTCCGGCTGCAAGGTGGGTCCGAACTGCTACCTGAGGTCCTACACCTACCTCTGTAAGGGGGTGAGGGTGGGTAACGCCTGCGAGATAAAGGGGAGCATACTCATGGAGAACTGCCACGTGGGCCATCTCTCCTATATCGGCGACAGCGTGATAGGCGCCAACTGCAACTTGGGGGCGGGAACGATCACCGCAAACCTCAGGTTCGACGACCTCCCGGTAAAGATGAACATAAAGGATGAGACCGTCAGCAGCGGCAGGAGGAAGCTCGGGGTGTTTCTGGGTGATGATGTGAAGACTGGTATAAACGTGAGCCTCTTCCCGGGCGTGAAGGTCGGTTCAGGAAGCTGGATCGGACCACACGTGCCCCTCTGCGAGGATGTGCCTCCACAGACACTCGTCACTGCCAAGATCGAATTCAGGATGAGTCAAAGGCGGTAATCGATGCTTGATGACCGAAAATGCTCCGAGCGCAAGCTCCCGTCTTTAGCCGCATCGGAGTTGGCGGGGTTTAAATATGATTTCTGAGAGTATGTTAAACGTGCTGAGGATCTCGACAGTTCTCCTCAAACCCGCCGATGCACAGCCGCCCAGCGAATATGCTGAGCAGTCGGCCATCTTGTGGAACATTGCAAACTATGAGCGGAGAAAAGCCCTCCATGGACATAAGAGGATGCCGTCGTATGCTGCACAATGCAGAGAACTAAAACAAACCGAACCATTCAAGAGGCTTGGAGCATGCAAGGCTCAGGCCCTTCTCTCAAAGCTTAATGAGGCTTGGCAGAGCTTCCATGCCCTTCTCAGGCTCAAGAAGAAGGGCAAGCTACCGTCACACATCCACAAGATACGCCCGCCGGGATACTGGAAACGGAACGGAAAAAGAGTGGCTAAGGCCTTCTATGTGAGAAACGACGGTTGGGGCATGAATGAAAACGAGATCTCAATCTCCAGAGCCGTCAAAATTCCCTACCAATGCGGAGAGCTGTGGGTGGGTAAGCAGGGAAGGCTTGAGGTCCGAAGGGACGAGCTAAGCGGGAGGTGGTATGCCCATATTCCAGTCGAGGTTTCATGGAAACCTCCGAGTCGAACCGACGCCCAAAAGAGGGCGTCTTTGGATTTGGGCATATGCAACCTTGCAACGCTCTACATGGAAGGCGAAAGACCAGTCATCTACTCCGGCAGAGCAGCTCTCTCAGACTGGATATACCACACGAAGAGGATAGCGGACAGGCAGTCAAAACTTCCACAAAGGAAACACACATCCAAACGTATTAGATTACGCTTCAGAAAAAGGCAGCGAAGGCTAAAGCATGCCGTAAACACTATGCTGAGAAGCATCTTTTCGCTTCTGGAAAAGAGGAACGTAGGCGAACTCTACATTGGAGACCTCAACGGAATCAGAAAGGAGGCAGATCATGGAAGGAGGGGAAACCAGAAGCTACACAACTTCTGGGCTTTCAACCTTATCGATAAGCGGATTATAGAACTCGGAGAGGAGTACGGCATCGCCGTTAGAAAGGTCTCTGAGAGAAATACATCAAGGACATGCTGCCTCTGCGGAAGGCGGCACAACGGCAGAGTGGAGCGTGGGCTGATGGTCTGCCCTGAAACCCATCAAAGCATCAACGCAGACGTAAACGGGGCCGTAAACATCTTAAAGGTAGCCGTGAAGAGGTCTCCCTCAGTCCTTAGCACAGATAAAGGGGAGACCAGCGGTAGCAGGCTGTTGGCACAGCCCCTGCTCTTGAGGTGAAACTACCATGAGTGGCAATGAAACCGAAAAGAGGCAAGAATCTCCCGAATTTATTCGAGGAGAGTGTCAAGAGAGAAACGTCGTTGTCAAGGATCACAGAAAGGTAAGGCTGCGATTCGCCCTGGCATACCCGAGCCCGTACGTCGTGGGCATGAGCAACCTTGCCGTCAGGCTGCTCTACGAATTGATAAACAACCGAGACGACGCCCTATGCGAGAGGCTCTTCTTCACGGACTACGGCGGTATTCCAAAGAGCATTGAGTCAGGTATGCCTCTGAAGAACTTTGACGCGGTGGGTTTCTCGCTTCAGCACGAGATGGACTACCTGCGGATGCTCGACATGATCTCCAGATCAGGTCTACCTCTGAAGAGTAGCGATCGCACTGGTCCAGTGGTAATTGCCGGAGGGCCCTCCGTAACATCGAACCCCCTCCCGCTAGCGCCCTTTGTGGACTTCTTTGTTATAGGCGAGGTCGAGCCGATTCTAGACCGACTGCTGGACGCCCTCCCCGGCGAGCGGGAGAGTGTGGAAGAGGCACTGGGATCGATCCCCGGGGTCTACCGCTACGGCTCAACTGCTGAGAGGTTATTTGTCAAAGACTTGAACACGGCGTACCACTCTGTCAGGCAAGTTCATTCCACGTTCGATGAGGGATTCTCCTCCTCCTTCCTGCTCGAGGTGAGCCGCGGCTGCAACAGGGGTTGCAGGTTCTGCATGGAGTGCTTCCTGTACAGCCCCAAGCGTGAGAGGTCCCTAGAAACGGTAAACAGGATCATAGAAGAGGGGATCCCCTTAACTGGCGTGAACAAAGTCACCTGCATCAGCTCCGCCTTCTTTGATCACTCCAGTCTCACCGAGATCCTCGCCTACCTGAGAGACCGGGGTCTGAGGTTCTCCCTCCCATCCATAAGGATCTCCAAGGTCAAGGAGGAACTCATAGAACTGTTGGCCTCTGGTGGGCAACGGACGCTGACGCTTGCCCCCGAGACGCCCTCTGAGCGGCTCAGGTCTATAATAAACAAGCGTTTCGAGGACGACCAGCTCTACGGCACCCTCTCAAAGGCCAGAGACGCAGGCATACGCTCCGTGAAGCTTTACTTCATGCTGGGCATCCCGGGAGAAACAGACTCGGACGTGGCGGAACTGAAAAACATGCTCTCCAAGATCATATCTCTGGGTTTCAAGCCGAACTCAATTCACATAAGCGTCAACCTCATGATCCCGAAGAGCAATACCCCGTTTCAGTGGGCGCCCATTATAGCAAAGAAGGACTTTGATCGGCGCTTAACCCTCTTCAGAAGGATCTGTTCGGACCTGGGCATTAGGCGTGTAGAGGCGATGGACTACAGGTGGGGCGTCATCCAGGCATATCTCTCCACCGCTGGGGTGGAAGCCTCTGAGGTGCTCGGCTCCTTTGCTCTGGATCTGGAACGAGGGGGAAGGGGGGATCTCGGCGCGTGGAGGCGGGTCCTTAGGGGACACGGAAGGGAGATCGAGGGTCTGTACGTCCCAAAGAAACTCGAGGATCCGCTGCCTTGGGAATCAATAAAAGGCACTGTTCCAAAGTCTATCCTGCTGCGCGAGTTCGAGCGGGCAACGGTCGATGCCTATGCGAGGGGTCTCTGAGAAGGAGTTAAAGAAGAACTTTCCCCATCTCTTGAAGGAGTTGGAAGAGCGCAAGTTGGGCAAGGACAAGCCCCCTAAGATGAAGGTCGACAAGGGCTGGGGCTACGACCCCTCCATCCTGGACTTTCTGAAGCGATGCGATAACGACAGAGAGGCTCTGGAGATCGTGGACTACCTCGAGAGGCGTGGGGAGATAACAAAGGCCTATGCCACCTCCCTGAGGACACGGATCAAGGAAGAGGGTGTGAGGTCCTTCGGGGAGAAGAGGACGCCTGGGCACTATTTCAGGGAGTTTGGCTGATCTTTCTGATCAACCCTTCAGCCCCTTCGCCGAGACTATCTTAATTATATCACGTTCCTTGAGTGCGTAGTCCTCGCCTATCTTCTGGCCCGTCCTCGCGTTGACGGCATATAGGAACCCCTCCCCGAGGTCCGTGTGTATCTTGTATGCTAGCCCCCTAGCCGTCGTTCCCTTCTGGACAAGGAAGACATCTGGCAGGACGCTGCCTTTGTGGTCTGTGAACTTACCAGCATCCTCAACGGGGAAGACCGGGATCATCTTTAGTTCCCTCTTATATACCGCCTCGACGGCCTCCTGCACGCCTGTGCTCCCCCACTTGCCGAGTATGCCCTGTATCCTCTTCAGCGCCTCCCTCTGCTTCTCGGTCAGCTCCGAGTTCTTCAGGACCTTGAACTCGCTGTCCCCAGCCATGTAGTTTATCAGCCCCTTCTTCGCGGCGAGCCTGAGGGCCAGCTCAGCCTCGGCAGAGCAGGGCACGACCGAGAACTCCTTGAACTCTGACCTGAGCCTCTCTATGTTTCCCTCGGCAGTCGGGAGGTCTATCTTGTTGGCCGCTATGACCATCGGCTTGGAGGCCCTTCTCAGCCTCTCGACGAAGAGCCTCAAGTTGTCCTCTGACCACTGATCTATCCTCTTACTGAACACGTCGTCCGACTTCATAATCGTGAGTATGTGCTTCTTGGTGATCATCAGCCCCGTGAGCCTGTCCGAGAGGAGGGCTACAGGGTCCTCCTTGAGTTGAAGGACGCCCTTCACGATCCTGTCCCAGTCCTTCTTCAGGATCTGCAACATCCACATCGTTATTTCGTACTCCAGAAACCTCACGTCGTCAATGGGGTCTCTGGCTCCGGGCTCGCACATGTTGCCGTTGGCGTCGGTGCACCCCGCGGCGTCTACAATCTGTATGAAGCCGTCTGCCTGGCGGAGGTCGTCGAGGAACTTGTTTCCAAGCCCCCTCCCCTTGTGCGCATCCGGGACGAGCCCTGCGACATCCACAAGCTCGACCGGCACCCACCTGATGCCGTTAACGCAGACAGAGTTGCGCGGCTCGTCCTTCACGCCCAGTTCTTGGCAGACGCACTTGACCCTGATGCTTGCGATGCCCCTGTTCGGCTCTATTGTCGTGAAGGGCACCTGCCCTATCTTTGCTGGTGCCAGAGTGGCAGCTGTGAAGAATGTCGACTTACCCACGTGCGTCTTGCCGACGACACCCGCGATCATGCTCCCAGCTTCCAGAATAAAAATGATCCTTTACTATCGATAATGGGGGAGAGATATTTATAAGGGAGTGCCCAGAAAACCCACGGTTTTAACTTGGATGAATGGGCTTTAAATATTCTCCCTGATTGTGATTGTGGTGGCTGGTGTGCTCGCCGCCTTCAGGTACAGGATCTACCCCAAACCAGGACAGGAGAGGCTGTTGAAGAGCCACCTGTCTGCACTGTGCCGGCTCTACAACGAACTGAGGGACCTGAAGATCGAGAAGTGGAGGAGGAAGCGCGCCAGCCTCTCGGAGAACGACCTGAGACAGACCGCCCTGGAGATGCGGAGGAAGGACGAGGATCTGAAGAGCATACACAGCCAGGTCGTCCAGAACGTCGCCACTAGGGTCTCCACCGCATTCAGGAACTACCTCGAGGGAAGGGCGAGGTTCCCAAAGCATAAGAAGATACAGAGGTACCGCTCCTTCACCTATCCACAGTCAGGCTTCAGGCTGTGTGGAAAGATTATAGAGAAGGGCAGTAGAACCGAGCTGAATGGTAAACTTTACCTCTCCAAGATAGGTTTCATGAGGATATTCATGCACAAGCCCTTAAATGGAAGGATGAAGAGCCTGACGGTGAAGTACGATGCTGGGGAGTGGTACATCGTGTTCGCATGCGAGGTCCAGGACCGATCAAAGACCCCGCTCGAGGAGGTACCGCAGAGCCGAATAAAGGGGGGGCGACCTCGGTCTGCAGCAGTTCCTCACCCTCTCAGAGGGCTCCCTCCCCAACTACCCGAGGTTCCTAAGGAGGTCGGAGGAGAAGATAAAGAGGCTCCAGAAGGTCCTGTCGAGGGCAGAGAAGGGCTCAAAGAACTACAGGAAGATTGCTTTCAGGATCGCAAGGCTCCACCTCCGCGTAAGGAAGCAGAGGGAGGACTACCAGGACAGGACTATAGCCGACCTGTATAAAGAAAACGACATAATCGTCTTGGAGAGGCTGCGCGTCGAAAACATGCTGAAGAACCACTGCTTGGCAAAGAGCCTCCAGGACGCCGCCTTCGGCAATTTCATCCGGAAGGCTCAGTTCAAGGCCGGTATGCTGGGAAAGTGGTTCGTCCCCGTTGACCCATGGGGTACGACTCAACTCTGCCACAACTGCCTTGAGTGGGTTCCCAAAAGCCTGGACGAGAGGGAGCACATCTGTCCGAACTGCGGTATTGACCTCCCAAGGGATGCGAACTCTGCCTTACTAATAAGGAGGCTCGGCCTAACCTGGCTGGGCTATGCCCCCGGACGGGGGGTGAACACGCCCGCAGAGCAGGGGCTTCTACCTTCCTTAAGGGGGATGGCAAGCCTGTGTGAAGAAGTGGGAAGCTCTCAGCTTCAGCCGTGGAGAGGACGTCACAACCCGATCCGATCTTAAACTCTCTACCTCGCATCAAGAATCAATCCGCGCCAGGGCTCCCAAATGAAAAGACAGAGTCGTGATCCTGTAAGAGCTAAAGTTCAAGAAGAGGTGCCCCTCACCCCTGAAGAGGCGGTAAAGGAGGCGTCACGCTGCATCCAGTGCAACGAGCCCAACTGCATGGGTGGCTGTCCTCTGAGCATAAGCGTTCCCACGGTCTTGTCCTTGGTCTCCGCAAGGAAGTTTAAAGAGGCAGCCTCTCTGCTCAGAGAGAACAACCCGGCAGTTTCAGACAGGGGCAGAGCCTGCCTCAAGGAGCGCCCATGCGAGAGGAGCTGTACACTGAGTAGAAAGAATAGCGTGGTACCGATCTGTGCGATAGAACTCCTACTCCTCTCCCACTAGCACTCCAGATCTATGGCGGGAATCCAAAAGGTTTGGTGCTGTGCAGTTGCAGGTTAGAGTTGTGCTGTTCGCGTTCTATTGAATGGTTTCATTGTGGATATATGCTTTTTTGAAGTTGTCGTAGAGAGGTTCGTTGGTGTATCTTATGAGGACTATTGTGAGGATGTCTTTGAGTCCTTGGGTTGACCAGTGCATCCATTTGTGCTTGCAGCGTTTTGACACCTCTCCCATGAGTCTTTCGATTTTGTTGGTGGTGTAGGGTATCTGGATGTCGTCTAGGGCGAGCTGGGCAAATGTTACCATGAACCTGGCGTTCTTCATGATGAATTCTGATGCTCTTGGATAGCCGTCTTCGTCGAGTTCTTCAGCGATCTTGTGGAGCTTTCTAAGCGTCTTGTTAATTCTCTTTTGCAGTTGCATTTTGTCTTTATCTTGAAGGTGCTTCTTGGTTGAGTTTACTAGGGTGAAGAGCGCGTGTTTGACTGCTGCTTCAACCTTTAATCTGTCATCTTTGCTCATGCCGTCTCCCCACAACGTGAACAGCAAGTACTTGAGCGCGTGGAGTATGCAGATCTGGCGATTTTCGACGTCTACGGCGTTTGTCAGTCCGGGCTCGCTGTCTGAGATCAGCGTTTCTGCTCTGCGGTTGGGCCATTCACCGTTGACGTCAAGGTGAAGGAGCTCTCCACCGCCGGAGATGAGGACGTGAACCATGTTCATCTCTCTGCTGCATAGAGCTCGGACTTCGGTAGCGTCTCCCATCAACGTTTCCGTCTCTTCTGCAGGATGATTTTGAGCGTTGCTTGCTTGTAGAAGCTTTGGTGCTATTTCCTGTACGAAGCGGTGTATGGTTCTTTTTGGGACATGTATGCCGGTTGCCGTCTCAAACTCTAAGCTTGCGTCTCTGTAACTCATCTTTGAAGCGTACTCAGCCAGCGCAACCCGCAGGTCTTTTGAGTATTTGCGGCGTTTCAGGTCTAAGTATTCTAGGATAGGCGAGGCGATTGAGTTGTCAATTCGATTTCTGACTTTCTGCACCTTGAAGCTGATGTTTCCCAATAGCGTGGTGACTTTCTTCGTGTATGAACCTGCTCTTTTGAATTTGAATGAATGTTTACGCGAGTATTTTGGTCCACACAGCTGCATTATGATTTGTTCTTGGCGTTCATTGATTTGGTTGATGAGTTCAGATCTTGAATGGGCGTTGATGTCTTGGATGATTTCAGCTAAATCTATATGGAAAGCCGCGTTAACGTATTCCAGGCTTACTTTCACCTCCGCTATGTTGTATTGCTTACAGCACAACAGAGGCTGAAGGTAAGCCTATAATTCTAACCCACAAATGAACGGCACGAAAGGTTTAATTTAGCCGCCATCAATTCTTCACAGCCCTTACAGGTGGTACATATGCGTGTACTGATTGCAGATGAAGTTGATAAAGAGTGCCCGGCGCGATTGCGAACCGCCGGGTTCGAGGTCAGCGAGAGGTTCGACATCTCCGCTGAAGAGCTGAAGAAGGTGGTAGGCGACTACGAAGTCCTTATTGTTAGGAGCAGGACGAAGGTAACCCAAGAGATCATCGAGAGCGGCAAGAAGCTCAAGCTCATAGGACGTGTAGGCGTGGGGCTCGACACCATAGACACCAAGGCCGCCGAGTCCAAGGGGATAAAGGTGATCAACACCCCACAGATGTCCACCGTGGCCGTGGCCGAGCTCGTCATGTCAATGATGCTGAACTTGGTCCGGGGCGTCCACCTCGCCAACGAGTCCATGAAGAAGGGCCTCTGGGAGAAGAAACGCTTCCACGGCACAGAGCTCAACGGGAAGATCCTCGGAGTTGTGGGGCTCGGGAGGATCGGGAAGGCCGTCGCCGAGCGCGCAAAGTCATTCGGTATGAGGATCATAGTCTACGACGTTATCGTCGATGACGAAGCCATAAAGAGGCTGGGCGCCGAGAGGATGGCAACACTCGAGGACGTACTGAAGAGATCCGATATCGTCACCCTCCACGTCCCCCTGTTGCCCAAGACCAGGCGCATGATCAACGAGAGGACCCTCTCCCTCATGAAGTCCGGCGCGTACCTGATAAACGCATCAAGGGGGGAGGTCGTCGATTGCAAGCACCTATTCGAAGCCCTGAAGAGTAAGAGACTGGCAGGCGCCGCCCTCGATGTCTACGAGAACGAGCCGCCTAAGGAGCCGTGGGAGAAGGAGCTGGTGGCCTTGCCAAACGTCGTGGCAACTCCGCACATCGGCGCACAGACAAGGGAGGCACAAGTCCTAGGTGCCATTACGATAGCCGAAAACATTATAAACGCCTTTAAGTCGCTTTAGTCTACGGTTGGTGCGGTGATGTCTGCGTACAAGTACCTAGCAGAGGCGTGGAAGAGGCCCGACGAGGGCATAGTTCGGGCTTTGCGAACCACGAGGCTCGTTCGGTGGCGTAGAGGTCCGTCCGTAGTCAAGGTAGATCATCCTACGAGGATCAACAGAGCCCGCTCTCTCGGCTACAAGGCCAAGCAAGGCGTCGTCGTTGCGAGGATTAGGATAATTAGGGGTCCCATGAATGTCGAGAGGCCCCGATCAGGAAGGCGCCCCAAGCGCATGGGCGTCTATGGCATTACGTCAAGCAAGAGTACCCGTTGGATCGCTGAGGAGAGGGTCGCCAAGAGGTTCCCAAACATGAACGTGCTGGGGAGCTATTGGGTCGCCTCAGACGGCAGGTACTCTTGGTTCGAGGTCATACTCGTTGATCCTTCACACCCTGCGGTTCTCTCCGACAGGGACCTGTCATGGATGGCTAACCCATCCCAGCGGGGCAGGGTCTACAAAGGCCTCACTCCAGCCGGAAGGAAGAGTCGCGGCTTGCACAGCAACAAGGGCAAGGGCTCGGAGAAGGCCGGGCCAAAGCGCTACGCGAGGCGCACATAAAGCCTTTAATCCCAATCACCCTCTATTTTATCGGGTGTCCATCCTCTTGATATGATAACAGGGGTATCCTTCAGCACAATAGCCCACGCCACAGAGGACCTCTCTAAGGTCAAGTCTGCCATCTTGAACCTGGTCCCCGAGTCTGCCAGAAGCGCCTGCCAGATAAATGCCGCGGAGGCCAAGGGGCACCATGGCAACCCCATAACCGTTTTGACCCTCGAGATCCGGGACAAGGATCGCGCCAAAGAGATCGTGGACTACATAGTCCGCCTCCTACCCGTGGGGGACCGACTCAGGATTAGGGATCAGATAGACCTCTACTACGATGGGCGTTCGGCGCTCTTCCTGAGGGTGGATAAGCAGACCTCCTTTCTCAGGACCCCAAGACTCTCGCTCTCTGACGACGTTATAAGGATCAAAATTAGCCTGATCGAGCGGAAGGGTGACGTGGCATCTGTCCTCAAGATCTTCGACCTCTCGTGAAGAATTACTCAACTCAGGCATCCTTTTAACTCCATCGGCGGGAAGTCCCCGTCCGAAAGGGCGGGGATGAGAGCCGATACACATATATAGTGATTTATAGTAACTTACTATTATGACGAAATACACCATCACGGTTGACAATGAGCTGTGGGGGAAATTCAAGCAAGTTATCACAAAGGACAAAACTATCAACGATGCAATAGTGGAGTTGATAAAAGAGAAGGTAGGAGAAAAGAAACTTGCTTAGCTGCAAGTTCCGCCTGTATCTGTCAAAGCAGACTGAGAAGGCGTTGCTTCAGCATCTTGACCTTTGCAGGTGGCTCTATAATCGGCTATTGGAAGAACTGAACAGGGCTAAGGCTGAAGGACGAGAGCAGTCTCAAAAAGACACGCAAGCTCTCATAGTTAAGTTGAAAACGGAGAAGCCCGAACTTGAGCAGGTGTATTCTAAAGTTTTGCAGATGATCAATTACCAGCTATGGAGTAATATTCGAGCATTGTCTGTGCTAAAAAAAAATGGACGAAGAGTTGGTAAACTTCGTTTCAAGGGACAGTGGTTCAAGACTCTGAATTTCAACCAGTCGGGATTTAGAATTGAAGGAAAGAAACTGTTTCTGTCGAAGGTTGGAGCCATTAATATCAAACTGCACCGTCCAATTGAAGGGAAAATCAAGGGCGTTTTTGTTAAGCGTGGAGTCTCTGAGAAATGGCACGCCATATTTCAAGTTGAGAACACGTCGAATCCGCTTCCGGGGACTGGCAAGAGCGTTGGGATAGACGTCGGACTAAGACATTTCCTTACCGATAGCGATGGGAGGCAGGTAGAGAACCCGAAGTTTTATGGGAAGACACTCGGGAAAATAAAGGTTCTTCAGTATTGGCTTTCAAGAAAGAAGAAAGGTTCGAGGAACCGAGAAAAACAAAGGGTAAAGCTTGCTGAAACTCATGAGAAGCTTGAAAATCAGAGAAACGATTTCCTTCACAAATTATCAAGATTTTATGTGAATAATTACGACACGATTTATGTTGAAAATTTGAACATAAAAGGTATGGCTAGAAACCATAACCTGGCACAGAAAATATTAGATGTTTCTTGGGGTAAGTTCTTTCAAATGCTGTCCTATAAGGCTGAGAGTGCTGATAGGACGGTGGTGGAGGTGAACCCAAGGGGCACTTCAGAGGGGTTGAGCTACGACAACCCTCTTAGGGACTATATATCGGCAAACAGGATAAAGATGCGGGGTCGGGACGACCCTAAGATGCCTGCTGAGATGAGACCTCCACGGGAGCTTATCGAGGTTCCCGCAAGCCTCGTCGTTGAAGCAGGAAGCCCCTTCCGACAGGGAGGGGTAGTTCACAACGCACCACCATTAAATCTCCTTGGCACGGGTCGATCTCTATGAAGTGCAGGACGCTCCGCCGGCGTTACGTGACCTTCAGGTCCAGTGCCGTAGTAGACGATGCCTCGGTGTTATCTGCTCTGGGGGCATACATAGAGCCGAACCGCCAGACTAAGGTGGTTTACCGCCGGTGGCCTTTTGTGGTTGTACGCCTCGACCAGATCTCACTCGGGGTCCTCAAGGAGAAGATCGGCCGGCAGATCACCCTCCGCTGCGGAACGGCCGAGCTCTCGTCCATCGCCACGACCGGGAGCATAAAGAAGGCAAGGGAAAAGATAAAAACCCTCCAAGAGAAGTTACGGATTGGGGATGAAGAGGCCGTCCCAGTCAAATCAGAATAGCAAAGATGTTGATACATGACGATCTGAGGGCCAAAAGCCCCGCAGGGAAAAACCCTGCGCCCACTTTTACAAATGTAAAGTATTTTTTAGCAAAAAAATCACTAAAAATTGTCATTTTTATATACTGCGCCATAAAATATGTTTGTTTTTCGAACAAACGTTCATCAAACATGAACGAAATTGAATTTATTTCAGTATCATTATGGTCGTGCTTGGTTTAAGTTCAGTTTTTACCGATAAATTTAAAAGGAATAAGCGTTTAATACTTTCCTTTGTATATTTCGGAGGTTTCGTTTTGGCAGACGACGCAAGAGAGATAATCCTAAGGACGATACGGGGTGAGTCCGTAGAGTGCCCCGACTACGAGGTACTGGACTCTCCAGAACCCAAACTCTACAAGGAGATGTTTCCCTTCGATGCCCCGCCCAAGGCGGTTTGGGACGGCATCGAGGTCCCTCAGGAGATCCCAGACAATCTCTGGATCACCGATACCTCCTTCAGGGACGGGCAGCAGTCCAGGGACCCCTACACCGTGGAGCAGATCGTTGAGCTATACAAGTACCTTAACAAGATAGGTGGCCCGAATGGCAAGATCCTGATGACCGAGTGCTTCCTCTACACCAACCGCGACAGGGAGGCCGTGGCGAAGGCGAGATCGCTGGGCTTCGAATTTCCGATAATAAGCGGATGGATAAGGGCCAGCAAGGATGACCTGAGACTGGCCAAGGAGGCAAAGGTAGAGGAGTTGGGGATGCTCTCCTCCATATCCGACTACCACATCTTCTACAAATTCAAGGGACTCAGCCGCTCCCAGGTCCTCTCAAAGTACCTAGAGGTGATAGAGGAAGGCCTGAAATCCGGGATCGCAATGCGCGCGCACGTCGAGGACTGCACGAGGGCAGATGTCCTAGGCGTCGTGGTTCCCTTTGCCAAGAGGCTGATGCGCCTCTCCGAGAAGTACCGCCTTCCAGTAAAGCTGCGCGTCCCTGACACGCTGGGCCTAGGTCTGCCTTGGGCGCAGGCAGCACTCCCCCGTAGCATCCCGAAGATAATGTGGGTCCTCCGCCACATCGCAGGTGTTCCTTCGGAATGGCTCGAGTTCCACGGTCACAACGACTTCCACCTCGGCATAGCGAACGCAACCTCCGCTTGGATGTACGGAGCATCCCTGAACAACACGACCCTGCTCGGCATAGGCGAGAGGGCGGGAAACGTTCCGCTCGAGGCGATGGTATTCGCCTACGCCGGTCTCAAGGGCTCCTTGGATGGAATGGACACCCAAGCCATAACCGAGGCGTGTCATTACTACAAGAGGACGGTGGGCTACCACATACCCCATTACTACCCGCTCGTCGGAAAGAACTTCAACATAACACGCGCGGGCATACACGCGGACGGCACGCTAAAGAACATCGAGATGTACCTCCCGTTCGATACCGAGAAGCTCCTCGGAGTGCCCCCGGGCGTCTCAATAACCCACTATTCCGGCAACGCGGGCGTCGCATTCTGGATAAACTACTACTTCAGCCTCAAGAACAGCGAGAAGGTGGACAAGGACCACCCGGGCGTCATGAAGATCTACGGTGAGGTCCTCAAGAGGTTCGACCAGGGCGAGGCCCTGACCATAAGCGACAGGGAGATGCTGTCCTTAGTAAAGAAGAACATGCCCGAGTTCTGGGAGAATAACAAGCACCGAATCAATCCGCTGTAAGGGCATCTCCCTACCTCCCTTTTTCCTCTGCAAGCAACTTTAATATTTTCTTCAGGTTATATCTACGTGTGACTTTTTATGCCTCCGAAAGTGGTGAGGGGTTTTCTCAGAAGTAGGAGAGCCGACTTTAGGCCAAAGTTCTCCAGCGCGGTCTGCAGCAAGCCAAAGGAACTGGAGTGCCTCATACACAAGCCAGTATATTCCGCCACCTCAAAGTCCCCCATCATTAGGGGGATAGATGTGATGATAACAAGGGCCGTCAGAAGAGTGCCGATAACAGGGTCGAAGAACGAGCTCCTAGGGATCGTGACCGCCACGGACATAGTCAACTTTCTCGGAGGCGGAGACTACTACAACATAGTCAAATCAAAACACAAAGGCCGCTTCTTCTCGGCGATGTACGAGCCGCTCGAATCCATAATGTCAAGGGATGTCATATGCGCCGATCTGGGCGATAGCTTCTCCTCGGTTCTCGAGAAGATGATCGTGGAGAACACGGGCGCGATCCCCATAGTCGAAAGATCTAGTAGACTCGTCGGGATAATAACGGAGTACGATGTGGTGAGGTATCTCTCGGGGAGGGCAATGACCGAAAAAGTTAGAGGCCACATGACGCGGAATCCCCTCTTCGCGTCACCGGATATCTCGATAAGATCAGCTGCCAAGCTCATGGTCTCGAACGGCTTCCGCAGGATCCCATTAAAGAGAAAGGATGAGGTGGTCGGGATGGTAACCACGGTGGACGTAGTCCGGTACATCGGGGAGGGCTCCGCCTTCAGGAGGCTCCTGCTCGACGAAATGGATCGTGTCATGTCCGTGCCCGTGAGCGAGATCATGCGGACGGGGGTCGTCTTCGTTAAGAGCGGTTTCTCGCTTGGCGATGCGGCACCGCTGATAACCAACAGCGGGGTGGGAGCTGTACTGGTCGAGGAGGACGGTGATGCCGTCGGGATACTCACCGAGCGGGATCTGTTAACCGCTCTTGCCATAGAATAGCGGTATAGCGAAAAGAAGGTTCTCCTATGTCGCTATAGATGGTAGAGCCCCTATTAATTTGCTGGATGGGCACTCTCCTATTCGCTCTACAAGAGCACTGTGGCTTTCGCTTTAGCCTGGCCCAACCTGTCAAACGCGCTCTGATAAGGCGCAAGAACCTTAAGGGCTCCG
>Ga0315282_10005563_pt1 | contig 21411 bp, 25 predicted proteins | sample YL17G07_20_MG_FD_203693 | JGI IMG/M metagenome (GOLD analysis project Ga0315282, IMG submission 203693) | Sediment microbial communities from Yellowstone Lake, YNP, Wyoming, USA - YL17G07_20 | ecosystem: Environmental > Aquatic > Freshwater > Lake > Sediment | place: USA: Wyoming | collected... | reverse complement strand
CAAGAATACCAGAGAGCAGTCGTCTTCCGCCTCGGCAGGTTTATGAAGGTCGGGGGCCCTGGGTGGCTCATACTGGTTCCCTTCGTTGATTCGGCTGTGAGGGTAGACCTTAGGGTTCAGACGCTAGAGATACCTATACAGACAGTGGTCACCCGAGACAACATCAAGCTCGCTGTGGATGCCATAATATATCTCCATGTCACTGACTCGAAGAAGGTGATAATAAACGTCGAGGATTATAAGACCGCCTCAGTCTCTTTCATCCAGGCCAACCTGAGGGACGTCATGGGCAAGATGAACTTGGAGCAGGTCATATCCAACATCGACCAGATAAACATAAACCTTCATAAGAATTTATCGAGGACGGCCTATAATTGGGGTGTTGAGGTGGACAAGATAGAGATACAGTCGGTAGAGCTTCCTCCCGAGGTCATGTCTGCCATGCATCGCAAGAGGGCGGCTGCAGAGGATAAGATGGCTCAGGCGCAAAGGGCGGAAGCGCAGAAGATAACAATTAATGCGCTGCAGGAGGCTGGTTCTAGACTAACTGACCCAACACTACACTACATGTATCTGCAGGCGCTCCACAAGATAGCCGAAGGAAAATCCACTAAGATAATATTCCCGTTAGAACTGTCGCGCCTAGCAGAGAATCTTTCCTCCCGGATCGGCGTGCCTTACTCCAAAGCGCAGGACCAGCTTGTCGAGAAGTATCAGGAGCTAGGTAAAGAAGGAGAAAAGCCCGGCTCAATCATAGAAGAACTGAAGAGAGAGCTAGGCTATAAAGAACAGAAACCCGCTCCAAAGAAAAAGGGTTTTGAGTTTGATTAGAGCGCTGATTCTATTATAGCGCCAAAGAATATCATGGCGACAGCGAGCCCGAAGTAGATCAGCGAGTCCTTCAAAACCCTTTCGTATTCGTCTTTTATCCTCTCCTGGATGATGGCCGCAGAAAGAATGCCTCCAGCCACAGCTCCAAAGAAATAGCCGCCGAACTCGAATATCCCATGGGGCAGTATCTTGATTAGTATGAGGGGATCGAGATTATAGCCGATTAGAACACCTATGACAGATGCGTTCCACGAGATGAGCCAGACCGAGCCAGCGCCAAGGACAAAGGAGAATATGAATAGCAATAGAAGCAAAGAGACATTATTCACGAAAAAGCTCTCCCAGCTCTTGTGGACGACGGCCAGCCCGGTTATAGTACTGCCCTCTGGCCCGCAAATTGGAAGGTTCTTTTCGTTTATCACCCCTATGTTATTGAGAGCACCCAGCTGGTCAGTGAAAAGGCATTTAGACCCCCTGTCACCGTATAGCGCGAAGAAGAACGAGCTCGCGATTATGACGCCGAGGAAGAAATAGGCATAAACTTCGATAACCGGCCAATGCCTCTCGAAAATATTCCCCTTCTTCTTGTGTTCCTCGATACCAAAAACCCTGACAAAGAGCGGGGCAGCAGCTATCGTTATGAAAGAGACTAATAGATAGCCGGCTCCATGGCAAACAGAGAACGTCTCTATCACGAAAGTTATCAATGCAGCTATGATTGTGAACAGGAAGCCGACTCCGATGGCGGTCCAAGGCTTTCTTTCCGCGCGGCTCGGCGAGATTATGGATTCAATCATAAATATAGTAATATCCTTCTCTTTAAAAAACCTTTCTCAAGAGCAACTTTTTTATACCCGTGCTCTCTTATCCTATCATGACACGAGCTCAGGGCGCGTTGGAGTATCTTATCATAATAACAATGGTCATCGCGATAATCGCGATAGTCGCCAGTTTTGTCGTCAACTATTTCAGCACGCAAACAGGCCAGTACTATTACGCTTCCTGTAGCAGCGCGGCGGCCACATGCAAAACCACCTTGGTAGTCGATCCATACAACCCCTGCACAGTATGCGACAACGCCTGCAACTACAGCAACGGCACCGAGATATTCACGAATGCAGTCATCTGCTGCAAAATTGGAAATGCATCTGAAATATACACTGGTTCAAGTGGATGCACAGGATGTTCTAATGATTTGTTATGCACGGGACAATTACAGAAATGCTGCGATAACATCTGTAAAAACGTGGCATGTAAAGTTGATGGTGATTGTCCGCATGTAGCCTGTTCGACCAGTGTTTGCTCAGCAGCAGACCCATGCAATCCCACCTGCGTTAATACGCCTAGGTCTTGCTATGCGGACCTTGTCATAGCCGAAGGGTTTAGCGGCATCAACGTTGTAGCGATAGGCGACGCGGACAACCAGCCCGGCAACGAGATAGTTGTTGGTTTACCTTCCTCCAACGCTTACCAAATCAGAATGTATAAGAATACCAGCGGAGGATGGCAAAGAACGGATGTATCTGAAGAGCACGCGGATATCGTATCACTAACAATCGCAGATGCAAACAACGATGGCAAGAATGAGATAATCGCAGCGCCGAACAATTGGGTTTTAATGTTTCAGAATAAGTCCGGGGGCTGGACCAGAAATGTTATAAATCCCACGGATCTTGGGTGCTGGCTTTACGCCCTAGCCGTTGGCGACGCTAACAATGACGGCTCTAGAGAAGTTGCCGTAGGGACATGTCATAATGGAGCAATGTTCAGACTTCTCAATTATACGGGAGGTGCATGGGTTGAGACCCAACTGAGGCCCACTTGGACAGATTCGTGGGCATACAGCGCGATGATAACGGATTCGGATAATGACGGGAAAAATGAGCTTATCTATGGCACAAGTGGCAGCAGTTCGGCCGTTTTTAAAAATCTCTTGGTGTTTAAGAACATGAGCGGAGGCTGGCCGTTTATAGACGTGATTGGCCCAAGTAGGGTCAACTCGTTCGATGTAGGAGATGTTAACGGAGATGGCATAAAAGAGATAGCTGTTGCAGACGGCATTGGTTACTATCTGAGAGTGATACAATACAACCCCTCTGGACCGGTTGAACAAAACATGAACGAATTAAGCCATTTGTCAATCACTTCCCCATCAAGCGTTAAGATTGGCGATGTAGACAGAGACGGCTCGCTCGAGATTGTTTACGCATCAGATTATGGCTCCAATCTCGTTGGGACATACGAATATATCGGCAGTACGTGGGTAAATAGTATAGTCGGGACGCCCGGAAGCGTGAAATCGGTCGCGATAGGAGATGCTAACAACGACGGAAAGATTGACATCGTCGCTGGCCAGTGGAACGGTCTTCACCTATATACTTACAACCCATAAGCCCGAACCAACCATTAAGCATTTCTTTAAATACCTGGGCAGACAAAAGTAAACTACTGTTTTTGGTGTTTCAATGAAGGTTTTACCAGGAGACTATGCGGGAGCGATAGAAGAGTACATGCCAGCAGAAGGCACTTTCTCAGCAGACGAAGGAGTATACTCTTCGAATATAGGGCAGTTGGAGCTAGATGCTAAAACGCATTCGGCAAGAGTCAAGCCAAAGACTAGAATTCCAAAGCTACAGGGCGTTGGTTCTGTCACTGTTGGTATGGTGGCTGAGGCATCTGATTCAGTGGCTATCATCGATTTGGCCCAGCTTGACTATGATAAAGTGTCTCTTGTCCCTAATGGAGTATCCGCTGTACTGCACGTCTCGAACATAAGGCGTGACTATGTCAAGGATCTTAGAGACGAGCTCAAGATTGGTGATATAATCCGAGCGAAGATAATAGAGTCTAGCGAGCACACCACCAAGCTGACCATTGACGGGAGAGACTTGGGCGTGATAAAGGCGTTCTGCGTCCGATGCAGGCAACCTTTAAGAATGTCGGGCCCCAAATTAGTCTGCGACAGGTGCGGGGATATAGAGAACAGGAAGATAGCGGAAGACTATGGCTCTGGAAATCTGAGGTGAATTTATGCAGTTTGAGGTCAAAAGCGAGAAGAAGAACGAAATGCAATTCGTCTTGAAGGGGGAGGACCACACCTTTTCAAGATTGCTGGTTGACGAGTTATTGAGAGATGAGGGTGTGGAGATAGCACAATACGATATAGCGCACCCGCTTACTGGAGAACCTGCTTTCTATTTGAGGACAAAGGGCACTTCTCCGCGAGATGCGCTGAAAAAGGCCGTAAAGAATATTAAAAAGCACATAAAGGACTTGAAATGAAAGACGAGATTCGAGTTCTTGGCATAGACGACGGCTACTTCTCAAAATACAGGGACAAAAAAGTCCTAGTCGTAGGGGCAGTTCTTAGAGGAAACAAAGACCTGGACGGGGTTCTTTCCTGCCATATCGATAAAGACGGGACTGATTCGACAAAAAGACTGATACACCTGATAAATAACTCGAAGCACAAGAACCAACTCAGATACATAATCACGAACGGAACGACTCTCGGCGGTTTCAACATTTTGGACATCAAAGAGCTATATGCCAGGACTAACGTGCCAGTTCTTGCTGTTCTGAGGAAAAGACCGAACCAGCAAAAGGTTGAAAGGGCGCTAAATCATTTTCCAGATAAGAAAAATAGGCTGGAGAAAATAAGGAAGGCGGGAGAGATATATACTTACAGAAACTTATATTTTCAGGCTGCTGGCTTGGACGAATCGGAGGCTAAAGAGCTGATAGAAAAGACAACCAAGGGAAGCAATATTCCAGAACCCGTTCGAGTAGCGCATCTGATAGCATCCGGTGTGACCTATGGCGAATCAACCAAAAGGGCGTAAGATAAACCTCATGAGCAGGGTTAAGAGGCTATTGGGCTATGAGAAGTTCAGCGCCAGCCAAGAGATAAAGGACTGGGCCATCTCCTTCGTAGTGGCTGCGGTTATCTATTTCATAATACTCCCCGCAATACTTGGGACATCCTCTCCCGGCGTCGTGGTTGCCTCATGCTCAGAAAAAGGCTATTTGAATATAGGCGATATACTTGTGGTCCAGGGCACGAGCATAAAGGACATCAACGCGCCAGAGGTCGTTATGGACAGGTACGAGGGGGTAACGCCGATACTCGATGAAAATGGGGAGGTCACAGAAATCATAATCGGTGATAAACAAGTCTCTCTTAACAGGTCAAATGACATAATAGTCTATAGCGCCTATCCGAGCGGCGTCCAGATAATACATCGGGTCTTCGTCAAGATAAAGACTAGCGACGGCTATTTCCTGCTGACGAAAGGCGATGCGAATACGGCGCTGGACCAGATGACCCAGACCGGCGAGAACTGCATAGATGAGAATATCGGCTGCATCTCGACCCCGGTCACTCAGAGGATGCTGGTCGGGAAGAAGATACTGATACCCGTGCCTCTGCTGGGGCATGTGAAGCTCTTTTTCTGCGACCTGACATTAGGCAAGCTCTGTGACGGACACTCGAATCTAGGCACTAATTACCAGTACAGCCTTTCATGCTAGCAATCTTTTTATATCCATCCGCCCTAATTCTTTCATGTCATCAGCGCAGTCTGCCTTGGAGTATATGGTTATAATCGCGGCAGTGTTAGGTATCTCGGCAGTGGTAGTTATGATTTTATCTTCCTCTTTCAACGCGGGAGCCAATTCCGCCGCGTATAACGCCTGCAAAGAGGCCGCTGCGCAGTGCAAGGTATCAAGGTACGTAGCCATAAACGACCCCTGCCTCAGCTGTATTCAAGCCTGCTCCGACCCGAAAAATGGCAAGGAGCTGTTTACGGGGGCCGTGACCTGCTGCAAACAAGGCAAACCAGATGGGATTTACGCGGGCGCGCCTGGCTGCAAGGCGACTCTTTTAGAAGATAAGTTCACAGATTTAACCTCATGGACTGGAGGTTTATCTAGCTTATGCACGAACACTGGGGGATGGTGCATAAATGACAGCGGTTACACTGGAACGGGGTTGTATATGGATTCTTATGGAACGTATTCAATCATTCACACTCAACCGACCGTAGGCTATAAGGACATCCAAATCTCGTTCTACGCTCAAACCTGCGGAGACGATGGCAGCTACGGGACTACCCGAGAGTATCTGAAGGTTGAGTGGTCCGATGGCTCGACCTGGACCACCCTCCTTGATATGAGCAAAATCATTCCATGGACCTTTGAATCATACACCTTGCCCGCATCTGCCGATGGAAATCCGAACTTCGCAGTTAAAGTCACGGCCTTAGATGTGCATACACATGGTGTGGACTTCTCTAGCACTTGCACTGATAGATTTGCCAGCTTAGACAATTCTAGCATAGATGATTTCAGAATAACTGGAACCTACACCCCTTAAATGTAGCATCTCTTTTAAATAATCGCGCGAATCGTGAATAACATACCTAAACTTTTTATATATCCGCCACTTAATTCATTAATGATGCGCGCACAGGCCAGTCTAGAGTATCTGATCATAATCGCCGCGGTCATAGGCATAGCAGCAGTCGTCGTCTATACCCTGTCCGGCGTTATGTCAAGCCAGTCTTCTTCTGCGTCGATAGCCACGTGCAAGCAGGCGGCAATCGATTGTAAGGCTTCGAGAATGCTCACTCCTAACGATCCCTGCTTCTCCTGCGACACTGCATGCAGCAATCCTGCGACTGGAAAAGAGATTTTTGCGGGCGCATTGGAGTGCTGTAAAAGCGCGATGGTTGAGGACCTCTATGAGGACTCAGTTGTATGTGCAATGTTAGTGCCCTGCGGCAACGGCCAGGCGCGCTGTGCTGATGGCAGTTGCAAGACTCCCGCATGTTCCGGTACCTCATGTGGCACTCCGGATCCAGGTGGTTGCATTCAGAGTATAACTTGTGGCAATCCAAACACATGTGACGCTTCCTGCAGCACACAGTATAAATCAACAGGTTCATCCTGTGGCACAGGCTATTCTTCTTCATCCTCTTGTTCCGGAAATCAAAAATGCACGACAACAACAGATTATAAGTGCGATTCTAGCCATAATTGTGTGAGTAATGTTGGAACTAGCTGTACTGACTGCAGTACCAGCGGTCGTTGTTGCCTCGGAACCTCTCCTAACGCATACTGCGGGACATGCCCACCCAATTGCGGCATTATTACGTGCAGTGGTTCTACACCTTACTGTTGCAATTCCATTTCGTGTTGCACAAGCAGCTCTCAATGCTGCGGCATTAGCTGTTGCTCATCCGGCCAGTCCTGCTGCGGCGGTTCATGCTGTTCAGGCACATGCTGCGGCGCCCTGGGTTGTTGCGGAGCGGGTTACCAGTGTTGTACTTTCCCATCCACTCACTGCTGTCTGATCGGTCATTGCGGCGCATTTGGTGGATGCTCCTAACTATCCAACCTTTTTATATCCCAACAATCATAACTATAGTTAGGCAGCATAGGTGATTTTGATGTTCGAGATTGTGTTCGATAACGCGAAGATTTTCAAGGACTGTGTGGACGCGCTAGTGACCCTAATCGATGAGGGAGAGTTTCAGATAACGAAAGAGGGAATAAAGCTGAGAGCTATGGACCCCTCGCAGATAGCCATGGTCGATTTCAACTATCCTAAGAGCGCCCTAGAAAAATATGATGTTCCGAGCGAGACCAAAATAGGGCTGAACCTAGATGATTTGTCGAAAGTCACAAGCCGAGTGAGAGCTGGTGAGAAGCTGATTCTCAGGCTGGATAAGACTGGTTCACGACTAGAATTGGTGTTCAAGGGCAAAACTACCCGTCGATTCAACCTGCCCCTGCTAGACGTATCTGGCATGACCCCAAAGCAGCCAAAGATAGAGTTCGACTCAAGAATCAAGATAAACGGCTTTACCCTGAAAGAAGGGCTGAAGGACGCCTCGCTGATATCTTCCCACGTTGTCTTAAAGGCGGACAAGAACGGATTCGAGATATCTGCCCATGGAGACAAAGGCGAGGTCCTAATCGAGGCGAAGAAAGAAGACGATGTCCTCTTGGAGCACACGGTAAATGCGGAGTCCAGCTCCATGTACCCGTTAGAGTATCTTAACGACTTGCTGAGGACAACGGAGAACGAGGCCGTAGTCTCGCTTGACATGAAAACGGACAATCCGCTGAGGATAGAATACCCGATAGGCCAAGCGACTGTCGTTTATTACCTCGCTCCAAGGATAGAGAGCGCGTAACCGGCTTTGCACATAAACTAGCTTCTGCACATTAATTCAGCTTCTTGCACATAAATTGACTAGAGACAGCGGTTTTCGATGCAAAGTCATTTATAGTTAGAATTTATATATATATCAAAGAAAGAATAAAAGAATAATAAAAGAGGTGATTTGTTGTCTTTTTCGACAAATCGCCAGCGAGCTTAGGTATTTCCTAAGTAATGAGACTTAGCTTGCTGTGGGCGTTTGTTATGCAAGCTACGGTATGGGGGTAATATCCGTAATAAATGGGAACAGCTGGATTAATCTCATTTGATTTTAAAAAGAGACAGTTTGTACTGTTTCCACTGGCCGGATGAATAACGCCCATAGCCCCCATACTATTTTATGTAAAATGAAAGAATTTCTTGTTGTACCTAAAATTAGTCCGTTTTTCCTTCTAATAGTTCTTGTACTGTTCTTAAGGTAATATCGAGCCCCTCTTGATTTTTAGCTCTTGCAACTTCTTCTATAGCTCCTTTACCGAAACTATAAGCAACGATATATCCTTTAGCTTTGCTTATTCGCCTCATTGCCGTTTCAAAGTTATCTATTACATTTCTTCCAATACCTTCACTTTGTTTTACTTGAATGGGGTATCCACCGCTAACTTGTGGTGTAAAACCATCAATGCCCATGTCTCCAATTTTTTTATCGCTAACTTTCCCCAAGAATTTATCCACAACAACCCAATTTTGAAACTCGAAGGGATGGAGCTTCTTAATGTAATTCAGGTCAACTTCTCCTCGTACTAATTGTGCATTTATGCTAAATTGCTTTCTAAGACGTTTTTGCATTAGTTTGCAAGCAGTAGGACTAATATCAATTCCAATCCATTTCCGGTTCAACTTTTGCGCCGCGACAAGAGTCGTTCCACAACCGCAGAATGGATCTAAAACAATATCATTTTCTTTACTTGATGCATTTATTATTCTTTCCAAAAGAGATAATGGTTTTTGTGTTGGATAACCTAAATATTCACCTTTCTTCTGAACTGTTTGAAAGCCTATAATATCCGTCCAAACGTCTGTCATTGGACGTCCTTTGCTTTCGTCTAGATAAACTATTCGTTGCTGTCCCCTCTCATTATAAATTTTATAATGCCTTCCCTTCGAATCAATCTTATCATATCGTCTAATTGTTCTTTCATCATAAGGGAGAAGTTGTTTATTGAATATATACTTCTTTGATTTAGTATAAAATAATATTGTATCATGGCCCCTAATCCATTTGTTTGCTTGCGTCTTAAAACCAGAAGCAGTTTCTATAGACCAGATTATCTCACTTTTAAAGTTCTTTTCACCAAATATTTTATCCATCAAAATTCTTAAATGCGCATTAGCATGTGGATCGCAATGTAAATAAACTGAGCCAGTATCCTTTAAAACTCTTTGACACTCCCTTAGCCTTGGTTCCATCCAAGTAATGTAATGCTCAATACCTCCAGCCCATCTATCTTCAAAAGCACGTTTTTCTGCCTCATCTTTCCAAATTATCTCAAAACCTTTATTTGTGTAAAACGGAGGATCGGCATAGATTAAGTCAACACTCTTATTTGAAAATTTGCTGAGAATTTCTAGATTGTCTCCCTCATAAATAGCATTAATTTCCATATGCTTTATTACACTCAACTAAAATAAAAACCTTCTTTATTTAAGTCCTTTAAGCTAACAATACATTAGACTAGTGGGAGTTTTGTTTGTTTAGTTGGTTCTATTTGGAACAAGTCTAGTAGCACATCTTTTAGTTTACTCTTTTTTTCCAAGTGAGATTTCAGTTGATTTATACGTATTTTGTCCCTAATCTGCTCTGTTCCTTCAAATATAGCATGAGGTTCATGAGCTCTGAATGCCGCGTATAGGTCTCCTTTCATCTCAATAGTTACGTCAGTTAGTTCCCTGCCGTTGTCAACCGCGCAAGTGCAACCGAGGTCTTCTCCATATTCGGTTTTATGCTGTGACACTGTCAAATAGCCGTATGGGCGTACATCAAATCTTCGTGCATTAGTTAACTCTTTTTTTGCCATTTCCTTCTTTTTCCCTCCACCCATTCCAAGCTTGCTGGAGAACAGGTCGGAACACAGGAATGCAATTGGAGCTACTGCTCCACTACCGAATTTCGGATAAGTTCTTTCGACGTTTGAAAGGACGCGAATGAACTCTTTATCTCTGAATTTCGCCAATGTCTTAAAGTTCTCAAAGTATAACTTTGGATTTGAATATAACGTTGTTGCACCCCTCATGACTTCTTTTGCAATCGTCATTCTTCCCTCGAAAACCAAGCCATCTCGGGCCACGCTGTGGAGCAAAAATGGCTCTTTACCTCCCGCGCAAATTTCTTTTGCTATCTTTTTTAGATCTTCCGATAGTCTCTGTCCAGTCAAAAGCGAAGGGTCAGGAACATTAACCACAGTCAAATCGCTATCCATTTGAACATGGACAAAAAAGTCCCTCACTTTCTCTGTCCAAGGAGTGTTGTTCAGCACAGGCGTGTACATAAATACTTTTGCTTTGGAGTTGGACTCCGCCTTCTGTATCTGAACATCAATCCAACTCACTAATTCTTTGCGGCGAGCCTCAGAATCTTGATACGCCTTGAACTTCTTCGGCCACCAATGCTCCTTTGATTCATGAAGTTGGTGAGACATAGAGACCGGAATGCTATACTCATTCGAGATATAATCAGAATAGTTTACATCCGTTGAGGTTAGTATAGGATAGGGAATTGGAAAAGTAATCCCGCCTATAGTTGCTTCTCCAGCACTCTCTCCGAAAAGCACCTTTTCTTTTTCCTCTCGTTTGATTTCCATGATTTCACCTTCATTTCATATGCAGTATATCTGCAACGATATTAGTAAAAATATCGTCATAGCCTTTAAGAGAGTAAATCCTCTTTCTACCATCAAGGGGATTAAGTTTGACATCGAGCCAACCAGCTTTTTTGAGTTCAGATAAGAACAATGCAACTATGCGCTTATCGTCTGGTTTTAATTGCTTCTTTAATATTCTAAGCGCATCTTCAAATTCAAACTCCTTATCACCTAACGTTTTCCATAGAAGGAGATAACGTCTCATGACCCATTTTGGCAATAATTTCTCTATGTTAATCACTAATTATATATGCATTTACTAGTTTAAATAACTTACGTATATAAAAAGGAATATCTTTAAATAATTAACTTGCGTACGAAAGGAGAAATTTTAATGAAAGAGTATGAAACTATTATAAATAAAATTTATACAATTTTAAATAGTTTTTGTAAGAGTGGTCGAATTATTGAAGAGAAAGTTAAAGAAGTTTTTCAAGAAGCACATAGCACTATTTTAAAAAACGAAACCAAATTACTAAATAATCAAATGATACTCATAAAAGAAAAAAGATTGTTTTTTGGTGCTCTTAACAACTTAGATAATGTTATTCAAAAGATGCAATTCACACTTATTAATGCAAGTAAAATGCATGAAAACCCAATAACTGCATATCAATGCAAAGAACTTTTACCTTATATGAGTAATTTGGCTCAAGAAATAGATACTCTTGGAGAAAAATATCACGAACATAAAGTATATAAAATATTCGATTTGTCACGAGTTTTGCGTAAAAGAGCAGCAAATGTGAATTTGTATCCTACACTAATGGAAGAAATTGAACAAATTAATTTGCAAGGTGGAGAAATTTCTGAATTTGTCGAAGAATTTAATAACAGACTCCAAAGCGAAATAGATCTTGCGTGATGCAATGTTAATTCTGGTGGATTCGTCAACTTTGATAGCGGCATCTGTTTTTTGGGAGTTTTCTAAAAACGGTTATTTAATAACGGCAAAGCACAACGCAGTTTGTGATGACTTCTTTAAGATTATTAAATCGACAAAAGACACTACTTGCATTATAACTAAAACTACCGAAGAAGAATCAAAAGCTGTATTAAACAAGATAGTAAATGATATTGTTGAAAGGAAATTTAACTCTCTACCTTCTTTTTTAAAAATGTTTAGTCTAATGAAACTTCAAGATGCCGTAACTCAAGCTTCAACCGATAGACTAGAAAAAATTGTCGAAGAGATTTCTTCTAGAAAACCAATAGATATGACTGAAAGAGAATCAATTAAAAAAGAATTATATGCGTTTTTTCGTGAAAATGTCCCAAAGACATTCAAGTATGTTAAACCAACCATGCCTTCCAAACTACCTGGACCAATTTCTTCAAAGAGAGAGATACTTGATGCTATGGCACACGAATTGTTGAATTCACTGCCGGTGAAAGGTATAATTTATAGAGGATTTCCTGAACCAAAAGATATCACTTTGATGGCAGAAGCAACTTATTTGTATCGTAGTAGTCAAACTAAAGAAAAAGTTTACATTGCTTCTTTAGATAATCATTTTAAACCAAATCCGATACAGGTAACACACGATTTAACTGATAGGCTAGTTTTCAGTGGTAAAGTTGATTCAACGATTAGGGATATGCTAGAAGAAAAATTTGGTTTTAGGGGCGATTTCCCAGGAGAAATAATTAAGGAATTAACAAAGAAGGACATTATTAAAAAAACTTAAAATTGATGGCCCTAATTAGTTTAAATTAACAATAAATCCTAAAAAGTTGTTTAAAGCAAATTAAAGATAGAGTCTATCATCTGTTTATATTTTCTATACCTAGCTTGTGCGTAGTGTTTACAAAATCCATAGCCAAAAGCTTGTTCGTGCTGAATCCAATCCCGGCAAGGCTTTCTATGCTTCCATGTCTTTCTCCACTCTTCCGTTTCAAAAAGAACTTTTTCAGCTTGAGATATAAATCGTTCAGCCATTTTCAGCCACCACTAAAACTTCTTTTCCTTCCCAACCACTGGGCGTATGGATCTTGCTGCAACTTTTGCTGTTGGCTACGACCTTCCCGGAGTATATTTTGTATTTTTGCAAATTAAGGTAAAGAACGTTGTACTTTGTTTTCTTTAGGTTGTTACGAGGCATAGTAGCTATTAAGTAGCTACTATATATAAACCTTTCGGCAAAGCCTTTTAAATATGCAATTACATAACATATATGTGAATAACATATGCAATTAGAAAACGTAGGGCAACAGAATTGGTCCGTATATAATGAAGCGCAGACTACAGAGAAGCTGATTTTCCTAGACCTTCTCAGCGACCTTTGTTCCTACATTCCAGAAGAAGATGAAAGGAAGGTTGGGCGGCCGCGTGCAGGTCTTTCTAACATGGTTTTTGCCTGCGTTTCGAAGGTTTATGAGGGGCTTTCTTCCAGGCGCGTGACTTCTGACTTAGAGATAACGCGACAAAGGGGCTACTTAGAGCATACGCCACATTTCAACACGGTTCTGAAGTACTTTAATGATCCAAAGCTTACGCCCCTTTTGACCTCGCTTATCCAGCTGTCCGCGTTGCCTTTGAAGGATTTGGAGGAGACTTTTGCCGTGGATGCGAGCGGATTGAGCAGTGCGTTTTATTCCCGCTGGTTGGATTACAGGCTTACTGGCGAGAAAAGGTATAAAGACTGGATTAAAGTACATCTGATATGCGGCGTAAAAACGAATATAGTAACGCACATCGTAGTAACCGACGGTCAAAAGCACGATAGTCCCATGTTTCCGACACTTCTTAAGGAGACGGCAAAGAATTTCAACATCAAGGAAGTATGTGCCGATAAGGGCTATTCCGGCAGGAATAACGTCCAGACCGCTTGGGATATGGGAATAACGCCGTATATACTGTTCCGAAACAACACCGTTCAGAAAAGCAGGGGGGCAAGCGCATGGAGGAACATGTTCATTCTATTTCAAGATAAGAATGACTTCTTTATGCGCAAATATCACCAGAGAAGCAACGTAGAAAGCACGTTTTCCATGCTTAAGCGCAAGTTTGACGGCAAGCTGATGCTCAAGAAGGAGATAGGCAAGACAAATGAAGCTTTGGCCAAGGTCCTATGCCACAACATCTGCGTTCTAATCCACGAGATCTGCAGCTCTGGCATAGACTTGAAATTTAACGAACTTGCACATAAATTCCCTTCGCTGCACATAAAAGAACTAAGTCCTACGAATTAACGTGCAAAGCCCGCGTAACCTATTCTTTTTTAAACCCTATTTCTTTAACTATTCTCATGGTCCAGCCTAAGTTGATTGGGGCAGCCATTGTAATAGGGTTATTGATAGTTGTGGGTACTACCTTCTACTATTACGCAGAGGGATGGTCCTGGATAGACTCGCTCTTCTTTTCTGTTTCATATATCACCACAGCAGGGCATGCCACGATGGCGCCATTAACAGACGTTGGAAAGCTCTTCACTTCGGCCTATCTTCTGATTGGCGTATCTCTAGGTCTTTACATACTCATAGACATATTCGGCGGCTATACTAGCGGCGCACTGACAAGAATAGGCGAAAAGGTCTCAGGGCGCAAAGCCAGCAAAAAATGAGCAGTAAACTTAATTAAGAATAAGGTGTAAAATCTTCTCAGTGTTCTTATGAGATTAGCCTGGGCTGTATTCATAACTTTCTTCGTGATGGGCATTTTGCTCTGGGGAATATTCTGGGCAGTGGCATGGCTGCTAGGGATAACTGGTTCTGCTCTGGTTTATGGAGTGTTCCTATTTATCGGCTTCATGGTCTTTATCCAATGGCTGATAGGGCCAGCGATAGTCAAAGCAACCACAGGAGCCAAGGAATGCAAGGACCAGAAGATATTGTCTATGGTCTATGAGATAGCGGATAAAGCCAGAATTCCAAGGCCCAAAGTCTATCTGGTCAATAACCCGACGCCCAACGCCTTCGCCTTCGGCAGGACACAAGCTAGTTCTAATATAGCCTTACACACAGGCTTGTTAGAGAAACTGAGCCAAGATGAAGTAAAAGCGGTTATAGCACATGAGATAGGCCATATCAAGCACAGAGATATGATAGTCATTACGCTCGCTTCTGCCCTGCCCGCCATACTCTACTACATCATCTACTTTGGTGTCATAGCCGCTTCTTCGCGCAACAGAGAAGGTGGTGTTAACTATCTTGGCGCATGGCTAGGGGGGATGGTGGCCCAGTTCTTTGCTACCATCTTAGTCCTTTACCTGTCGAGAGTGAGAGAGTACTACGCCGATTCCTTTTCCGGCCATGTAACAAAGAAGCCGAAAGACCTTGCCAGCGCCTTAGGTAAGATAAGCTATACTCTCACCCAGGTCAGACAGCCAAGTCCTACCGCCATGCGCTCTTTCTACATAGCGGATGAGGTGAGCTCAAAATATTCCAGCCAAATGGAAAAAGAGAAAGGGAGAGCCTGGATGGAGATGTTCATGACCCATCCCTTGACCTACAAGAGAATAAAGGCATTAGAGAGAATCAGCTCGTCTTAAGAATGTTGCCCCTGCCCTTCTTTAATTTCTTTATCAGACCCCTTTCTTCCAAATCCGCCACTATGAGACTGACTTTTGCTTCGGACCATGGCAACTTTTTCCTGAGCTCCTTTTGAGTGAGTCTATGCTCCCTCTGGATTATCTCAAGAACCTGTGCCGCCTCTTTTGGCAATCTCTTCGGTTTTTCTGGTGCAGGCTCTTCTCCCAATTTCTCTTTTCTTCCAATCACAAGTTTCGAAGCAATAAAGAGAATCACTGCGGCCATGATTATTGATAAAAATACGATATTCAGCCAGTTATCCTGTGGGGCGTAAAGGTACTGTTCCTCCAGGTTCGGGTCAGTTTCGTTGAACAATGGCTCGCCCAGGTCTATCGCAGGAAACATTATGAGGTCAAGCAGGTACCTCCCATCAGTTTCTATTGTTATGCTCTCTTCCGTCTCCAAGGCAAGGCTGTTGTTCTCGTAGTATCTAGCCACTATCTCGTAATCGCCTATGGGCAGTTCAAACGAATAGTTCCCATCCCTAGAGACCAGTTGCTGAGCGGGAGTAGAGTTGACATACACTATGATGTCTCCCAACGGCTCGAGCGTAGACCAGTCGTAGATAGTCCCATATACGGTCGCGGCTAAAGAAATCGACAGCATGAACACCAGACAAATCAACGTTTTTGCAAGCATGGTTCTATTTTTGAGTATGGGTCAATATAAAGTTTTGCTTGAAAAAATAAGGCAGGATAAAGCTTTATTTGGCAAAAGGAGCGTTTATAGAGCCTTAAAACCGCTTTAAAGAAAGTATATTTAAATATAATAAACATCAGAACTCTCTCGGTGATTGGATGAAATTAGGAAGCACGTTAATCGCAGCAATCATGGTATTCTCTATCGTTCCTGTTGCTGCACTCGCCCAATCCAATGGAAATGGAAAGCCGGAATGGGCCGGGACCTATGAAGACCAAAAAGAGCAGTTTGAACAGGCCCGCGAGCAGTTTAAGAACAAAAATATGGACGAGAAACAGTTCACATCCCAAGTCCAGAAATACGTTGGTAAAAGTCTTGACAAGATGAATGACCTTGCACAAAAACTCAGAGACCGAGTCAGAGACACAGAGTTCGACTTATTCTTGAATCAGACCAGGCAACGTCTAATGAACGCGACCAACAAGTCAGAAGTTCTGGATATAGCCAAGGACATGAAGAACGACTGGAAGGACTTCAAGATAAGGGCCAAGCAGAAGATAAACGAGAACGTCTCCGATAAGATTAACGGGATAATCCTGAACGCTAATGGCCTGGCGAGAAAGCTAAACGCGACCATACAGCAGCTAGACGCGCGAGGCATGAACACAACCGGTCTGAAAGCCGAGTTCGCTCAGTTCAACGTTCAGATAAATATAGCCTACGGCAACTGGACCCTAGCCCATAACATGCTAAAAAATTACTCCAATGCAACGGACAAGGAGGCAGCCATGGACCAGATGCATGTATACCTCCGCAACGCTCAACAGGCGCTGAAACAGGCTCACCAAATCCTAAAAGACATGGCGAGAGAGATTAAAGGCCTGATTGGAAAGCCGATAGCCCACGAGAACGAAACAGACGACGATGAGGACCACGCAGACACAGCGCGCCCAAATCTAGCGATGATTACTCCCATTAGCAACCAGAACGTCTCAGGAGCGATAAACGTGAACGTATCCGCTTCAGACAACACCAACATTACCTCTATCTTCTTCAAGGCGGGAACAAACGGAACCTGGTACAATATGACAATATACGCAGGCACGATAGTCCGAGGCAACTGGAGCGCATCGTGGAACACCAATTCAACGAGCGACGGAACGGTGGTCATTTTCGTAATAGCCAAAGACTACTTCAACAACTCGCGCGAAATCAACACCAGTGTGAACGTGAATAACTCAGCTCAACTAAATGAGACAGATACTAGCGCACCAAATGTGTCAATAATAACCCCCCAACCAAACCAGAACGTCTCTGGAACTATAGACGTTAACGTATCAACATCTGACAACACCAATGTCAGCTCTGTGACATTCAAGGCAGGAGCCAACGGAACGCTCTCCAACATGTCGCTATATGCGGGCAATGTGAGCAGTGGACGATGGTATACCATTTGGGACACAAACACGACCCAGAACGGAGTGCTGACACTCTTCGTAACCGCCAAGGACTATTACAACAATTCGAGAGAGATTAGCCTTGTCGTATACGTGAACAACACGGGCCAGTGAGAGCATGAGACTGACCTACCTGGCTGTAGCGGCCTTGGTTGTCATAGCGGTCGCATTGTTATTCTACACGACCGTCTCCCAGCATGAAGCTTACTCTGACAAAGAGATAACCGACCTGGGCAACGACATAAATTCAGTAGATGGCCTGCTTGGGCAGTTTGATTCCCTGGACAGCATGGACCTCTCAGAAGTAAACGACTCGCTCTTTAACCCCTAATTTATTTTTTCTTCAGTCTTTACCTGTTTTACGACCCGTTTATCTTTTGGGGTATACTTTCTCTCGATTATGGCCACGCCTACTGTCGCGATTACCATGGTCGTTATTATGACGGTGAACACTATCTCTGCGAAATTCTCGGTCCCAGGCACTTTCATGGAGATAGGCAGATAGGCCAGAACCGCGGCAGTCAGGCCTTTCGGGAACAGCATCCATATAGTCTTTTTCTCCAACTCGCTGAACTTGCCGTTATAGACGGTGATCCACATGGCCCCGTATCTGACGAAGAGTGAGGCTACGGCAAGCAGCACGCCTATAGCTATCAGGTTCACATCTCGGATTGTGACCACGAGCCCTAGATAGACGAAGAAGAAGGTAGTCATGAAGAAGTTAATCAATGAGTGGAATCCCTTTGTGGTCTCGTCGATCTCGTAGGCCATGTTCTCGAACTTTATCATGCCGTAGATTTTCCTGCCATTAGCAAGCACCACGCCGAAGATGAGGCAGGCCATCGCTCCGTTCCCCCCGAGCGCCTCTGTCCCGGAGTATAGGAGGAAAAGCATAGCCAAGGTGACCACATAGGAGAAATCGAAATTGACAAGTTTCCTCATCGCAGGCAGCCACAGAATGCCGACGAGTATGCCTGCCATCGCGCCTATCGAAAAGCCGCCGGCGAGGAACTGCAGGGCCCCGCCGACATCAACCCCTCTCGCCACGGTGTTTATGGCCGCTATCGCTATGACTATGGAGAAAACGTCTGTAAGCGAGGTCTCCAAATCTATAATCGTCTTGGTCTCCTCTCCTATCCCCTTGAGCTTCTTAACTATGGTTATGACAGTCGGAGAGCAGGTGCCGCCTATTATCGCACCCATGAGTATACCTATCAACAGGCTATAACCAAAGGCGGCCATTATTGCGACAGTCGCGGCCATCGTGAAGAGGAACCCGGTTATCGCCAGGGTCATGCTTCTCGGGAACTCGCTGAATAGTTTGTAAATATCTAGATAGAGGCCGCCGTCGAAAAGTATGATGATGATGGCGAGCGCTGAGAAGATCTGCGAGACGCTTACAAAAAAGCTCGGCTCGACCGTGCCAGTCAGCGGGCCCAGCACAAGTCCGAAAAGCATCAGCCAGAGCACGCTCGGTACGTCTGTCTTCTTGAAAATCAGGTTGCCGAAGAAACCCAGAAGTATGACGAACGCGGTCAGACTGAGAGCCAATAAGACTTCCATGCCTGAATAAAGCGTTTGTTATTTAAATACGTTTTTTCTAATAGAATTGGTAATCGAATGGTACCAGCAGTAAAAGAGAATGTAAGCGCGCTTAAAGGCGAGGTCAAGAAGCAGATAACTAACCTTGTCACGGCTGCTTTCGGATTCGTCGCTGCGCTGTCATGGAACGATGCGATAAAGGCGATGATAACTGCGTTTATAGGCACGGCGCAGGCATGGCCTTATATGGTGTTGAATGCGGTTGTAGTCACCGTGATAGCGGTCATAGCGATTGTCTTAATCTCCAAGTACATGAAATAAGAACCTTGCCGTAGAAAATATTTAGTATGGCAGAGAAAAAGAAAACAGAGATAGTTTTCGGATTTGAACCCCACTTACTCTCTTCAGTGGACAAGATGCTGCCTCTGATGGAAAAAGCAGACGTCATACTCCTAGAGAACACGCCCCAAAGAGTTAAAAATCTTTTGAAAGGCAAGCAGCCATCATCTGCAGACGGATATGTGCTTCCCGAATTTGCCCAAAAACAAATTCCACTGCTCCAACATCTCAAAAAACAAGGCAAAGTTGTGCTGGGCAGCGAACCGACGCACGACGAGGATTGGATGCTGAAAAACAGGAAGAAAGCGCGCAAGATAATCAACCTCGAGTTGGATGAAAAGAAGCTATATTTTCGAGGCGACTTCAGAGGTTCCATACGGGCTGCTGCAAAGGGCAGTAAACTCATAGAACAAGAGAGGCTGGACTGGATTTTGAAGCATCTTCCGCAGTTCGAAGGGAAAAAAATCTATATTGATATTGGGGAGGAACACACCGGAGTCTACCACAAACTAAAAAAGGAACTCGCCGCAAGAGGCATACCCGTGAAGACAGAGTTTCTATCTAAGGGCATGTTCAAAGACAAGAGAATCCTTGTCAAATATCCCCCGAAAACCCAGTTGATGAGGATGATGCAGTTCAAAACCAGAAACTCGAGGAATTCGCAGGTAGTGAAAAGACTCGTTGAGGATGACAAGCGGTTTGATAAAAAAATACTTGGAACTGTTTTTGATTATATGCGGCATGGCATGAGCGAGGAGCAGGCGACGGAGAAAGCCTACCTAGAACTGATTAATTCGGAAAAGAGCAAAATACCACCGCAAAGAGTTAGGTCGATGTTCAGGCGAAAAAGATAATTGTTTATAGTTCTCCAGCCATAATGTATTCATGACCCTAGAAGACCTGAGGTTCTGCGCGAAATACCCATTCACAAAAGAGGCCAGAGACTATCTCGATTTCTTGAAGATTAACCTGGACAATCTCGACGACTCGATGATAGAGTACGGCGCCAAGAGGATAACTGAGTCTCTCGGTGATTTCTCAAAATACGCCAGAGAGAAATTCGAGCAGATAAGGACTTCGAAAGAGCCATACCTGATGAACGAGCTAATCTCCTATCCAGTGTCCAAGATCCTGACCGCCCTAACCGAGGATAGATCGTTGAAAAAGAAGTTTGCGAAAGCCGAAGCGCAAAAAGTCTATTACTTCCTGCAGTTAGAGAACGAGGATAGCCTGTACGACATAGCGAAGCAGTTCTTCCACGTTCAGAGGGAGAAGGGCGTGTTTCTGGTGCCATTCCAGGAGTACCTAAACAACATGCCGGAAGAGAAAGAATACGCCCTAGTCAATCTGGAGATAGAAAACGGCAGGATAAGATTGGATAAAGAAAAACTGGCGAAACTAGTCAGCCAGCACCTGTACCAAAGCATAGTCACCGCCAAAATCGATAAGCGCGACATCAAGAATAAGATGTTTCTGTACTTTGTGGATGAGATTAAGAAGGATAGGAGATACGCAGTGCCTGAAGATTTGGGAAAAGTGGAGTTCGAAGCTTTCCCACCATGCATGAGAAAAATCTACCATGAACTCCAATCGGAAGAGAAGGTCAGTCATATGCCAAGATTCGTCTTCTCCACTTTCTTGGCCAGTATAAAGATGCCCATAGAGGAGGCTATTTCTCTCTTCAAGAACCAGTCCAATTTCAATGAGAAAAAGACCCGCTACTATCTCGAGCACTCCTATGGCCTGAAATCGAGCAAGGTCAAATATTCCGTACCTACCTGTTCCAAGATGGATAGCTATGGTGTGTGCTACCGCGACCAGACCTGCAAGTGGAACCACCCGATGACCTATTACGCGAAGACAAAGAAGGCTAGAAAATGAATCCAGCTGCTGAGTTCGTAAGAAAAAAGTTCCGGGAGTATTATCAGAAAAAAGGGGTGATAGCTCCTGAGGGAATTGAAAAACGCGAATTTGGCTTTGGTAACGA
>Ga0315282_10005562_pt1 | contig 21413 bp, 15 predicted proteins | sample YL17G07_20_MG_FD_203693 | JGI IMG/M metagenome (GOLD analysis project Ga0315282, IMG submission 203693) | Sediment microbial communities from Yellowstone Lake, YNP, Wyoming, USA - YL17G07_20 | ecosystem: Environmental > Aquatic > Freshwater > Lake > Sediment | place: USA: Wyoming | collected... | reverse complement strand
GCAACTGCCCTGGTGGAACCCATACACCTACATGGGGGAGCCTTTTTTCGGCAACGTGCAGGCGGCCATGTTCTATCCGGCCACGCTGCCGGCGGTGCTGGCCGCAAATGCCGTCTTGGGCCGGGTCACGCTGTGGTGGGTGGAAGCCCTGCTGGCCGCTCACCTGGTCTGCGCGGGCATGGGCGCTTACGTGCTGCTCCGCAAGTTGGGAACGGAGCACCGGGCGTCGATCGGCGGCGCCATGATCTTTTGCCTGGGCGCTTTCTTTGCTTCCCAGGCCCAGCACCTGGGCGCGGTGTGTACCGCCGCCTGGCTGCCGTGGTTTCTGGCCGCGCTTCGCCGCCTGGAAGAGCGGACCGACTGGCCCTCGGTCGCCCTGGCCGCCATCTCGCTGGCGCTGATGATCCTGGCCGGGTTCCCGGCGGCCTGGCTGCCGGCGCTGTTCTTCGGCCCCTTCCTGTATCTGTACTGGAGTTGGCAGCGCAACCCGGTCCTGGAATGGGGGGCGCACCGGCGCCGCCTGGGGCTGCTATTGGCCGCCATGCCGCTGGGGTTCCTGCTGTCGGCCGTTTGTTGGCTTCCGGGCAGCCAGGTGGCCGGCCGATCGGTCGCCGACTGGCGTCCCGCCGCCCAGGCTTACGGCGGCCTCCCGCTGGAGGCCTTGACTTCGCTGGTCTGGCCGAACCTGTTCTGCCAACTCCAGGGAGACTATTGGCACTCGGAGAATCCCACGTTCCTGCACCTGTACCAGGGCATACCCGCGCTTGTGCTGGTCTTTGCGGCGCTGAGCTGGTTAATGGCCCAGCGTGCCGCCCGTCCCTTCCTGGTGTCCGGCCTGATCGCCGGGCTGTGGTATTTCGGGCCGACTTTCGCGGTGTCGCAGTTGTTCTACGTGTTGTTTCCCAACGTGGTGCGCCGCGGCCTGTATGCCTGGACGGCCCTGGCTTACTTCTCGCTGTTTTTCGCCGTGCTGGCGGCGCTGTCCCTGGACGGCTGGCAGCGCGGCCGGCGCCATGAACTGTTCCCCGCCCGGTTGTGCCGGCGTGCCGCGCTGCTGGCTTTGGCTCTCGGTCTGATGGTTTGTGTGGTCGGCTTTCAAGCTCCGGGCGGCTCCCCGGTTGGCCTGCGCGGCGCGAACGCGGGCGCCTCGCTGATCCTGGTCGCCGCCCTGCTGGCGCTGTGCGCCTGGATTGCCGGCCTTGCGTCCGGACACCCGGAAGCCGGCCGGGCCCGCACTGTCGGCGTGGTTTGCGTGCTCATCGCCGCGGACCTTATCGCGATCGGCTCCAACACCCGGCTGAACACCTACGACGGCCCGGGAGATTGGCGGGGGCGGGAGGTCGATTGGCTGCTCAGCCGGCTCGGGCCCCAGCCCCTGTTTCGCATCGACAGCAGCCACGTGAGTGGCATATGGCAGTGCAAACTGCCGCACTGGCGGCTGCCCTCAGCCAACGGTTTCAACCCTCAGTTGCTGCAGGACGTCGTTTACTATCGAACCGGATACTCCCGGCTGGACGACCGGCAATTCGTGCTGGAAGCACCCGGTTCCCCGCTGCTGGACCTGACGGGTGCGCGCTATCTGGTCTCGTCGGCCAAAGAGATAGAAGGTTGGCAATTGGTGTTCCGCAGCGACTTTAGCATCTTTGAAAATCGGCGCGCCTTCCCCCGATATTTCCTGGTGGGCGGCACGGTCGCGGCGCGTAGTGTTTCCGAGGCCGCGCACAAGATCAATACGCGGGAGGTCAACCCCGCCCTCGTTGCTGTTGTGCCGGAGTCCGAGATGCGGCTGCTGGGCGAGCCGGGCCCGCCGGCTTCCTCCCAGGAGCTCGGCCAGGTCGAACTGCAGGCCTGGTCGCCGAACGAATTCCGGCTCCAGGTGTCGGCCGCGCGCCCCGCCGTCCTGGTGATCACCGAGACCTACTGGCCGGACTGGCGGGTGACCATCGATGGCCAGGCGCGGCCGCTGGTTCGCGCCGACGGTATTTTCCGGGCGGTCGCCGTGCCATCCGGCGTTCATCAGGTGCGGATGTACATCGTCCCGACGCGGCTTTATTTGGGTGGCGCGATTTCTCTGGCGGGCCTCCTGCTTGCCGCGGTCTGCCTGCTGTTCCGCAAGCAAGCAGAGGCCGCGCGGTCGCCGGCCGAATGACACAGACCGGCGCCCCAGGCGCCAGGGAGCCCGGCCGGGCCTTTTTGTGTTACCGCTGCTCCGGGGGCGGCTGCTTGCCCGCCCACACCTTCCCCGATGGCGATTTCCGGTAGTAGGCCAGGTCGAGCAAGGCCCCCGCGCCGTCTTCTGTCGCCTCCTTCAGCGTGAAACGATAAGTGTGGCCGGGCAGGAGGAAGTCGGCTTTGTTTGCGCCGCTGGCGTACAGCGCCATCAGTATCTCCGGGCCGCCGTCGGCGTTCACGAACACCATCACGTCGAGGTCTGAGCGCCAGGAGAGCAGGCCGTCGCTGGTGATGCTGATGGCGCTCTGCGGAACCTATCTGGCTGGGCGCCGCGCGAAAAGGTCTGTGGAGTCGAACAAGCATCGGCACTTGTCGTTATAAGTGGCAACCACGGCGTTCTGAACGAGGGGCGACGGCACCTGCCCGGGCCGCTGAACGATGCGCACCCGCAGGCCGTTCAGGCCCGTGCTGAACCGGAACAGGTCGCCCTTCAGGTAGGAGAACCGCACATCGTCCGGCGTTTCGTTGACCACATAGATCGTTGAGCGGTCGTTCATCTTTCCCGCCCGCCCGTTGAGAAACAGGACGGCGTTGTGGGCGGTCAAGGCGCTGCCCCCCACCCAGGACAGCCGCGAATCGTTCTCCACGTTGATGTAGGAAAGCGACGCGTGACCCAGACACACCGTGCCCGCCAGTAGGACCACAGCCGGACGGGGAAGACGCCGGCCCAGATACGCGAACAACTCACCGATCACCAGGGCCAGCCCGATCAAGGGGAGGTACAGGTGGGGGGAAAATTCCCTCGCCAGGGCCGCCATGGGAAGCACGGCGATGAAGAACCACAGGAGGCCGGCCCTTACCCCCAGGTTCCCTTTCGCCAGCGCCATCAGGGCGAACAGGGCGATCAGCAGCCCGATACCCGCCAACAACCACAGCACCGCGGGGCGGGAGTACCAGCTTCCGGTGCTCTCGCCGAAAGGAATCTGAAGAGACCAGAGCAGGAAGCGCAGCAGGCCGCGCGGCAACGCGAATGCCGAGAGCGCGTAGTCGGGCCGGCCCTCGGCCGTTACGCGGCCGCCGCCCCAGGAAAAGGTGCGGGCGTAGAGCGCCAGATACGCCAGCCAGACGGCGCCCATCGGTGTCCACCGCCTCACCCAGCCGCGCCAGTCCCGCCGAAACTCCGGGAATGCCAAGATCGCCGCCAGCAGCATCGGCGGCAGGGTGACAGCCGCTTCCTTGGAAAACAGCGCCAGCGCGCCGAGCACGGCGGCCGGCGCGGACCGCCGCGTGAAGAAGCACCAAGCCGACAGCACATAAAACAACGCTAGTGTGGTGTCGGCGAAAAAGCCATTGTCGTAAGTTGTGTAGAAATTGATGGGATGAAGAGCGAAGAAAAATGCCCCGACGAACGCCGCCTGCCTGTCCTCCAGAATCCGCACGAAGGCCCGAGGGAGAACACGGTCAGTGCGGCAGCGACGAGAACCACCTGGTAAAGGTCCAGGCGGCGCCAGTTGGAGAAGCCGGCAACCAGGAACCCGGCGGCCAGCAGGATGGCGGCCAGCGGCAGGCCGTACCTCTGCCACAGTGTTTTCCGTGTGACCACCAGCCGGCCGTAGGCGTCTTTCTCCGCGGTGACAGAGTGCAGCCACCGGCCATCCCCGGTGTTCCGCAAGACAAAACGGTAGACGTGGCCGGCATGGGGCCACTCCGGCTTCTCTTCACCGCGCGCCGCCTCCGCCATCAGTACTTCAGGCCCGCCATCGGTCGCCACATAGATCGAGGCCGGCGCGTCGGCCTCCCAGCGGATGACGCCCGAGCTACCGACAGTGATCCTGCCGCCCGAATGGTTCGGATTGCCGGCCCCGGCGGACCACGAGGCGAGCGCGGCGACAGCCAGCAGCGCGGCCGTGAATTTCAGAAAACCTGAATCCCCTGGACTAGACATGCCGATTCGGTTCATACCGGACTATCCGGTCAAATTAGCATATCTTCCGCCCTGAACGCTAACCAGGCGGCCCAGTCCTTTGGAGTGCGGCAGCAAGCCGCCGCACTCCAGGCACCGTGTGGCGTAAAATGAATGGTCCAATGACCGATACAGTCGCAATACTTGGCGGCACGGGCGCCGAGGGCTTCGGCTTGGCCTTGCGCTGGGCGCCGGCCGGCGTCTCACTAATCATTGGTTCGCGCGACGCGGCAAAGGCGCGGGCGGCGGTCGAGCGGCTCAAGGAGGCGATTCCGGCGGCAGCGGTCGAAGGCGCTGTCAACGGCGAGGCGGCGGCGCGGGCCGCGGTGGTGGTCCTGACCGTGCCTCTGGTGGCCCAAATCCCCACCATCAAGGCTGTCCGCGAGAAGCTGCGCCCGGGGACTGTGTTCGTAGACGCCACCGTGCCGGTGGGCGCCGCGCTGGGTGACCGCATCGCGCGCCTGGTCACGCCATGGCCGGGCTCGGCCGCTCAACAGGCCGCCGCGTACCTGCCGCCCGGCGTCCCGCTGGTCTCCGCGCTTCACACCTTGAGCGCGGTGGCCCTGGCCGACTTGGCGCACCCGCTGGATTGCGACGTGCTGATCTGCGGCGACGATGCCGCCGCCAAAGCGGTTGTCAGCCGCCTGGTGGAAAAAATCGCGGGCGCGCGGGCCATTGACGCCGGCCCGCTCGAAAACGCCCGGTTTGCCGAGCACCTGGCGGCCTTGCTGATTGCGCTCAACATAGAGCACAAGGTAAAGCATTCCGGGGTGCGGTTCACCGGACTCGCAGGGCCCTAGCCCGCATTATTCGTGAAACCGCAGCGTGCCGGCCGCTTCACGAATATCATCGGCAACGTCAACGAACGTGCTGGAGCTGCTCATGCATGAGCGGGCCGGGGGCGGCTGCCGAAAATGCCGCTGTGGGTGCTGAATGAAACCGATACGGTTTACGGCGCATGCTGTCGAGCAATGCATTGAGCGGGGGGCCAGCCACGCCGAGGTGGAGCAGGCAATCCGCACCGGAACGAAGGAACGCGCCAAGGGGGGCCGGTTTCTGTACCGCGCCAATCTCCAGTACAATGCTAAGTGGCAGGGTGTTTTCTATCGCATTAAACAGGTGGTCCCGGTGGTTGCCGAGCAAGAGGCGGAAACCATCGTGATCACCGTGTACACGTTCTATTTCTGAAGGGGCCGGCTATGAGAATCAGCTACGACCCGGAAATCGACGCCCTCTACATTCGCCTGGTAGAAGGCCCGCAAGAATGCCGCACCTTGCGGCTCAGCGACGAAATCGCGTTGAACCTGGGACCGGGCGAGACCCTCGTCGGTATCGAAATCCTCGATGCCAAGGAAACGCTCGGCAAGGGCGAGTTGCCCCGGGTCGTGCTGGAGAACGTGCCGTTCGCAGTTGCCTGAAAGTATCCGCGTACCGCCGAGAGGCAGTAGCCGACGGGCGGTATGCAGCAGGCATGATCGACTGCCTCCCGGCTCCCGCTTACTGCCTCGTGCCTCCTGACCCAAGTGACCCGATTCCACCGCTTGCCTGCCGGCCGCTTCACGGCTATCATCGGCAACGCAGCAAGACAACAGGCGGAGGTGAGCATGTCTTTCTTCTTGCGTGGCACATTGCGGGTGGCGCTTATCGCGGGCCTCTTTAGCGTTGCGGCCGGCGCGCAAGATGCGCGCGGCAAGATTCTGGGCATGGTGACCGACTCGACCGGCGCCGTGATTCCCGGAGCCGCGGTCGCCGCGGTGCAGCTTGAGCAGAACACCAGCACGCCCACCCGCACCAACACCGCCGGCAACTACGAGCTTCCCTTCCTGTTGCCCGGTCCGTATCGCCTGGAAGTCGTGGCGCAGGGATTCAAGACCTACCGCCGCGAACCCATCGAAGTCCGCGTGGGCGAGACCGCGACGGTGGACGTGAAGATGGAAGTCGGCGCGGTGACCGAGTCCGTGCAGATCACCGCCGAGGCGCCGCTGCTGGACGAAAGCTCGGCCACCGTCGGCCAAACCGTGGACCGCCATCAACTGGAGAACCTGCCCATTGCCGGCGACGACATCATGTACCTGGTGCAGCTCGGCGCGGGCATCACCACCGGCCAGACGCCGAACCACAACTGGCTGCCCAGCGCCGTGGACGTGATGTCCAACACCACGGCGGCGGGCACCCGCAGCGGCTCGAATTCGTTCGGTCTGGACGGCATCCCGAACATGACCGGCACCCAGGTTTCGTTCGCGCCGCCCGGCGACATCGTCCAGGAGTTCCGCGTTGACGTGGCCAGGTACGACGCTTCCCTGGGCTACGGCATGGGCGCCTACGTCAACGTAATGATCAAAGCGGGCACCAACCAGTACCACGGCACGCTGAATTGGCTGGTGGCGCCCAATCCCTGGCAGGCCAACAGCTTCTTCGCCAACAAACAGATCTACGACCTGACCAGCGGTCCGGTCACGCCGGAGAAAATAGCGCGCATGTCGCCGCCGCGGAAGGTGAACCGCTACTCCGCCACCATGAGCGGGCCCCTGGAGATTCCCCGGCTCTACCACGGCCGCAACCGGACCTTCTGGACGTACGGATTTCAGGGCTTCAACCGCCGCAATCCCACCAGCACCTATCTGACGGTGCCCAGCCTGGCGGAGCGCAAGGGCGATTTTTCGGCGCTGCTGGCGGTGGGGGCTAACTACCAGATCTACGACCCGGCCACCGTCCAGCCCACCTCGGCCACCCGCTTCAGCCGCCAGCCCTTCGCGGGCAATATCATTCCGGCGGCGCGGCTGGATTCCATGGCGCAGAAGCTCCTGGGGTACTACCCCGCCCCCAATCTCCCGGGCAGCGTGGACGGCCGCGACAATTACCAGGTCGGCGGCAACAACAGCAACAACTTTCTCCAGCACATGGGGCGCGTGGACCACGTGATCAGCGACCGCCACCGGGTCTTCGGAAGGATCACGCACTCCTGGCTCAACTTCTACCGCAACCAGTATTTCAACAACGAGGCGCGGGGCCTGAACCGCTACCGCTTCCAGAACGGAGTGGCGCTCGACGATGTCTACGTGATCTCGCCCTCGTTCCTGCTCAACGTGAAGTACGGCGCCACGATCTTCCGGGAAGTGGATGGCCCGTTCAGCAAGGGTCTCGACCTTGTAGGCCTGGGGTTCTCGCCCGGCTTCGTCGCGCAGTTGGACCCGAAAGCGGTGTCGTTCCCGCAGATCGCCATCGACCAGTACGACGGCCTGGGCGAAAACACCAACTACGACAACATCACCAACTACCACACCTGGGGCGCGGGCGTGACCCAGATGCACGGACGCCACAGCCTGAAGTGGGGCGGCGAATTCCGGCTGCTGCGCGAACACTCCTACAGCTTCGCCAACGGCACCCCGAACATCGTCTTCAACAACAACTGGACGCGCGGCCCCATCGACAACTCCGCCGGCTCTCCCATTGGGCAAGGGGTGGCTTCCTTCCTGCTCGGCCTGCCCACGGGCGGCAACGTGGATGTGAACGCCTCCAGCGCCACGCAGTCCACCTTCACCAGCTTCTACGTGCAGGACGACTGGAAGATCGCCCGCCGGCTCACCCTGAACCTCGGGGTGCGCTGGGAGTACGAAACCGCGCCCACCGAACGGTTCAACCGCATGGTGCTGGGTTTCGATTTCAAAACGCCGAATCCGGTGCAGGCGGCGGCCCAGGCCAATTACGTCAAGGCGCCCATCGCGGAAATCCCGGCCCCTCAATTCACCACCCTGGGCGGCCTGACCTTCGCCGCCGTGGACGGCAACCCGCGCCAAATGTTCTCGACCTCGCACCGGAGTTTCGCGCCGCGCTTCGGCTTCGCCTGGCAGGCGCTGCCCAGGATGGTGGTGCGCGCCGGGTACGGCATCTTCTATGACCTGCTGGGAGTGGACCGCATCGACCCGATCCAGACCGGGTTCAGACAGCGCACCACCCTGGTTCCCACGCAGAACAACGGCCAGACCTTCATCGCCACGCTCGCCAATCCCTTCCCCAACCTGCTTCGGCCGGGGGCCGTGGGATTGACCACCTACGTGGGACAGGCCGTCACCTTCCAGAAGCCCTTCCGGCCCACGCCCTACGCCCAGAACTGGAGCTTCTCCATCCAGAGGCAGTTCAGCGGCCGCATGGTGCTGGACGTGACCTATATGGGCAACCGCATTACACGCACGACCGTAAACCGGGAGTTCAATCCCGTCCCCCGCCAGTACCTCAGCACCCTTCCGGAGCGCGACCGGACGGTCATCAACATGGTTACCGCCAACGTGACCAATCCCTTCTACGGCCTCGCCGCCTTTGCCGCCTCGGGCCTCACGGGCCAAACCGTGGCGCGCAGCCAGTTGCTGAGGCCGTACCCGGAATTCACCTCCATCATGGCCCCGGATGCGGTGGGCTTCGGATGGTATCACTCACTGCAGGTGCGCCTGAGCAAGCGCCTGACCAGGGGCACGACCTTTAACGTGAACTACACTCTCTCGAAGATGATGGAAGCCATGAGCTTCCTGAACGAGAGCGACCCCACCCCGGAACACGTCATCTCGGCCCAGGACCGCCCGCACCGTTTTGTGGCCACCGTCGTCTACGAGTTGCCGGTGGGCCGCGGGCGCGCCATTGGCACGGGCATGAGCCGTCTGCTCGACAGAGCCATCGGCGGCTGGCAGGTGCAGGGCATCTATCAGGGCCAAAGCGGTCCGCCCCTCTCCTTCGGCAACGTCCTTTACCGGGGCGACATTCACGACATCGTGCTGCCCCCCGATCAGCGCACGCCGGAACAGTGGTTCAACACCGCGGGATTCGAGAAGGTGAGCGGCAACCAACTGGCGCAGAACATCCGCGCCTTCCCCTCGCGTCTTTCCGGAGCGCGGGCCATGGGCGATAACTACTGGGATCTTTCGGCGGCCAAGAACTTCCGCCTGAGCGAGCGCGCCAGATTGCAGCTCCGCTCCAACTGGGAAGGCGCCATGAACCACCCGCTGTTCTCTGCCCCGAACACCGCTCCGACCAACTCCCTGTTCGGAACCGTGAACTCCACGCGCGGCGAAGCGCGCCGCGTCTACGCCGGCCTGAAGCTGTATTTCTGAGAGGAAGGAGCCATGCGAGAACGAGTCGCGTTTTGTGCGTTGCTTCTGGTCAGTCTCTGGGTCCTGACCATTCCCGCCTACGCGCAACAGAAAAAGGCGGACAAGAGCAAGCGTCCCAGCCCGCCGGCCACCGCGGAGTGCAAGTTCGCCGACGGCAACACGATCACCGTGGACTACTCCAGCCCGCGGATGAAGGACCGCAAGATTTACGGCGGGTTGGTTCCCTGGGGCCAGGTCTGGCGTGCCGGCGCGAACGAAGCCACTACGTTCGTCCCCACCACCGACGTGGTCGTCGGCAACAAGGACGTGCCTGCGGGCAACTACACCATCTTTGCCATCCCGAACCCCGACAAGTGGACGCTGATCATCAGCAGGAAAACCGGTATAGAGGGAATCCCGTATCCGGGAGAAGGTGAGGACCTGACCCGTACCGACATGAAAGTTGAGAAACTCCCGTCGCCGGTCGAGAACTTCACCATCTCTTTCGACCGGGCCGGCAAGACTTGCACCATGCGCCTGGACTGGGAGACAACCCGGGCCTCGGTTCGGATCTCCGAGGTGCGGTAAAACACGGACCATCCCGCAGGGCGGGACGGAACCAACAGAGCCGCGAGCGCAAGACGGGGGGCCGGCGAGACGCCAGCGCTCCATAGGCGGCCGTGTATGGAGCGCTGGCGTCCCGCCGGCCCCTGGTCGGGCGTGCATTTCGCCGCTGAAAAAGCAGCGAATGGTACGACTGCTACACGGATAGACGCGGATGCCGCCAGACATTGCCGGAAAACGGCGGCGACCCCGCACCTACAAGACCGCTCTAGCGGTCAGAATCTGAGCTTCAGCGCGATCTGGATGATGCGCCCGGACTCGCCGGTGTCCACGATGGCCCGGGTGCTGGGCGGCGCCACCGTCGAGCAGCAGGTCTGCGCAAACACTGTCGAGCGGAAACTGCCCGAGCCGTTGGAGGCGTCGTACGGGTTATCGAAGTTGGGGTGGTTCAGGGCGTTGAAGAACTCACCACGCAACTGCAGATTCGCCCTCTCCCCGACGCGGAAGATCTTGGTCACCCCGAGATCCAGGTTCCAGTAGCTGGGTCCGGTGAAGATGTTGCGCCCGTCGCCGACGCTGCCCGCAGCGGGTAGCGCAAAGGAACTGGCGTCCTTGAAGTAGACCGGGCCGATGACGCCGGGGATGTCATACAGCCCCACCTTCGGCTTGGCCCCAACCACCACCGCCCGGGATTCGTGCGAGTAGTTGGCGGTCCGCACGCCGCTGCGCACGGTAAACGGCGCTCCGGACGCGATCATCAGAATGCCGTTGAGGCTCCAATCGCCGGCGATGAAATTCAGCGGGCCCGGCAGGGAGCGCAAATGCCTGCCCTTACCCACCGGCAGGTCGTAGATCCACATGGTGTTGAGCATGTGCCGGCGGTCGAAGTTGGAAAGCCCGCGCTCGTTGCGCCAGTTGCGAATGTCGGAGGGGGTGCGGGTGTTGGTAGTGCTCAACCCGCCGCCCGAGCTGGAGGCGATGGGGTCCACCGACTGGTCGTCGATGGACTTGGACAGGGTGTAGGCCATGCCGAACAGCAGGCCGCGAGAAAAGCGCCGGCGCAGCGTGGCCTGCAAGCTGTGGTAGTAGGAATCGCCGCCGGTATCGACGTAGGTGATGGTGGCGAACTGCTGGTTGGGGCGCAGGTGCGCGTTCAGCGTGTTCTGCTCGACGCGGCCGGCGAAGGTGCCCGCGGCGTTTTGGCTGAGGTTCGTCAATGTGGTCGAGCTGTTGACAAACGTGGCGGTGACGATTCCCTGGGCCACCATCGGCACCGTTTCGCCGCTGGCCCCGGCGGGGCAGGTGGTGCCGTCGGCGCGGCACCCCTTGTTTACGTTGCGCTGCATGGCCAGGAACGAGGGCAGGATGCCGTCGGAATTAATCTGGTTGATGTCGTAGCCGCGGTAAAGGCGCGTCCCGCGGTGCCCGACGTAGGCCACCTGTCCGACGAAGCCCCTGGGCAGCTCGCGCTGGATGGTGAAGTTCCATTGGTGGACGGTGGGGAGCCGCAGGTTCGGATCGAAAGCGGTGAGGCTGGGCGCGTTCGTCTGCAGCACGGCCGGCAGCGTCAGAAAATCGGAGGGCTTCTGACTCGGCACCTGCAGTTCACTGGGGAAGCCTTCCGAGTAGCGCACGTCGGGCACGCCGCTGCAGCCCGGGGTGACCGCCCCGCCCACCCGCGCTTCGCAGGTGGTGGTCAGGCCGGGCACGCGCCCCGCCGCCGCAGTGACCTGGAAGGAGGCGATGGGGTCGAAGGCCATCGTGTAGCCGGTCCGGAATACGGTCTTCTTCCGCGGCCTCCAGGCCAGTGACAGGCGCGGCGCTACCGCGCCGATGTTGTTGCGCTCATACCAGCGGTCGGCCTTGACGAAGGTGACCGGCCCTTCGTAGACGATGGATTTGTTGGGCACGTACACGCGGCCGGCGGCTTCCGTCGGCGGCGGATTCACCTCCCAGCGCAGGCCGGCGTTCAAGGTGAAGTTGCGCCGCAGCTTCCATTCGTCCTGCACGTAGGAGTCGTACTGCTTGATGCGGTGGCCGAGGTTCCACAGGTTGACGCTGTTGCCGGATTTGTAGGGCATGAAGGCGTTGCTCTGCAGGTCGCCCAGGAAGGTCTGCGACAGGCGCGTGGACAGGCCCATCAGGTCGTTGACCGATCCTTGCAGGCGGGAGAAATCGGTGGAATTGATGCCGACGACGGTCGTTGTGGCCTGTGCGGGCAGCACGAAACCCGGAGGCGCCCGGAGGCTGCTGTCGAACGTGAGCAGCGGCGTGACGGTCGCGCCGCCCGGCTGCCCACGCTGGTCGTTGTGGCGGTAGAAGCGGAAATTAATCCCGGCCTTGATAATGTGGGCGCCGCGGAGGTAGGTGAAGTTGTCCAAAACCTGCGGCGTGGTCACCACGCGGAAGGTGCGGGGCACGTTGCGGCACGGCGCGTCCACATTGTTGAAACCTGTGCCGGCGGCCCGGCAAAAGGCGGGCACGTTGGGGAAATCGGGATTCGCTTCGCCCTGGGTAAACAGGAAGGCGAAGCGCGACAGGCCCACCGTCAGTTCGTTGACGGCGCGAGGCGAGACCACCCGCCGGTAGACGAGGGCCGCATTGTGGTTGGTCCGATAGACCTCGCCCAGCGGCGGGAACCCGGGGTAGAGCTGCGGGCGGCTGTTATTGGGGTCGCCGCCCAGCGTGTTGTACTCGCCGTGCATGTAGCGAGCGAACATGTTGTTGCTGCCGTTAAAGGTGTGGTCGATGCGGGCCATAAAACTGGGGCCGCGCTTGCGCGCCGCCGGGTTCCAAACGTACGTCCCGGTGTTCAGTCCATCGCCGTAGGTATAGGAGTTGACCGTGGGCATGGATTTGAACAGCTTCATGATGGCGGGGTCAGCTCCGATGCGCCGCGGGTCGGCCGCGTACATGTTGAAGCTGGCGATGCAGTTGGTGTCGGCGGCGCCAGAGCAGTTGCGCACCCCCGGCCGCAGTTGCCCGGTCCTCGGGTCCACCAGCAGCGGGCTGTTGCGGGTGATGGTCTGGCCGTCGAGCACGAAGGGGGTCCTGGGGTCGGCCACGAAATAGCGATACACGCCGGCCAGCGCGGACGGCGTGTAAAGCGTCGGGAGCGAGCCGTACACCTGGTCGATGGGCTGGGCGAAGTTGATCTTCTGCGCCGACCAGCTTCCGAAAAAGAAGGTGCGGCTGCGGCGGATGGGGCCGCCCACTTCGGCGCCGTACTGGTTCAGCTTGATGTCCGGCTTGGGCGTGCCCATGGCGTTGGCGAAGAACTCGTTGGAATTAAGCGCCGTATTGCGGAAGAACTCGTATACCGTGCCGTGCAGTTGGTTGGTGCCGGAGCGGGTGGCGACTGACACCCCCGCGCCGCTGTTGCGCCCCTGCTCGGCGCTGGCGTTGTTGGTCGTCACCTTATATTCCTGCACGGTGTCGGGGTTGAGGCGGTACACGTTGTTGTTGGCATTGCCAACCGACGATTCGTTGGCATCGATGCCGTCAATGGTGGTGTTCGAGGCCATGTCGCGCGAGCCGTTGACGTGGATGCCGGTGCCGTCGGAGCCACCGGAGAGCTGCACCACGCCCGGCTCCAGCACCAGCAGCGCCAGCGGGTTGCGGCCGTTGAGCGGCATCTCCCGGATTTCTTCCTCGGTCACCACGTTGCCGACCGAGGCGTCGCTGGTCTGCAGCGCCTCGGCGCGCCCTTCCACCGTGATCACGTTGCTGGTCTGGCCGACTTCGAGCGTGACGTTCACCTCCAGCGGCGTCGCCACTTCCAGGATATTGCCCGCCCGGCGCACGGTCCGGAAGCCCTTCATCTCCACCGTGAGCGTGTACGTGCCCACGTTCAGGGCCGGGAAAGAGTACACACCGGCCTGGGTGGTGGTCTGGACGTTGACCACGCCGGTCGCGTCGTTCAGCAGCGTGACGGCGGCCCCGGGCACCACCGCTCCGGAGGTGTCGGAAACGGTACCGGAGATGGACGAGGTCGAGGTCTGCGCGGACAGCAGACCGGCCAGCAGCAGAAAAGCGAGAAAAAGATGCGCCGTTCGCATATCGGTTATCCTCTCACGAGTCGCGAGAAAATCAATACCGTCTGGGAATTGCGGATTTCGGATTGCGGATTGTGGATTTCGAACACCGCGGTGCTTGAAATCCGCTACTGTCCCGCACCGTGATAACATCCACCGCTGCAAGAGGGGCGGCTCCGGCTGCGGCCGGGCGATTCGCTGCGTGCCTCGGAAACAGCGGCTGCCCCCGAGAAGGAATCCATGCCGATTACCCGACGTTCGCTTGGCATCCACGCGGCCCGCGCTATTTGCGCCCTGCCGTTTTTCGGACGCGCCCCGGAGCCCGGTTCGCCGCCCAATGTCCTGCTCATCGTCGCCGACGATCAGGGTTATGGGGACTTCTCCGGTCACGGCAACCCTGAGCTGCGAACTCCCGAGCTGGACCGCTTCCGCGGCGAGTCAGTGCGGTTTACCGACTTCCACTCCTCTCCCATGTGCACGCCGACGCGCGCCCAACTGATGACCGGGCGGGATGCGCTGTACACCAGGGCCATGAACGTCAGCAGCGGGCGCACGCTGTTGCGCCGGGATATTCCGACCCTCGCCGAGGCCTTCCAGGCCGGCGGCTATCGCACGGGGATTTTCGGAAAATGGCACCTGGGGGACAACTATCCCTACCGGCCGCAGGACCGGGGCTTTCAGGAGACGCTCTGGTTTCCGTCCTCGCACATCGGCTCGGCGCCCGACGCCTGGAACAACGACTATTTCAACGACCGCTATCGGCACAACGGCCGGCTGCAGCAGTACGAGGGCTATTCCACCGACGTGTTTTTTCGCGCCGCCGGCGAATGGATGGCCGCGCGGCAGAAGGCTGGCGAGCGGTTCTTCGCCTACCTGCCGCTGAACGCGCCGCACGGGCCGTTGTTCGCGCCGGCGGAGTTCGTCGCGCCCTACAAGCACCTTCCCGAGCGCATCGCGCGCTACTACGGCATGATCGCCAACATCGACTACAACCTCGCCCGCCTGGAAAAGCTGCTCCGCGAGCTGAAGCTGCGCGACAACACCATCGTCATGTACCTGAGCGACAACGGCGGCGCCACGGCCACAGCCCGCTTCAACGCCGGGATGAGGGGCAACAAGACGACACTGTGGGAGGGAGGGCACCGCGTGCCCTGCTTTATCCGCTGGCCGGCCGGCGGCCTACAAGGCGGCAAGGACATCAGCGAACTGGCGGAGGTGCAGGATGTTTTCCCCTCGCTCCTCGAGCTCTGCGGGGTGAAGCGGCCAGCCGGTGCCTCCTTCGACGGGGTGAGCCTGGCACCGCTGCTGCGGGGCCGCGCCAAGGCGCTTCCCGACCGCACCCTCGTCGTGCAGTTCAGCCGCATGGACGCCCCCCGGCCGCGGAAGAACGACGCGGCGGTCATGTGGAAGAGGTGGCGGCTGATCGGCGGCAACGAACTGTACGACCTCGCGACAGACCCGGGCCAGGAAACGAATGTGTTCGACAAGCGCCCGGAAATCGTGGCCCGCCTCCAGACCCATTACGATCGGTGGTGGAAAAACGTCGAGCCGTTGCTCGACAGCTTCCTGCCCGTTCACGTGGGCTCGGACCAGGAGAACCCGACAATGCTTTCCGCCTGCGAGTGGGCCGACGTGTTCCTGGACCAGAGCGCGCAGGTGCGGCGGGGCGAAAGGAAGAACGGCGTTTGGCATGTGCAGGTTGAGAAACCGGGAACCTACGAAATCGCGCTGCGGCGCTGGCCGCGGGATGTGGACGCGGCGCTCAGCGACGGCGTGCCTGCCCATCAGGCCGAGGACGGCGTCTATCCCGCCGGCGTGGCCATTCCCATCGCCCAGGCCAGGCTCAAGATCGGCTCCTTCGACCAGCGCAGACCGGTTTCTCCGGCTGATCGCGAGGCGGTTTTCCGCGTTGCCCTGCCCGCCGGCCCGGCCACCATCGAGAGCTGGTTCCTGGATGTCGGCGGCGAAGCGTTGCTCGGCGCGTATTACGCCTACGTCGAGCGCAAGGACACCGGCACGGCACGGCTGTGGCCGGGAAGGAGCCGGCCCGCATAATTCACCACGGATGAACACGGATAAACACAGATAAACGCCGATGGCCTAGAACAAGCACACAAAACAGAAATGGCCTCGGTTGCCCGCACGACAAACGGAGAGGGCTTGAAGCGAAACACAACGTCGTCCCTCTTCGGTTTCATTTGAAGCGCTTCGCACACGGTTTCCGGTCCATCCGTGTTCATCCGTGTTCATCCGTGGTGAATTATCCGAACCAGTGAAGGCGGCACGTCAGTCTTCGGGCACGGAGAAACGGTCGCCCGTGTCGGCGATCCATTGGCGCAGCCTGCCGATCAACCGTTTGCGCTCAGCCCGATAGCCGCCATGGTGCGCCAGGTTGACGAGCTCAAATGGATCTTCGTTCAGATTAAACGTGAGCCAGGAGATTCCCTCGAAGCAGGCATACTTCCAGCCGTCCTTCGTGACCACGCCGCGATACGGCTTGTTCAGGTTCTGGTTGCCGCCCTGAGGATCGACCACCTGGAGGAAGGCCGAATCGGGTTCCTTGCCGGGCGCGCTTTTCCGAACCCGGTAGTGCGAATAGTCGTAGCCTTCCATCCACGACGGGGGGCGGATGCCGCACAGGCCGAGAGTCGTTGGGGCGATGTCAACGTGATTCAGCGGAACGGGGATGCGTCCCACGCGGCGGCCGTCGTAGCTCATAGGACGTTCGCCGCCGATGATGAAGGGAATGCGCACTGATTCCTCGTACGGCAGACGCTTGTTGTACTGGCCGTGCGACCCGTGCATGTCTCCGTGGTCGCTGAACAACATCAGGTGGGTGTTGAAGGCCAGGCCGGCCTTGTCCAGCGCGGCGCGGATGCGCCCGACATTCCAGTCCCAGTTCTCGATCATGGCGTAGTACCCGGCCAGATCACGGCGCGTTCTGTCCAGCACCTCGGCAATGGGGGGCACATTCGGGCGCAATTGCAGGTGACCGCCGTTGTAGCGGCCCATGAACTCAGCGGGAGCGAGGTAGGGGTTATGCGGCGGCTGGACGGAGAGCACGGCAAAGAACGGTTTTGCGCGTTCCCGCCGGGCCTCCTCGCCGCGTTCGGCAATATAACGGACCAGCAGATTCGTGAGCTCATCGGATTCGTAACCCGGCAGGCGGTAGTGGAAAGCGTCCTTTCCACTGCCGCCGTGCACCCAACAGTCCCACTGACTGTTGTTGTTCTCGTAGGCCGCCCAAACATCGAATCCTCTGCGCCGCTCCGGCGGAACGATGTGCATCGCCGCACGCCCTTCGCGTTCGTGGAACCCATCCAGGTGCCACTTGCCGAAATAGGCGGTCTGGTAGCCCGCGTCCTTGAGCGGAGTGGTGATGGTCTGCTGATCTTCCGGCAAACGGTATTCGTTGCCCGGAACGCAGTGGTGAGGATACCGCGCCGTCAACAGTGATCCGCGGAAGGGGCAGCAGAGCGGGAATCCCGAGACGGCGGCGCTGAAGTTGACCCCGGCGTGCGACAGGTTGTCGAGATTCGGGGTGCGGGCGTTCGGGTCGCCGTTCGAGCTAAGCGCCTGTGCCCGGTGCTGGTCTCCGAAAAGCCAGATTATGTTGGGCTGGTCTGCGGCGGCCGCTGCGGCGCGGCTCTGCAAGCCGGCGACGGATGCATAAGCGGCGCCGCCCAGCAGTTGAGCGGATGCGCGAAACAAGTCTCTGCGATTCACCTCGTTAGTCCTCCTCTGTGGAGAAGAAGCATGGCAATTTCATGATCGATTCCTCAACCACGCGCACCGGCGCTGTCAACGGCCAGGTGCTTTTTGCCCGATCAACCCTTACTTTATACTCTGCTGGGCTTGAACGTACCTTGCGATTCTCTCCACGGTGTCAATCTGGCTAACGCGGGCGTCGTCGAAGGTGAGGCTGATGGCGGCCCGCTTGCCGGCAGGCCAGCGAAACGGCCTTCGCTCCTGGGCGGCTATAGGAAGAGCGAACGCGGCGGCGAAGAACGAACGACGGCTGATCATGGGGCGGTGTTCATCGCCGCGCTGCTCTGCCTTGAACACGGCGTTTGGGGCCGATTTTCCATCGCTTTCGCTCCCAAGACAATAGGCGGTTTTGCAGCGGGATGGCGGTCCGGTCGCTCTTTGCTGGTCTTTGCTCATTTTCGCTGCTCTTTCACCGTTACCGGGCGCTAATCGGCCTCCATTGCCGGGATGCTACGCGCGGCCCCACCGGGCGCTTTCGCGTCGCGAGTCTGCAAAAACCGGTCCCCCCAACTGGGTTCATCCGTTTCGCGGCTTGTCCCGCGCAGACGTTTCGCGCCGTACAGCGTGGTGTGCGAGCTTGTCCAGCCCACGCACAAGGCGCTCCATGGGAGTATCGAACACCCCGCATATTCGCAGCAGAGTCCGGACCGTGATCGGCCGCCCAGCCTCCACCTGTTGCCAATGCCGAGCTGAGAACCCCAAAGAGATCGTATCCTCCTGGCTGTAGCCGTGGCGCTTGCGAAGCTGCTGGATACGGTGGCCGAGCGCGCGAAGAAATTCTGCTTGACTTACCACTGCCCGGTTTGTAAAGCTCACGAGCAAAGTGACCACGAGCAGATTAGCTGGGACCGGCAAGTGCCGATAGAGGCGTCCAAATGGAGGAACCCTGGGGAGTCGATCCGGCGTGATGAATAAGCACCAGGAGGTAGCTGGCCAACATGTTTGCGAAGCTGCAGAAGAGCGAAGTAATGGTGGTGGACAGGTCGGCAATTAAGGCAATTAAGCAGAAGCGCCTCGTTTACCTTCTCGTCGCCAGCCAGGCACGGAAATATCCAGGGGGCAAATCGGCGATTATGTACATCGGCAGCACTGAGAAGGGCGTAGCGCGAGTGGCAAGCAGCGCCGCTCGCCAGGCACGGTGGATCTTAGGCAAACACGGCGTCCGAAAATTCACCGCCCGCGTAGTGACGTGTCCCCGACGTCCCGGCCTCAAAATGTGGTGCGTGCTGGAGCGCGACCTGCTGCTGGTCTTCCTAATGTTGTTCGGGAAGCTCCCTATGCGGAACAAGCAGAGGCCGAAGTCTTTATCAGGGTTTTTTCCTGCTGTGATGCTTGAACGCATCCTGAGGGCAGTCTAGCGGGCTAGTCGCGTGCGCTGAAGCCGACGCTGAAGCCGACGCCGATGCGATCCGCGTAGGCAACCACATTGGCCGCCCGCTTGGGGTCGCCTCGGAGCCCCGTTGTAGTCGTTGTAGTCGCCCCAGGGAGAACTTGGGAGAACCTGGGAGATCTGGGTGCTACAATGAGCGCTGAATGTGGAAACATGACCGCTTGATCCGCACGAGCGAGGAGTCATAAGATGGAAGAATACCGGAAACGCTTCAAGCGTGGGAAGGCTTACACGATCGGCAACGGGGACCTAAAAGTCAGGATTACCTACTGTGGCCGCTTCCAAGGGCCGAAACGAACATCATCCGGATATCCGAACGAGAAATTTGTCGTTTTCCGTTTGGAGCCGAAGCGATTTCCTCGGCTGAAGAAGTGATCGTGCGGGGTGATTTCGAGAGATATTGTCCCTCCAGCAGCACTTCATTGCGCTCAGAAAAAGGCTCACCAGGGGACCGTAACGTTTTCGCCTCACCAAGGTGCCGCTTATGCCAAAATCCTCCCTTTTTGTTTTGGGCTGCCTCCTCCTATCCGCGCTTTCGGCATGCACTAAGACACCGCCCAAACTGACCGAGGAACAGGCAGCAGTCGCATCATTCAAGCGGACCGCCGAGGACTTCTTGCGTGCGTACAAGCTTGCTGAACAGGAAAGCGATGCTGCCTACCACGGCACACGCTTCGAAGTGTCCTCGTCCAGCGTGGATGTCCAGAAGACGAATTCTCTCGTTTCTCCGTACATCGGTGTTTTGGAGTTTGATGTCGGCGACCCGACTCACGCCGCGCAGAAGCACAGGCACACATATGCGTACCAATCGGGAACCTGGGTTCTCCAGTCCGCAAAACAGCATTTTCCCTCTGACGATGACTGGTGGAACTGTTACGACGAGGCGGAACTGAAACTTCTCCGATAGGCGAGCAGGCGGTTATAGGTTCTTCTGGCGACCATTCGCGGGAGGGTGAACCGATTGCCTGTAAGCAGCAACTTCAGACACCGAAGGTTGGTTGACACCCGGCCACGCCAGGCGAAACGACTGTCACCGCCGTTCCTGTTCTGAGCGCCCATCAACCCCCGGCATGAACCGCTCGAGGTCATCGGCCCCGCTGGCGGCCGCGGCTTGCTGCTGTTTCCGCTCCTGCTCGACCTTCTCCGCCGCGGCTTCCAGTTGCTCCCGGATGCGCCGCGTCAGCCTCTGCCGACGTTCCATCGCGATGTAGGTGTACTCGCTGGTCATTTGGACTTCGGTGTCACCGCCGATCTGGCTGGCCTCGACTGAGGAGCCGCCGACCTCCTGGCGCTAGGTAACGTTCGCGCGGTGGAACGTGCGTCCGCCGCCTTTGCTGCGGGGTGCAGGGCATCGTCGGGCAATGCTCGAGCACCCAATCCCGGAATCGCTCGTTCGGCCCGCCGCACGGCCGGCATGCGCCGTTTGCGCAGATCCGTAGATTGCCTGTCCGAACTTTATTTCCTTTGTTTTCAACGGCGACCTACCCAAAAACGGCTCAAACCCTTGACACGTATGTCATAATGGAATTATGGAACTGACATAGTGATTTCATCCATTCCGGGTCGCTCACCTGCTTTCCACATCTGGTTTGCAGGCGACGGCACTTCGAGAGCGATGCCGGGTTCCAAGTGGGGCGGCGCGGGGACGCCGGCTCCTGTCTTTGACAATTGGATAGAGAGACGGCTTTCACTGCGGAGACCACGGAGAGAGCAGTCTCCCATGCCGGCGCGCCGAGACCTGGAAGCGATGAAAATAGCGCGGCGCGCCAGCGCGCGTCTCGCGCGCCGCATGTGGCACCGGCGTCTCGCCCGAATTCGGGCTCGCCGGTAGCGGTTCGGCGACTGGAGGACGATTACCGGCGGGACGCCGGCGCTACGTTACGGCGGCGGGACGCCGCAACGGAAATCTTTCACGACAGACGCGCTCGGCGGCGTTCTTCGCGGGCTCCGCACCTTGAAAACTCGGGCACAGATGCGGACGTTTGTGGCGTTTAATCCTGCTTTTCACCTGTATTAGCAGGTGCACACTGGAACACGGCTCAATCTATTGATAATAAATAGGTTAGTACCAAAACAGGCGGCGGAGCCAGTTGGCGGGCGGCAGGCCATCCGCTGTAATGTGCTGAAAATGGGGCGGTTGCACCAGGCAGACCGCACGCCTGATAAAAAACGCCTCATTGGTGCTTTTTGGGGGTTGCATGGTGCAGCCCACGGCCCACGGCCTACAGCCCACAGCCATTTTCCCCAGGAGCAGCTTGGCGCGGACAGGGCGGCGAAGCCGCCCCATTCATGAATAATGCGTGCCACCCAGGCGGGTCAGGCGCCTTGGGCCACCTCGTGCACCCGGCCCACCAGCTTCGCCGAGGGAGTCAGCGTGCGGTCGCCCGCTTTCCTCCACTTGGCCGGGCAAACTTCGGCGGTGTTCTTGGACAGGTACAGGT
>Ga0315282_10005561_pt1 | contig 21417 bp, 18 predicted proteins | sample YL17G07_20_MG_FD_203693 | JGI IMG/M metagenome (GOLD analysis project Ga0315282, IMG submission 203693) | Sediment microbial communities from Yellowstone Lake, YNP, Wyoming, USA - YL17G07_20 | ecosystem: Environmental > Aquatic > Freshwater > Lake > Sediment | place: USA: Wyoming | collected... | reverse complement strand
TCTGAGCCACAGTAATGACATCTTGTGGCATACAGGCGCCTCAGTTTGCTGTCCAGGCGCTCGCGCAACTCGTGCGCCGCCGTTCGATATGCGTTGAGGTCCAGTTGCTCGATCTCCTGGCGGACAATCCAGTAGGCCATTGGGTTGATATCACGTCCAATCACGTCGCACCCCACGCGATTGGCCTCGATGAGCGGGGTTCCGCCACCCATGAAGGGATCGGCTATGGACAAGCCGCCTAAATCATGTGCGCGGTAGAACGATTCTCTAAGAGGCCCTGGGGTGAATTCCGACAGCAGAAGACCTCGGAATAGGGTTCCCGGACGCCGTGCAAACCACTTGTGCACCGCGATAATAGGACGGTAGTTCTGCTGAATCTGCTTCTCGCGCAGTGCCAGGTCGGCTATGAATGAAACATCAAAGTCGCGTTCTATCATATGCTAACTCTGAACGGTAACACGGAGCACCTTGGCCGCATTAGATGGTCTGATTCGCCAACGAATCGGGTTTTCCCCTATCCGTGTTCCCTCCTTAGGCGGGCAAGCATCCGTGTCTATCCGCGGCGAGATGCATCATCCGGCTGCGACGGCGGCCTGACGAATCGCTTCCGAATCCACCCGGTACACCGCCTCCTGTCCCGGCGCGAGCCAGTGCGGCACACGCAGGCCGTCGGCGTCGCGCGTGAACCGCTCAGCCGCGTACGCCCCGCCCTCGCGCTCCTGCCCGCTCCAATCCCGTGAGTGGATCTGCACATCCGCGCCGGGGAAGGTCAGCGTGACGTTGACGCTCTCGGTCATGCTGTTGTTCACGAGCGTGACGTAACGCCGCCCTTCGATGTCCACGAACTCGCCCAGTAGCACCGGATGACCTTCCTTGTCCGGTTTGACCTCCGACACCAACTCGTTCGGCGTCCACACCTCGCCGCCGCCAAACGCCTGCGGATGGAACGTCACCCGCGTCGGCGCCAACCGCAGGAACAGATCGCCGTAGTAGCGATGGAAATCCTTGTGCACGCGCCGCAGGTCGTAGTAGGTCTGCGTCCGATCCCAATGCTGATCCACGGGTGAGAGGCGGTAGTTCCCGTGCGGCTGCCGCATGTAGTAGAAGAACCACAGGATGCCGTTGGCGCCGGAGGCGAGCGCGGTGTTGAACTGCCAGCGCAGCTCATCATAGTTCGGGCAGCGGTAGCGGAAATGGCCGACCGAGAGGATGGTCGTCCAGAAGGGCACGCCGTTGCGCCACGCCGCCTCGCGGAACAGGCGCAGGTTCTCGTAGTACATATCCCAGCCGGTGATGCCGGGGTTCATCTGCGCATAGCAGTCGTAGCACAGGAAATCAACCTTCGCCTTCTGCACCGCTGCATCGAGGTAGTCGGCCCAGGTCGGATAGCCGACATGCGCCTCGACGCCGGGATAATGGGGCAGCAGGTTCATGAACGGGTGCAGCTTCGGCGCCGCTTCCCTGGTCAGGCGGTAGGTCTCGAAGAACGCATCGTTGGTGAACCGGTCCGGCTCGTCCCCGGTGTGGAAGCCGAACGCGGCGCGGCTCTCACGGAAGTCGTTGGCTGCGGCCGCGATCTTCTGCGCCTTGTCATCGGGCAGCGCGACCACTTCCTCTTTGCCGCCGCGGCCGGGCGCGTGGGTTCGCGGGTCGGTGATGATGAGCTTGATGCCGCGCTTTTCGGCCCACGCTAGCAGCTTGCGCAGGAAGAACAGTTGGTCGGCGTCGGCGGGGTCGAACGACGGGCTCATGGGCACGGTGAAGCCGGCGTCGGCCCACTCCTCGACCTCGGCCTCGTCCATGTGGCGGCCGTGGTCGGTGAGGTTGGTATAGCTCCAAAAGCCGATGGGGAACTTGGTCAGGCCGAGCGACGCGCTCTTCTCCAACATGCGGCGCAGGCTGTCGGGCAGGCTCTCCGCGGCGAACACCGGCGCGGCCAGAAGCAGCACTGCGGCCGCCAGTAACGCAATCTCGATGAGTGTGATCATCTCGGTTCCCTCGCGAAGTGACTATCCACAGACTCCTCATTGCGGCGGGGCTCTAGTCGTAGGGCAAGAGCTTGCCTCCTGTTCAAGGGAGCAAGAAGGGCCCGCGACAGCCCGATGAACGGCTCCTTGCAGAGAAGGCCAACGCGCCGGACGAGCAGTCCGGCTCATCTGCGTAATCTGCGTAATCTGCGGATGGCCTCACGTCCCCAACAGCACCGGGTTCGACCACGCGACCTTGCCGGCGCGGTCGATCGCCTCGATGCGGCAATAGCGCGACGCGGGCAGCGCGAATTCGGCCTGGGTGATATTTCGCCCCTCGCGCGCGAATGCGCGCGCGCCGCGCCCCGGCGTCGAGACGAGCGCGATCGAGCGCACCGGCGACGTTTTCACTCTGATCCGCCCGTCGGCGATGCGCAGATCCTTGATCTCCGGGCCGATCGAGCTGTAGTAGCGCCCGCGCCGCAGCGCGTCAATCACCGCCTCTACCGTCAGAGCCTCGGCGCGGATCATCGTCCACCCCAGGCCGTGGTCAACCTTGTGATGGTGGCCGTCATCCACCGCCACCGCGCCGAAGTCACGGCCGAGGCTCAGCAGGTCATCCCAGTGCACCATGCTGAAGCCGCGCAGGATCTCGAGGTCGCAGCCCGTGTTGTAGACTTCGATGGCGAACGCGCCCGTGACGGGGGCGATCTCCGCCGCCATGAGGCCCGACCAGTACGGATGCGCGATGGTGACCTCGCCCCCGTCGTTGCGGATGAAGTCCACGATCTCCTGCGCCGTCCCACCCGGATGCTCGATGCGCCCGCGCGAGCGCATGTTGAGGCCAACGATGTGAAAGCTCGTGCGCTGGGCGGTGCGCCCGCCGTCGAGTTCGGCGCCGGGGATGATGAGGAAGTCGGGGCGGTCGCTCGCCAGGTCGGTCACGTGCCAGTGGTCGGTGATGGCGAGGATGTGGTAGCCGGCGGCGCGGTAGAACTCGGCGCAATCGGCGGGAGAAAGGTCGCCGTCGGAATTGGTGGTATGGGCGTGCAGATTGGCGCGATACCAGTTGCCCGGGCATCGGAATGGATTGTCGAACAAAGCGGCCTCCTTGAGTACGATCGTGCGCCCCACAGATTCGAGAAAATAGGGACAGTTACCTATTTGCTGAGATGCACAGCCCTGTCGCGAAGCGAGAGGACGCGAAATAGGTAACTGTCCCTATTTTCTCGCGGCCGCCGCCTCCCCCGCGTGCAGCGCCGCGCCGAGCGCCCCGACCATTTGCGGGTTCTCGGGGACGCGCATTTTCTCCTCCAGCCGCTCGCCCAATATCCGCGCGATGCACGGGTTGAGCGCGACGCCGCCCGCGAAGACGATCTCGGGGCGCGCCCCGACGCGCCGCACCATCGCAATCAGCCGCTCCATGATCGCCTGATGGATGCCGAGCGCGATGCTGCGCACGTCCTTCCCCTCGGCCATGATCGAGATCACCTCGGATTCGGCGAACACCGTACACGTGCTGCTGATGGCGGTCGGCTCGTCCGCCTCCAACGCCGCCGCGCCAAAGGATTCGATCGCGAAGCCGAGCGCCTTCGCCATGATCTCGAGGAAGCGCCCGGTGCCTGCGGCGCAGCGGTCGTTCATCTCGAAATCGCGGAACCCGCCGCGGTCGTCGAGGGCGATGACTTTCGAGTCCTGCCCGCCGACGTCGATCACGGTGCGGCAGCCGGGGACGAGGTGAACGGCGCCGCGGGCGTAGGCGGTGATCTCGGTGACGACGTCGTGGGCGAACTCGGCGGCGGCGAGGTGCCGGCCGTAGCCGGTGGCGACGATGCGCGCGGGATGGTAGCCCTCGAGCAGCGCCAATGCCCGCGCCGTCATATCCGGGCCGGTGTCGGTGATCCTGAAAGCGACGACGTTGCGGTCCTCAAGGATCACGACCTTCGTGGTGCGCGAGCCGAGGTCGATCCCGGCGACGATTGGCATGATTGTGTGCTCGAAAATAGGGACAGTTACCTATTTCGGGCCCGTCCGAAGCGAACCACTTCTCATGTTCACTTATGGCGGAAAGGCCACAAGCTCAGCGCTGCGCGGGAAATAGGTAACTGTCCCTATTTTTTACCTTATCTCCACCGCGCGCTGGCCGCGGGCGATCTCGCCGATGTGGTAGCAGGTCTCGCCCGCGCGCGCCAGCCGGTCCGCGATGTAGCCCGCCTGGGCGGGCGCGACCACCAGGATCAGTCCGATGCCCATGTTGAAGGTGCGGAACATGTCCTGGTCGGGCGTCTTGGCGATGTCGCGGACGATCTCGAAGATCGGCTGCACCAGCCACCGGCCGCGATGAATCACCGCGCGGCATCCCTCGGGCAGAATGCGGCGCAGGTTGTCGGGCATGCCGCCGCCGGTGATGTGCGCGATGCCGTGAATCCCATTGCTGTCGAGCAGGGGAAGCACCGCCGCCGTGTAACAGCGGTGCACGCGCAGCAGTTCTTCCGCGATGGTGCAGCCGAGTTGCTCCACGCGATCATCCGGCCCGTGCCCGCCCACCTCGAAGAGCGCTTTACGCGCCAACGAGTACCCGTTGGTATGCAGCCCGTTCGACGCCAGCCCCAGCAGCACGTCGCCCCGTTCGATCTGCTTACCCGTGATCAGCCGCGCACGCTCGACGACGCCGACGACGAACCCGACGAGGTCGTACTCCCCGGTCGCATAGAACCCCGGCAGCTCCGCCGTCTCGCCGCCGATCAGCGAACAGTGCGCCTGCTTGCACGCGCGCACCAGGCCGGTCATGACCTGCTCGAATACCGGCCCTTCGAATTTGCCGACGCCGTAGTAGTCCATGAAGAAAAGCGGCCGGGCGCCATGAACCAGGATGTCGTTGACGCAGTGGTTCACGATGTCCTCGCCGACCGTATCGTGGTGGCCGGTCATGAAAGCGACCTTAAGCTTGGTGCCGACGCTGTCAACGCTGGACACCAGCACCGGGTCCTCGAAATCGCCGGGCGCGATCGCGAACATCGAGCCGAATGCGCCGATGTCGCTCACCACCTGCGGCGAGAAGGTCTGGCGGATCAGCGGCTTGACGCGATCGAGGGAACGCTCCGCCGCGTCAATGTCAACCCCGGCGTCGCGGTAGGTGAGCGGCCGGGGGTCGTTATTGGTGTCGCCCATTGCGATTGCTCCAGTTCGGGCGCGGGGTCGCGCCGGAAAGGAAATGGGAAGCGGGAGTAGGGGGTAGGGAAAGCATCCGGCGTCCGATGACTGATGCCCGCTGCCCGTTGACTGCGCAGTCAGTCCGGCATTGCCGGCCGCAACCGGCGCTTTCCCACTGCTTCGTCATTGCTGCTCCAACGCCGATTTCTGCGCCATCAACTCATCGGATATCTCGACCGGATATTCGCCTTCGAGGCAGGCCATGCACAGGGAACCGCGCGGCAGGCCGATGGCGCTAGTCAGGCCGTCGGCGCTGAGGTAGCCGAGGCTGTCGGCGCCGATGCTGCGGCGGATGTCGTCGATGCATGACGCGCGAGCGGCGATGAGCTCGCCGCGGCGGCTGGTGTCCACGCCGTAGAAGCACGGGTAGCGATAGGGGGGCGCGGTGATGCGGACGTGGACCTCGGTCGCGCCCGCCGCGCGTAGCAGGGCGACGGTCTTGGTCTTGGTCGTGCCGCGGATGATGGTGTCGTCGATCACGACCAGGCGCTTGCCTACTACCTCCTGATCGAGCGCGGTGTATTTCATCTGCGCGCCGAGGTCGCGCATGCGCTGGTCGGGCTGGATGAAAGTACGGCCGATGTAGCGGTTGCGGATGAGCCCCTGACCGAGCGGAATGCCCGAGGCCTCGGCATAGCCGATAGCGGCGGGCCAGCCGGTCTCGGGCACGGGGATGACCATGTCTCCCTGAGCTGGATGCTCGGCCGCGAGCTGATGGCCCATGCGCCGCCGCGCCTGGTGGAGCAGGACGCCTGCGATGACGCTGTCGGGCCGCGCGAAGTAGATGAACTCGAAGACGCACAGCGCCATGCGCCGCTTCTCGAGCAGTTGCGTCGAGTGCAGGCCGTCGCGGTCGGCGATGACGAGTTCGCCGGGCTCGACCTCGCGGATGAAGCGCGCGCCGAGCACGGGCAGCGCGCAGGTCTCGGATGCGAACACGTATCGCCCCGCCCCCAGTTCGCCGATGCACAGCGGGCGGATGCCGTGCGGATCGCGCAGCGCCATCAGCCGCCCCTGGTCGGTGAGCATCGTTAGCGAGTAGGACCCGCGGCACGCGGCCAGGGCCCGGCGGATTGCGTCTTCGAACGTGGAGGCGCCGTCGGCCTCGAGCGCGATGAGCTTGGCGATGACCTCGCTGTCGGTGGTGGATTCGAGGTGGATGCCCGCCGCGAGCAGCCGCTGTCGCAGCTCGGGCGCGTTGACGATGCTGCCGTTGTGTCCCAGCGCCAGGTTGGCGCCGAAACCGGGCACCGGCACCAGGATGGGCTGCGCATTGGCGATGCTGCTGCCGCCCATGGTGGAGTAGCGGTTGTGGCCGATCGCGATGTCGCCCGTGAGCAGCGCGAGGACGTCCTCGTTGAAGACCTGCATGACGAGGCCCATCCCGCGGTGATGCTTGATCTTGCCGCTCCTTCGCTCACGCTCAGGACCGGCCGAGACCGCGATGCCGGCGCTTTCCTCGCCCCGATGCTGGAGCTGGATGAGGCCGAAGTAGGTCATGCGCGCGACATCGTCGCCCGGCGAGAAGACGCCGAACACGCCGCAGGCCTCGCGGGGCCGTTCACAGGAAATTGCGTATCGCGCGCGCATCATCAGTGTCCTCGTTCGATATCGACGCGGCCTCATGGACGTATCATCCTGATCCGAGCGCCACGCATATCAGCATATCACCTTCCGCGCGCTCTCCACAACCGCGCGCAGCGCCTTCAGGCGTGCGGCGTCCAACTCGTAGTCGTACGTGGCTATCATCTCGCGGGCGCGCTCCCAGGCCCGCGCGAGGGCATCCGTCGGGTCGGACAGCCACGCCTTGGCCGATCGGCGGTCTGACAGCAGTCCTGGCGACCAGTAGAAATCGCGAAATCGCGCGAGCGTTGCCGCGGCGCCGAGGAACCGCTCGGGCTGCGACAGACCCTCGTTGACGAGAGCGACAACATCGCCCTCCCCGTGAGTCTCCCCCAGCCCTCGCACCACGCGCCACGCGTGACCCACGATGTCGAAGTCAACGAAGACCTGCTGCGGGCTGAACACCTCATCAACGGCGAGCACGCCGACCCCGCCCAGTTCGCGGTATCCGGCCAAGAGCGCGACGACCGTGTGCGCCGCCTTCTCCAACGCGGCGTGCGGGTCCGGCGTTCTCGCGGTGGTATAGAGCGATTTCGCGGCCCGGCGCGAATTGCCCAGGACCTCCCGGTTCACCTTCGCCTCGGTCAGTGTGATGAGGACGTGCTCCGGCGATCCGTAGATCAGGCCGCCGGTGTGCATGTCGGCGACGTACAGAGCGGCGAAGGCCGAACATCGCGGCGCTCCGAGCGCCTCCAGCGCGACCGCCGTCCCGACCGCTTCCGCGACCGCCTGGGCCCACCCGGCGACCCAGTCGAGCGGCGCGGTCACACCCATGACCGGCATCGGCGCCGCGCTGACTGATGCCAACGTGCCCTCATCAACCAGCCGGAGGGCGAGCTCGAACTCTTCTCCTCCCAGCATGAGCGGACTGACCGGATGTACGCCCACTGCGACGCCCTTGCCCAGAATGCGCGCCATGTCGGCGACGTACGGCATGTCGGCCAGCGAATAGGCGTAGAGCGGCGGATCCGGGATGAAACGCGCCGCGAGGAACTGCTGTGTGAGCGCCGCGATCCTCGGCGCCACATCGGTGGGCTGGCCCGGACAGCACGCAGACGCGATCATGCCGCTCTGGGCGAGTGCGCCGAGGAGCTTCGTGTAGGGCTCGAGGGCCGTGACGGTGAGCGGACTGATGCAGCGCGCCTCGGGGTCGAAGTGGAACAACGCGTGCGAGCCGCTGTGCAAACGTAAAGGAGCACCCTCCGGTTCGGGGGTCTGTTGGGAGCGCTGGCGTTCGATGAAAGCCGCTGTCCGCTCGGCGTCAACGAACACCCGGCCGCCTGCCACGTGCAAGCCGGCGTCGGCGAGGCGATCGCGCACCTCCGCCGACGGCACCGCCAGACCGATCTCAGTCAGGATCCTGAGCGCGCCTTCGCGGATGCGTGCGGTGTCGAGCGGTTCAACCAGCATCTGGAGATGATTCGCCACGGTGCGGACCTTCGGAGGGCAAGGCGCGTCATGCTCGCGCAGTTGTCGCGCGTGACGATCGCGCACGTATGGACTGTCCGAGCTACCCCATCACGCCCGGAATGGCGCCCTCGTACACCTGCTCCATCTCGCCGACCGGGAGATCAACCAGCTTCTTGCCCGCCGCCGAAGCGATGCGCAGATTCCCGCCGCGGACGGCGCCGATCACCGAGCAAGGCGCCCCGTGTGACTTTGCGATGCGCGCCACGGCGTCCACATCCGCCGGGTGCACGGAGAGGACGATCCGCGACTGGCTTTCGCCGAAGAGGGCGGCGTCGAGGCGCAGCCTCGCATGATTCTCCGGCAGACGCACCTCCGCGGCGATGCTTCCACGGATGCAGCTCTCCGCCAGCGCCACTGCCAGTCCGCCCTCAGAGCAGTCGTGCGCCGAGCGCACCAACCCGGCTCGAATCGCCTCCAGGCACGCCGCCTGCACCGCCTTCTCGCGCGCCATATCGAGGGCCGGCGGGCGCCCCGCCTCCAGGCCGTGAGCGACGTAGAGATACTCGCTGCCGCCCAGCTCCTCCAGCGTCTCGCCGAGCAGAATCACCGTGTCGCCGGCGTCCTTGAAGTTCATGGTGCAACGGCGCTCGACGTCCTCGATGACGCCGACCATTCCGATCACCGGCGTGGGGTAAATTGCGTCAACCGGGTTCTCGTTGTAGAAGCTCACGTTGCCGCTCACCACCGGCACGCCGAACTCGCGGCACGCGTGCGCCACGCCCTCCACCGCGCGGCGGAACTGCCAGAAGCGGTCGGGCTTCTCGGGATTGCCGAAGTTAAGGCCGTCGGTAATGCCCGCCGGCTCAGCGCCGGTGCACACGACGTTGCGCGCGGCCTCCGCGACAGCGATCTGTGCGCCCACGTAGGGATCGAGATAGCAGTAGCGGCTGTTGCAATCGGTGGTCACCGCGATCGCCGGCGCCCCGGTCAGCCCCGGGAGGTCCTTGACCCGCAGCACCGCCGCGTCGCCGCCCGGCAGCACCACCGTGTTGACCTGCACCATGTGGTCGTACTGCTCCCACACCCAGCGCTTGCTCGCGATGTTTGGGCTGCCGAGCAGATCGAGCAGCGCCTGGTCGTAGTCTTTGGGCAGCGGCAACCTGGAGAGATCGCGCGAGGCGGCCTCGCTGATGTAGCCGGGCTCTTCGGCCGGCATGTCATAGGTCGGCGGGCTCGCGAGTTCCTGCGCATCCATCTCGGCGACGATTGCGCCGCCGTCGCGGATTCGCAGGATACCGTCGTCGGTCACGCGCCCGAAGACCACAGCGTTGAGATCCCATTTGTGAAAGATGCCGGCGACGCGCTCCTCCTCGCCCGCCTTGACGCAGAGGAGCATGCGCTCCTGCGACTCCGACATCATCAGCTCGTACGGCTCCATGCCCGCCTCGCGCCGCGGGACGAGGGCGAGGTCAACGTCCATGCCCGTGCCCGCGGCGGCGGCCATCTCCGATGTCGTGCAGGTCAACCCTGCCGCGCCCATATCCTTCATGCCGACGACGGCGCCCGTATCGAGCGCCTCGAGGCACGCCTCGATCAAGCATTTCTCGGTGAAGGGGTCGCCGATTTGCACCGTCGGGCGTTTCTCCTCGCCTTCGCCGAATTCGTGGCTGGCGAGGACGCTGCACCCGCCGATGCCGTCGCGACCCGTGGAGGAGCCGACATACATGACGGCATTGCCCGGCCCGTCCGCGCGTCCGAGGACGATGCGATCGGTCGGCACCATGCCCACGCACATGACGTTGACCAGGCAGTTGCCGCGGTAGCAGCGGTTGAAGTAGACTTCGCCGCCGACGGTGGGGACGCCGACGCAGTTGCCGTAGAACTGGATGCCGTCAACGACGCCCGCGAAGAGGAACCGCGCCAGGCTCGTGTCAAGGTCGCCGAAGCGCAGGGAGTTGAGCGAGGCGATGGGCCGCGCGCCCATGGTGAAGATGTCGCGGATGATGCCGCCGACGCCGGTCGCCGCGCCCTGCTTGGGCTCGACCTGGGAGGGGTGATTGTGGCTCTCGAGCTTGAAGAGCACGGTGATGCCGGGCACGATTTCGACGCCGCCCGCGTCGCCGGCGACCCTGGGCGCGAATCTGCCCTCGCGCGGCAACAGGCGCAGCAGGGGGCGCGATCGCGGGTAGCCGCAGTGCTCCGACCATTCGACCGAGAACATCGCCAGCTCCGTGGGCGTCGGCTCGCGCCCCAGCAGCCCTTCGATCTTCCGGTATTCGTCGTCCTTGAGCCCCAGCTCGCGATAGACTGCAGGTTCGATCATGGCTGAATCATCCGCCCTCGCCGCTGCATATGCGAACATAGGGGGGAAACCACAAAGGCACTAAGACACCAAGGAAGGGAGAAGAGGGACGAGCGGTTGGCGCCCGGTCTTTCCCATGAATCAAGTCTTCGTGTCTTTGTGTCTTCGTGGTTGATTCTCAATCTGCGCAATCTGTGGACGACCCATTCCGAGATATTGGCCGCTGGATCGGTCCTCATGCCCGCAGGATGCTTTCGAATACGACCTGCCCGTCGGCGGAACCCAGCACCACCTCCGAGCAGCGCTCCGGGTGTGGCATCATGCCCAGGACGTTGCGCTGCTCGTTGCAGATGCCGGCAATGTTGTCCATCGAGCCGTTCGGATTGGCATCCACGGTCACATTGCCGTCAGGCCGGCAGTAGCGGAATACGATCTGCCCGTTGTCGCGCAGGCGGCGCAGGGTCTCCTGATCGGCATAGTAGTTCCCTTCGCCGTGGGCGATGGGTATGCGCAGCACCCGGCCGGTCTGACCGGCGCGCGTGAACGGCGTCTCGGGCTGCTCCAGGCGCAGGTGGACGTGCTTGCAGATGAACTTCTGGTTCTGGTTGCGGCGCATCGCGCCCGGCAAGAGATGCGCCTCGAGCAGGATCTGAAATCCGTTGCAGATGCCGATGACCAGGCCGCCGGCGCGCGCGTACTCGGCCACCGCCTGCATCACCGGCGAGAAGCGGGCGATCGCGCCGGTGCGCAGGTAGTCACCGTAGGTGAACCCGCCGGGCAGAATGACGCAGTCGATGCCGGAGAGATCAGTGTCGCGGTGCCAGACGTAACGGACCTCGCCGCCCATGACGCGGGCGGCGTGGTAGCAGTCCTGGTCGCAATTCGATCCGGGGAAAACGACAACGCCGAAATGCTTCATGATGTTACTCGCCGCGGATTAGCACCGATCAATGCGGGTTGGCAACCAAACCGCCGACCGCAGAAGACCCAGAGATCAGGAGATGAACCTCGAGCGCGCCTGAAGCGGCATGCCTAATTCCGGCAATCCGCGCCTATCCGTGTTGGCTTGTCCTACATAGCCCTCGGCCGACATAGCTCGTGACCTGCGTAGCCTTGGCGAAGCAAGTTTAGCGACGGCGGCTTGGCGACGTAGGATCCGCGGCTAGTCTTTGATGCCGGACGACGTCACTTCGATCCGGTACTCCTCGATGATCGGGTTCGCCAGCAGCTTCTGGCACATGTCCTCGACCTGGCGGCGCGCGCTGTCGGCGTCGGGCGCATCAACCCCCAGCTCAACGTACTTACCCATGCGCACCCCGTCAACGCCCTCGAACCCCAGGTTATGCAGGGCGCGCTCGACGGTCGCCCCCTGGGCGTCGAGCACGGTCGGCTTCAGCGTTATCGTTACCTGCGCGCGATACATGTTCTCTCCATGATGACTCTAACCACAGAGGGCACAGAGAACACAGAGCGGATTCCAGGGACAACTTGTTTCTCTGTCTCGGTGATCTCGGTGTGCTCTGTGGTTTATCTCGAGCCTCATATCCCGAAGCGCGCGAAGACCTGCTCCAGGTGCTCCAGGTGTTGGCGGTAATCGAAGCAGGTGTCCAGTTCCTCCCGCGACAGCGTGGCGGTGACCTGGGGATCGGCGAAGATCAGATCCTTGAAGTTCGCCCCCTGCTCCCAGGCGCGGCGCGCGTAGCCCTGCACCAACTGGTACGCCTGGTCGCGATCATAACCCTTCCTCGTCAGCTCCAGCATCACCTGCTGCGAGCAGACCATGCCGCCCAACAGATCGAGGTTGCGCGCCATGCGCTCCGCGTTCACCTGCAGCCCGGCGACCAGTTCCGCGAACTTGCGCAGCATGTAGTCGAGCAGGAGGTTGGCGTCAGGCAGGATGATGCGCTCAACCGAGCTGTTGGACAGGTCGCGCTCGTGCCAGGTCGCGATGTTCTCCAGCGCGGGCAGGGCGTAGGAACGCATCAAACGCGCCATGCCCGTCAGTCGCTCGGCGACGATCGGGTTGCGCTTGTGCGGCATCGCCGATGATCCCCGCTGGCCCGCAGCGAATAGCTCTTCGACCTCCAGCACTTCCGTGCGTGCGAGGTGGCGGATCTCGGTCGTGAACTGCTCGATGGAGCCGGCGATGACCGCGAGCGCGCAGAGATACGCGGCGTGCCGGTCGCGCTGGACGATCTGCGTCGAGGCGCGCGCCGGCTGAATGTCGAGCTTGGCGCAGACGTGCTGCTCGACGTGCGGCTGGATGTTCGCGTAGGTACCGACCGCGCCGGAGATCTTGCCCACCGCGACCTCGGCGCGCGCATGCTCCAGGCGAAGCTTCGCGCGCTCGATCGCCCCGAGCCACACCGCGAGCTTGAACCCGAACGTGATCGGCTCGGCGTGGACCGCGTGGGTGCGCCCGATCATGAGCGTCCACTTGTGCTCCCGGGCGCGCGAGAGCACCGCGTCATATACGCGGTCGAGGTCGGCGAGCAGCAGGTCCGCCGACTGGCGCAGCATGATGCCGAGGGCGGTGTCCTCGATGTCGTAAGAGGTGATCCCTAGATGCAGGTACTTGCCCTCGTCGCCCAGGCTATCACGCACGGAATGGAGGAAGGCGAGCAGGTCGTGACGCAGGGGCTTGACGCCGGGCGGCGGCTCGCGGCCGGGGGTCTCACCTTCGAGTTCGATAATGCGGTCAACGTCGAAGCGCGCGTTCTCGCGCATCTTGCGCGCCGCGTCGGCGGGGATCTCGCCGAGCTCCGCGAGCGCCTCCGCCACCAGCAGCTCGACCTCGAGCCACTGGGCGAACTTATTCGCCGGCTCCCAGATCGCGCGCATCTCGGGGTACGAGTATCGTTCGATCAATGGCATGCTCCTGAACGAATTAGCCGCGGATTGGCGCGGATAAACGCGGATGTCTCTTGACGCTGTTCACCGTAGGGCAGGAGCTTGTCTCCTGCCCACAACGTCGCGCGATGGGGCAGAAGACGAGGCTCCAGAGGCGCCTCAAGCTTCTGCCCTACGGACTGGCAGGCGAGACGCCTGCCCCACCAGCAGCATCACAGCTTCTCGACCATGCGGCGCGATTGCTCCGCGACCTCGTCCGCCATCTTCCGGCGCAGGTCGTCCAATCTGGTGCGCAGCGCCGAATCGCTCAACGCCAGTATCTCCGCCGCCAGCAGCGCCGCATTGCGCGCGCCGTTGATCGCCACCGTCGCCACCGGCACTCCGCGCGGCATCTGCGCCATCCCCAGCAGGGCGTCGAGCCCGCCCAGCGATCCACCGGCTACCGGCACGCCGATGACCGGCAGCGTGGTGTGCGCCGCCGCCGCTCCCGCCAGATGGGCCGCCATGCCGGCCCCGGCGATGATGACCTTGATCCCGCGCTCGCGTGCTGCAGCCGCGAACTGCGCCACAACCTCGGGCGTTCGGTGCGCGGACATGACGTGCGCCTCTCTCTCGATGCCGAGTTCATCGAGCGCGCGCAAAGCGTCCTGCATCACCTGAAGATCCGATTCACTGCCCATGATAACGGCGACGGATGGTGGCATAGCAGTTTCCTTTGGCCGCGAATTGTCGCGGGTTTCTGCCGATCAGAGAAAGCCCCGCCCCTACGGTCCGCGTTCATCCGCGCAGATCCGCGGCTAAGCTGGCCTATGAGAACAGTGCGCTCACCGACTCGCCGGTGTGAATGCGCTTGATTGCCTCGCCGAAGAGTGGGGCAACGGAAAGAACCGTCACCTTGTCATCACGCTTCCGCGGCGGCACGTGCACGGTGTTGGTGACCACCACTTCGCGCACATCCATATCGCGGATGCGTTCCGGCGCAGGGCCAGAGAGGACGCCGTGGGTCGCCGCGGCATAGATGTCGCGCACGTCGAAGCGCCGGATCGCGTTGACCGTCTCCGTCAGCGATCCGGCCGCGGCGATTTCGTCATCGAAGATAATGACGTTCTTGCCCTGAACATCGCCGACGACATTGCGCACCTCGACCTGGAGATCGCTGACGCGGCGCTTGTCCACGAACGCGAGGGGGATGTCGAGGCGCTGGGCGTAGGCGCCGGCGCGCTTGGCGCTTCCCGCGTCCGCCGCCAGGGCGACGAAATCGGACAGGTCGAGCTTGCTCGCGAAGTAGTCGCATAAGATCGGGGTCGCGGCCAGGTGATCGCACGGCACGCTGAAGAACCCGTGCACCTGCGGCGAGTGGAGCGTCATGGTGAGGATGCGGTTGGCGCCGGCGGCGGTGATGACGTCGGCGAACAGGCGCGCCGCGATGGAGATGCGCGGCATGTCCTTCTTATCCGATCGCGCATAGGAGTAATATGGGATCACCGCCGTGATGCGCGAAGCCGAGGCCGAGCGCAGGCTGTCCAGCAGCAGGAGCAGCTCGACGATGCTCGTCGGCGTCTGCACCGGCTGCACCACGAAGACGTCGCGCTCGCGCACGTTCTCGCGCACCTGGACGAAGATGTTCTCGTTCGAGTAGGTGGATATCTCGACCTCGCTCAGCGGCACGTCGAGATGCGCGCAGATCTCCTGCGCCAGTTGAGGATTCGCGGTTCCCGAGAATATCTTGAGACGGTCTTTCATGGTTTCAGTATCGCACCCACTTGAGCCACAGAGTCCTCTGCCCCTCAGGGACCCTGCCCCTCCGGGGACCCTGAAGGGCCCCGTCGGGGTCCTGAACGGGAAGGCCCCGTTCGTTTACCCTGAGCGCGGTCGAAGGGGGGTCCTGAAGGGCGCCTCTGCGGTTCATCCTCCCGTCGTCGCCAGCGTCTTCTGCGCGATGTCGCGGCGATAGTGAGCGCCATCGAAATGGATGACCGCCACGCCCTCGTATGCTCGTTCGATCGCCTGCGGCAGCGTCTCCCCCAGCCCGGTGACGCCGAGAACCCGCCCGCCGTTGGTGAGCCATCGCGAATCCTCGCGCTTGGTCGCGGCGTGGAAGACGATCACGCCGTCCATCGCTTCGGCTTGGTCAAGGCCGCTGATTTCCTTGCCCTTCTCGTAGTCGCCGGGGTATCCGCCCGATGCCATAACGACGCACACCGCCGCTTGGTTCGACCACTCGCACGACACGGCACGGAGGCGCCCGTCCGCCGCCGCTTCGAGTATCGCCACCAGGTCGCCTTTCATGCGCGGTAGTACCGGTTGACTTTCCGGATCCCCGAAGCGCGCGTTGAACTCCAGCACCTGCAGCCCGCGGTCGGTCATGATGAGCCCGCCGTAGAGGACGCCTGAGTAGGGACAGCCCTCGGCGGCCATGGCCCGCAGCGTCGGGCGCATGATGCGCGCCAGCGCCTCGTTGAAGAGCGCCTCACTCAGCGCCGGTACCGGCGAGTAGCACCCCATGCCGCCCGTGTTGGGGCCCATGTCGCCATCGAAAACCGGCTTGTGGTCCTGCGACGGAGCCATGGGAATGAGGTCCTCGCCGTCGGCGAAGACCATGAGCGAGACCTCCTGCCCGGTCAGGCATTCCTCGATGATGACCTGCCTGCCGGCGTCGCCAAACGCGCGCTCGATCATGATGGAACGCAGCGCCGCCGCGGCCTCTTCGAGGCTGCGGGCGACGGTGACGCCCTTACCCGCCGCGAGACCGTCGGCCTTGACCACGATCGGCGGCTGCTGGGCCCGCAGGTAGCTCAGCGCCGGCTCGTAGTCATCGAAGACCTCGAACGCGCCGGTCGGGATGCCGTGGCGCGCCATCAACTCCTTTGCGAAGACCTTACTGCCTTCGATCGCGGCGGCGGCCTTGCTCGGCCCGAAGATGCGCAGCCCGCGGCGGCGGAACTCGTCGGTGATGCCCGCGACCAGCGGCGCCTCCGGGCCGACCACCGTCAGCCCTACCGACTCCCGGTGTGCGAAGTCCGCGAGGCCGGCGATGTCCATGACATCAACGGCGACGCATTCCGCCTGGCGCGCGATGCCCGCGTTGCCCGGGGCGCAGAATACCTTGCTGATGCGCGGGCTCTGCGCGATCTTCCAGACCAGGGCGTGCTCGCGCCCTCCCGAACCGACGACCAATACGTTCACGTGGATAGTGCCTCCGTTGCCCCGCGTCCAGGCTGACGCGCCTCGCGGGCGGTGGGGGAGCGACGCTTGTCATCATCAGAACGGCCGCGAGCGGCGCGGGCGAGCTTTCTCGCTGCGCGGCCGAGCACTTATACGCCCGGCGCCTCGCCCTCTGGCTGCTCCGGTGCCTGGGCCGTCTCTTCGCCGGCAGGCGGTTCGCCCGCCGTCTCACTGGCCCCTTGGTGTGCTTGCTGCTCAGCCGCGCGCTGCTTGAGTTGCTCCAGATACTCCCACATCTCGCGCTCCAGACCTTTGCGGTGCTCCTGGATGATGCGGATCTGCGCCATCGTCTGCATGATGGCGAGGAACGCGGACGCAATGAAGAGGAGCCCCATCAGGCCCAGCACGCTGTACCTGAGCCACGTCGGCCCCGGTATCACGATCTCCACCGCCAGCGCGATGAAGGCCAGCCCCAGCAGCGCCAGGTAGAGGCGTTCGCGAAACGCCCGGAAGAAACCGACCAGGCAGGACAGGCCGATAGACCCGATGACGACGGCGGCGGCGACGCGAGCAGGCTCCATTTTTCATCGCCTCACGTATGGTGCAGTCGGTTCCGGGTGCCGGCGCTGCGGACCGGCACCGGCGTCGGCAAGACCCGGCTCCCGTTCTGCGCTGCCCTGATCCTCCGAAACGCCGAGGAAGCCGCGGACCCTCATTCCTCGAGCTGGTGCAGCTCGTCCATTTCGCGGAAGCGGATGTACTTGCCGATCCAGGCGAGCTGCGCAGTGCCGATGGGCCCGTTGCGCTGTTTCGCGATGATGACCTCGGTAACGCTCTGGTCATCGGGACTGTAGCCCGCGTTCTTGAGCTCGTCGCCGCGGTAATAGGACGGGCGGTAGATGAACGTAACCACATCCGCCTCCGCCTCAATCGAACCGCTTTCGCGCAGGTCCGACAGCAGCGGCCGCCGTGGGGTGCGCAGTTCGACCGCGCGGCTGAGCTGGCTCAACGCCATCACCGGCACCCGCAGCTCGCGCGCCAGCGTCTTCAGGCCACGCGCGATCTGAGAGATCTCCTGAGTGCGGTTCTCGTAGTGGCCGTGCCCGTGCATGAGCTGAAGGTAGTCCACGATGATCAGGCCCAGGCCGCCCAGTTCGGCCTGGAGCCGGCGCGCCTTGCCGCGCATCTCGAGCACGCTCATGCTCGCCGCGTCGTCGATGTAGATCGGAGCATGATAGAGCGTCTCCGTCGCCCGCACCAGCCGCTCCAGTTCGTCGTCGCTGACCTCGCCCTGGCGGATGCGGTGCTGATCCACCGAGGCGTCCGAGCACAGGATGCGCAGCGCGAGCTGCTCCTTCGCCATCTCGAGGCTGAAGATCGCGACCGGCTGCTTCTGCCGCAGGGCGACGTGGGTCGCGATGTTCAGCGCCAGCGCGGTCTTGCCCATGGATGGTCGCGCGGCGAGGATGATCAGGTCCGACGGCTGCAGACCGGAGGTGTACTGGTCGATCTCGCTGAAGCCGGTGAGCAGGCCGGTGCCCGGCACGCCAGACTGGCTCATCCGCTCGATGCGGTCGTAGGTCTCGCTCAGCAGCGGCTTGAGCGAGGTGAAAGCCGATGAAACGGTGCGCTCCCCTGCGTCGAAAACGAGGTGCTCGCATTCATCGACGAGCTGGGGCACGTCATCGCTATCCTCGTAACATTTCTGCAGGATGCGGCTGGCAGCGCCGATCATGTCGCGCAGGACCGCCTTGTCGCGCACGATGCCGGCGTACCGTTCGGCGCTGGCCGCCGTCGGCACCGCGTCGAGCAGGCGTGTCAGATAGGCCTGGCCGCCGATTTGCTCCAGCAGATCCCGCACCCGCAGGCGTTCGGCCAGAGTGACGATATCAACCGCCTGCCCCTCGTTGAAGAGCTCGAGGATGCCGTTGAAGATGTTGCGATGCGCGTCGGTGTAGAAATCGCCGGGGCGGACGACGCTGATGACGCGGGCGATGGCCTCGCGCTCGAGCAGCATCGCCCCCAGCGTCGCTTGCTCCGCTTCATCGCTGCGCGGCGGCACCCGGTCCAGAACGGCCATGTCTTTGGCGGAGGTCATCCCTCCGGTCGGTGTGCGATCCATCTGACGTTCCCCCGGGATTACCGAGCAGGAACAAGGCCGCCTACAACCTCGGCCTATTGCCTGCCTTCTGCTCCCTACCCTGGGTTATTCATACTGCGCAGCGCGTCGTCGGGACGGCTGCTGCGCTAGCCACGTTTGATGCGCCCGTGGCGCATCTCCGGAGCGCCGACAAGTCGGCGCCGCACCAGCGCGCGGATTATTCTGGGCACGGCTGCGCCGTGCTTCGGAATGCGCCTGCGGCGCACAGTGGTTGCGGCGACTTGCGCGCTGAATGCGCCGCAGGCGCATTTCCGGAGCGCGGTCCAACCGCGCCACCGCACTCGCCATGAATAATCCGGGCTACTCACCAGTCCCTGGCTCTGAATCGCCCTCGGTGGATGCGGCAGGCTCCTGCCCGCCTTCGGGCGCGGCGCCCGCCGCCGCTCCTTCCGCAGGCGGTTCTTCACCTGCCGCCTCTTCGGCCGGCGCGGCCTCCGGCACCACCGCCACCGTCACCGTCACCTGGACGTCGCGATGCAGCCGCACCTTCACCTCATGCTCGCCCAGCACCTTGATCGCCTCCGGGATCTCCACCTTGCGCTTGTCGACTTCGATCCCGAGCGCGCGCTGCATCTCCTCCGCGACATCCGCGGCGGTCACCGAGCCGTACAGCCGGCCGGTTTCCCCCGCCCGCGCGGCGATAGTGATTGGCGTGCCGGTGATGCGCTCGCCCAGCGCCTGCGCGCCCAACGCGAGCTTCTTCTGGCGCGACTCGATGCCGCGCCGGTGGTGGTCCAGCGATCTGACATTGCCTTTCGTCGCTTCGATCGCCAGCTTGCGCGGCAGCAGGTAGTTGCGCGCATAGCCGGGCGCGACTTCCACCATCTGGCCCGCCTGGCCGACGTTGGGCACTTCCTCCGTCAGGATGACCTTCATCATTCCTCCTCACGCGCCCCGAGGCGTCGGGGCGCGCCTGCAATCGTCCACACCTATGCTGCCGCATCCCGGAATGGCACGCGGCGCCGGCACGTCGTTTGACCGCATGAGAACGGTCACCTCATGGCGTTGACAGCGGCTGTCGCACCAATCCGTCGCCCCCCGGCCGGCCGCGCTGTCGCAGCGAGTATACCGACGCAAGCTCCGCGCCGACAAGCACGATGACCACCGATACGTACATCCACAGCATCAACACGACGATGGCGGCCACGGGTCCGTAGACGCGGTCGAGATTGGCGAACCGGTGCAGGTACCACGCAAAAGCGCCTTTGGCGATCTCCCACGCCACCGCTGCGAACGCCGCCCCCGCCGCCACATGGCGCAGCTCGATCCGCGCCGCGGGCACGATGCGATACAGAACCAGGAAGGTGACGAAGCTAATGGTGAGTGGGACCGCCGCCGCCGCGAGCCGCCACAATACTCGTATTTCCGCCAGGTGCAGCACGACTCCTGCCGCGCGCCAGTGCGTAATGAGCGGGATCGTGGAACTTACCAGCACCGAGAGCAGCAGAAAGACAATGGCGAGCGCGAGCAGCGTCAGCGCGCGCAGTCGCACCAGCAGGAACCGCGAGCGCCCCTTCAGATCCCACACGATCCGCAGCGCCTGCACGAAGGTCGCGAACGCGTTGGAGGCCGACCATACCAGCGCCAGCAGCCCCAGCCCTCCGACCACCGCCCTGTGCGCGATGAGGGTGTTCAACTGCTGCTCGATCCGGAGGTCTGACGTCGGAAGCGCCCGATCGAGGGTCTGGCGCACCAGCACCAGCTCCTGCTCCGATGAGTGCAGGACGTAGCCCGCCGCCGCCAGGATCACCAGGATGAACGGGAACAGCGCCAGGAAGCTGTAGAAGGCGAGCGCCGCAGCGAGAATCGACGCGCGCTTCGCCGAGTAGTCCTGCGCGATCGCGTGAGCTATCTCCAGCACCGGTGCGAGGCGCCTGAATGCCCAGCGCGCTAACCGGCGGAGCAGCTTCACCAGACGTGTCATCGCCTCGGGGCCCACCAGTGGTTTGCTGTCGATGGGATCGGGAGCCGCGCGCGCCGGCACCGGTGCGTCCGGATCATGGATACGGCGAGCCCGGCCGACCCCGCAGGTAGACGATGCGCCACAGTCCGTTCTCCTTGGCGGCGGTGATCGTGATGGAGGCCGGATCTTCCGTCTGGTGCACCGTGACTTCGGCCCGATCGGCCCCGGTCAGCGAGACGGTGGCGGAGGACAGGTCATAGAATGGGATGCCCTGCTTGGCCAGGCGCTGGAACTCCTCGAGGGAATGCCGTTTGCGCGAATCCACGGTCAGCAGTTCGTACGCGGCCTGATACGCATCATTCTGAAGGTGCTGCAGATAGGCGACGACCGCCTGCTGCGCCGCCGCCTCCGGGCTTTCGGGTTGCGGCGCAACCGGACCGGTCACGACGGTCGGCGGTCGCTGTGACCGCGGGTACAGGACAACGAAAGTAATAATGGCCGCAGCCAGCAGAACGATGACCAGCACAATCGCCGCCAGCACCCACGATCTGGCTGCACCATGCGCGCATGAAAAGGCTCGCTTGTCTCTGCCGGGGCGTGAATGTCGTCGCAATGGTCAACCCTCGATCGGAGCTCGTGGGGGCGCGCGAGCATTCTAACAAACGCGTCCGGGGGTGTCAAATGAAAGAGGCGAGAGTCTGGTAGCATAGCGATTATGTCCCCATTAACTGCAAAGGGAAAATGTCCCCTCTTGGGGTGAGGATGGGTGAGAGGTAGGACAGGGCGGGACCAGGTCCCGATCCAGGTCCAGATCCGGACCCGG
>Ga0315282_10005560_pt1 | contig 21424 bp, 30 predicted proteins | sample YL17G07_20_MG_FD_203693 | JGI IMG/M metagenome (GOLD analysis project Ga0315282, IMG submission 203693) | Sediment microbial communities from Yellowstone Lake, YNP, Wyoming, USA - YL17G07_20 | ecosystem: Environmental > Aquatic > Freshwater > Lake > Sediment | place: USA: Wyoming | collected... | reverse complement strand
CCGCTTACAGTTCCCGCAACCGGGACCGAGTACCTTGATGTCCATGCTTACCCTCGTTCTTTCAGCACTTGCGTGGCGCAGGCGAAGAAGTTGCAGACGCACGGCGTGAGCAACCGGTAGTACACGATGTTCCCGTCACGCCGGTCGTCGACGATACCGTGGGCGCGCAGCACCGACAGGTGTTTCGACACTGTGGACATGTCGCTGCCCACCACCTTGGTGAGCTGGCCGACCGAGGCTTCGCCGCGGCTCAACCGGTCCACGATCCTGAGGCGGGATTCGTTGGCGAGCGACTTGAGCACCCGCGCCTGTTGTTTGAAGACGTCCGGGCGAGGCATCGACGACTACTATTTGGCAACTTGGCCAAATTGTCAACCACGTCACCCGAACCGCGCCACCAATAAGGCGTGGCGCCACCAGCGGCCCTCAGAGTTTGGGCAAGCCCAAGTCGAAGCCATCGTTCGGCCCGGCACCCCCGGACTCCATTCGCCTCGTTGCGAATTCATCCATCTGCTGGTCGCCGGAGGCGCGGATGGCCCTCGCCAGGTGCATCGCCGCGCGGATCGCCTCGGCGGGCACTCCGAGCTCGATTGCCCGCCCGTAATGGTACGCGAAGCACGGCTGGCAGTGCCCGACAATCGAAGCCGCAACGCCGACCAGCTCGCGGGTGCGCGGATCCAGGGGATCGTGCATGGTCAGCTGCCTCCCTTCATACGCCGCATGATCTCCATCGCGAAGCCCATTCGTCGCTGGGCCTCAGGCTGGCGGCATGCGCGCCGGCACTCCGCCAGCATCATCGTGATCGCCTCGGGCTCCTCCATCGCAGCACCGCAGATCGTCGGCGCCATCTGGCTGACGAGCCGGACCCGATCGGCCGGACGGAGATTCCCGATGGCCTGCAGGATTTGGTCGACGGTCATCGTTTCCATGACGTTCTCACGGCCCGGCCAGCCGGGCCAATCTCTGCGACACTCAATGAAACGTGCCAGCCGCGGCAGATGGCGTGCTCGCTCCCACGACCTCGTCGCAAGCGCCACGACGAATGGGCTGCCCGGCGATCTGAACTCGCTCATCGTGCCCGGCGTCGACCCGCACGGGACCGACCGGAGCCAGCGTGGCTGCCACCTGCTGCCACTCGGCAGCCGTGACGTCAATCGCCGCGGCAATGTCCCCATCCAGGTAGCCCGCCGGCATGTTCCTCGCGGGCCTGCAGCCGTTGATTCTGGCGATGCGGCGAAAGGCTTCGGGATGATCGATGAGCAGGCACGGTCGGGTCCGGTCCCTCACCTTCTCCTGCTCGGCGCGATACGCGACGAACACAGGATTCCGCTGCACGAAATCCTCGAGGCTGGCATACTCACTCCGGCCGGCGATGACATCGAAGACATTTCCGGTCGCGACCGGGGCGAACACGCAGGGGCTGATGTCTCCGTTGGCATAGATGTGGAAGTAATATCGGCTGCCGGCGATGCATCCGCCCACCAGAGGCCCGTCGTTCCAGAAGTCCCCTAGGAACACTGGCAGATCCGCAGCGCGCCACCGCATGACCGCATCGCGCACGAGCGCCCGCTGCTCGGCCGTGGCCATGAGGTCGGGGCGCGGCGAGCGGCCGATCGGCTGAAGCAGGAAGAACCAGCCGAACATATCGCCCTCGGCGATCCGCTGGTGGATGAACGCGTCACTTGCGATGGCCTCGGCGTTCTCGCGGGTCACGGTGGCAGAAAAGCCTGTCATCACGCCATGACGGGCCAGTAATTCCCGGGTGCGACGGTTCGCGGTCGCGGTCCCGTGGCCGCGGCGAGCATCCGTCTCGTGTTCGAAACCCTCCACGCTGAGCGCGGGAAAGACGTTTCCGAGTCTACCCAGGCGGGCAGCGATCGTGTCGTCGATCACCGTTCCGTTGGTGTAGATCAAAAAGCCGCGATCGCGGAACCGCGTGGCCAGGCGGCTGATCGTCTGATCAGAGCGCTCGCGCAGAAAGGGTTCGCCGCCGGAAATGGTGACAAGCGAGACGCCCATGCCCACGACCTCCTGGACGATGGTCGCCAATTGTTCGAACGGCACGTCGCTGCCCGTCGCCTCACTGCTGGCGTAACACCCGGGACAACGCAGATTGCAACGATCGGTAGGTTCGATCACGACCGTCGAGGGCGCGACCAATCGCGCACGTTCACGACCACTCCGCCGGTAGCTATCAGTCACGACCGCGCCGATGAGCCTGAGAATGGCTCGGGCTGCGGCAGGCCGTTCCCGCACGACCCGCTCCAGGAACGGCCTCAAATGGGCACCGAACCACGCGACGTTCGCCAGAGTGTCGGGATCCCGCTCGTTCTCCTGCACGGCTCTGTCCAACCTGTGCAGAAGCGGCTGCACGACGAAGTTGCGCAGCCTCGGAAGGTGAAGTGACACCTCGGTCGCTCTCACCATGGTGAGGAGCGCGCCCCTGTGCCAGCTGCTCAAGGGCTGGTGCCCACCGTTTCCATTCGCGTTCATGAGACTCCTCCTCTCCCACGTCGGTCAAGAGTGACAATGCGCGGATCGTGAGCGGGGGCCGCACGTCTCATCCGCACCACTTCCAGGAACGTTCTCGTTTCGACTTCCCATTCCTTGAGAGTTCTTCGTGCCACATGCGCCATGGACCGGAACCGTCGCAACCGGTCCGTGAGCGACCCTCGCTGGCGGAGCAGCTCGCGTACCTGCCCGACACGCCAGCCATAGCGGCGATAGAACCGACGGTGGGCACCGAGGACCGCCCGCTGAAGCTGTTCGACGTCCAGGCGACCATGGTCGTAGACGCAGTGCGTTCCGTCGTAGTAGTCCCAATCCCGGGGGAAGTCGGTGAAGATCAGGTTCGGACGCATTTCCTCGAACAGTGGAGTGCCGGGAAGAGGCGTCAGGATGCTGAGGTGAATGCTCTCGATCCTGGTCTGTCGAGCGAACTCGACGATCCGATCCACGGTCTCGCCCGTGTGTTCAGGCCCGACGACGAACATCCCATGAACCGCGAAACCGTTGTCGTGCAGGATCCGGGTATCCTCGACAAGCCGCTCGCGCAGGACGCCGTCGCCGCGATAGCCTTTGTGCCACTGCTCGGCGGTCGAGTCCTCGATGGTTTCATAGCCGACGTAGAGGATGGAGCCCCCGCCATCGCGCATGGCGTCGAGCAACGGCCGATCAAGGATCCCCTGCGATCGGTCCACCCATGGGAAGTCCACGCGTGCTTGTGCCGAGAACCGCACGCCCAGGGGCCGAATCCGGTGCATCAGCTCCGTGGTCCAGTTCCGGTTGGACGTGAAGTTGTCGTCGTAGAAGAAGAACTCCTGGAAACCCTGCTGTTTGTACGTCTGGAGGTCCTGACAGACCTTTTCAACCGAGCGGTGCCGGACCCTTCGACCGAACATGCGGCTGACTGAACAGAACGAACAGCCGTACGGGCACCCGCGGGATGCCATGATGGGCAACGGGTAGACGCCCCTGGACGGAAAGCGCGAGACGACCGTGTCGAAGTCACGCATCAGCCCGTAGTCTGGGGCCGGCAACGCGTCGAGGTCCTCGAGCGCAGGGCTCTCGATGACGCCGCTTCGAATCGCGCCGCCGGCCACCTGCTCGATGACCGCTTCGGCCTCCCCGCGCACGACGATATCGCCGTGCGCCAGCGCCTCGCGGCTCATGAAGGTTGCGTGGATTCCACCGAAGACAACGGTTTTTCCAAGAGCGGCGGGCCGAATCAGATCAGCCAGCGCATAACCTCGAACTGCTGTGGGCGTCATGATGCTGATGCCGATGACATCAGCCGAACACACGTCGCGGTAAGCATGCTCGTTCTCTTCGAGGGGGCCCGAGAAATTCTCGTTGTAGACCGCCGCGTCGTACCCCCGCTCTTTCAGCAGGGTCGCCAGCGTGATTGGCCCCAGTAAGGGCAAGCAGCTGACCCACGCATTGAAAGGGCGCCCGCGACGACTGCGCGGCTCAAGGAAGCGCACCCTGCGTTGCATCTTCATCACCTCTCCCCACAGCCGGGGGGATTCCGGTATCTCGCGCAAACGCCCGCTGTCGATCCGCCTTCGTCATAGGTCGGCGGCGGCATGGGCCAGTCCTCTGGTGTGGGCTCTCGTCTGAGAATTCGTTTGGGTCAGTTCGTCATCTCGTTATCTAACGAAGTGATCGACGCCAACGCGCCCGGCTGTCAACGCGTACGCGCTGATGCGAAGAGCTCCTTCAGGTCAGAAATCATCACCGCGAGGGGGCGCCCGGAGTCGTCTTCCGCTCATGCAGCGAATGCTGCAGCTCGACGGCGGCCTCGGTGGCCATCGTGAGTACCGGGCACCAAACCGCTGGGATCCTGGGATCCATGTCTCCCCGCGACAGTCGATCGAAGCCTGCACGCAACTTCCGCAGGTTCAGGGCGCTGGCGACAAACATGATCGCCATGCCCGCCATCGTCGTGATCAGAGCCCAGCCAACTGCCCGCAGCCATCCCAGAATGGCGGACGACGCCGCGACGAGCAGCATCGCAGATACGAGCGACACACCAATCCAGACAGCCATCACCGCCAGATAGGCAGGAACGTTCTCCTTGCGCAGCAGTGGGTAGCGCACCTCTTGCATCGTCCACTCTCCCTGTGTGCTCTGGACATCCGGCGGTGCTCACCGGTGCGCCGATGCGGGCGCGTCGGCCGCCCCGACACGGGTTGTCGCGGCAGCTACTGATGCCCGGCCGCAACTCCCCGGATCAGGACGTCTTTCCCGGGCACATGTACTCGCGGGTCAGATGCGTCCGTGGGCCGCTCCGCTTCGCCAGCAGCACCTGGCACACGCTCGTCATCCCGTCTTCGAAGCCCTCAGCGGCACCCGCGAGATACAGAAGCCAGGTCCGATACGTCGTCTCGTCCACCGCCTTCAGGCACGCGGACGCGTTCTGCTGCAGCCGCTCGACCCACGCACGGCACGTGAGCGCATAGTGGGGCCGCAGGTTCTCGACATCGAGCACGTCGAAACCCTCGAGTTCAGCCACCCGAACGACATCGGCGAGGTGCACCAACTCGCCGCCGGGAAACACCCGCCGCTGCAAGAACAAAGTTTCGGCGCCGTCTGAAACGAATGCCGGACGGACGATGCCGTGATTGAGGAACAGGCCGCCGGGCGCCAGAAGGTTGTGAACCGCGCGGAAGTAGCTCTTGAGGCGATGACGCCCGACGTGCTCGAACATGCCTACTGACGCTATCTTGTCGAATCGGCCGGTCATTTCCCGGAAATCCGCTTCGTGCACGGTCACGTTCGCGCGTGGCGCGGCATCGTTGGCCGCGGCCCTGGCGTAGGCCACCTGCCTGGTGCTCAGCGTACAGCCCGTCGCCTGCACACCGTAGTGTCCAGCGGCGTGAATCAGCAGCGCTCCCCACCCGCAGCCCACGTCAAGGAAGCGCTCACGCGGTTGGAGATCGAGCTTGCGACAAATGTGATCGAGTTTGGCGAGCTGCGCCTCGTCGAGCGGCGTTTCCGGCGTCCTGAAATAGCCGCACGAGTACACCATGCGTCGATCGAGGAACTGCTGGTAGAACGCATTCGACCGGTCGTAGTGATAACGGATGTTCTGTGCCGCGCGGCCGCGTGTCTGGAACCAGGTCTCGATTCGGCTCGGGGCGAGTCGGGCAGCCGAGGCGTGAAGGATGGTGCGCCAATTCACCCTCGCACCGGCCCGCTGGAACCGCACGGCAGCCACCAGGTCGCCGAACAGATCGAAATCTCCCTTGATGAACCAAACGGCCGCGGTGTACGAGTCGGTCGCCAGAAGTCGCCGGAGGTGCAGGCGGTTGCGAACGGCGACCGTAAACGCGGGTTGACCAGCCCCAAACTGCTCCCGGGTACCGTCGGCGTACTGAACGGCATAGGCACCGCGACCACGGCGGATCGAAGCCGCCGGTACCGCATCCAGTCGTGCCGTCATCGTCTGTGACGGGTTCATGGCAGTCACTCCGAGTCTGCCGCGAGTGCCTCGCTCCGGCGCCCGCGAAGGCCCCAGTTACCGCAACATCCCTTTCACCACCACGTCTACAGCCTGCTCTTCGCTCAGCCCTCGGGCCATGAGCGTCTCGATTTGCTTTTTGTCCACACTGCCGATCGCCGCTTCATGGGTGAGCTTGGCCCGATCGTCCACCACGGTCAGCTTCGGGATCGCGCTGGCCCGGGCGTTCGGTCCCTTCAGGATCTCTACGCAATCGACGTGGCCTCGAGCGTTGGGGGCGCTGCCGACCGCCTCGCCCACCACGGTGCTGACGCACGAATCCGAGGCAACGACACGGCTCTTGGCAAGTCCCCGCGCGTTCTCGCCATCGAGGAAGAGCGATTCGTTGATGGTGATCTGGTCGTGCTTCTTCCCGTAGACCCTGGCGTCGAGCTCACACACTGCGTCCTTCTCGAGGTGCGCCTGGTAGTCCAGCCTGAGCGTGCCGACCGCACCCTGCACGAGCTTGAACCCGCTCCTGAGCGTCCCACCCTCTGCCACCTCGATGTGGGCGACCGGCAGCACCTCCACGCCGCCATCCTCCCCGTGGTAGTGCGTCTCCGAGTACTCCATCTGCGCGTCACGACCCACGTGAATCGTCGCCTGCATGACGTGCTTCACTCGAACGGCATTGGGGAACGAGCAGTGCGCGACGAATCGGACCCTGGCTCCTTCGCCGATGTGGAACTCCCCGATGATCTCCTGGAGCCCTTCTTTGGGCAGAACGCCGAAGCAGAGATGAACGGGGGAAGTGACCACCGCTCCAGGCTCCACCGTGATCCTGGCCCTCGCACCGGTGGGCGTCCCCTCGCCGTCGATGCGAACGCCGGGAATGCTGTTGGCGTGGAGAATCCTGTTGTGGCTCACGACCAGGCTGGCGATCTTCCTGTCAAGAAGCCCGGCCGGATCCCCGCCACTGCGCTCGTAGGCCTTGGCGATCGCCGCGAACTCCGCAGAGTAGTCAGGCATGAGGCACCGCCTCCTCGCCGGGTTCGTTGACGTGCGGGCACTCCTGGCAGTGGTTGCGGAAGAAGCGCGCGATCGCCGCCGGGTCGCCCGTCTTCAGAATGGTGCCGCCGCACAGCGACGAGGCGCGATCGGCGATCGCCGCAACCTCTTCGTGGTGAGTGATGAGCAGCACGGCGGTGCCGTTCCGGGCGAGTGTGCGAATCACGTCGACAATGTTGGCGATCGAGAGCGCATCGATGCCGGAATCCGGTTCGTCCAGCACGACCAGCTTCGGCTTCATCGCCAGGACCGCCGCCAGCTCGATCCTCCGGCGTTCGCCGCCGCTGAGCGTCGCATCCACCGCCCGACGGAGGTACTTCTCCGCGCTCAACCCCACCCTCAGAAGGCAGTCCGTGGAGCTGAGAAATCCGTTGCCCGCCTGTTGCCTCGAGATCTCCAGGTACTCGGCGACTGTCAGACCCTCGAAACGCGCCGGCTCCTGCCAAGCCAGCGTGATGCCCAGTCGAGCCCGGTCGGAAATGGTCAGGCGAGAGAGGTCTTCCCCTTTGAAGAGGATCTGGCCACGTGCTGGTCGATATCCGCTCAGACCCATCAGAACCGCGGCCAGCGTGGACTTGCCGGTTCCGTTGGCCCCGAGGATGCCGTGGATCTCGCCCTCGCGGACGTGGAGACTGAGATCGTGAAGAATCGGTTGCCCGCCGACGATCAACGTGAGGTCGGTGATATTCAGCATGTCCATTTCGCGCGCGGCGGTAGCCGAGAAGACCGCGTCTTCGGTGACCATGGAGCTCCTCAATTGGGCAACCGGTGATCCCAGGTCTGAACGGCCGTGATCCAATCGCGCCCGCCGATCGCGGCCGCCACCGCCGCGACGGTGCGCGCGAAGCTCAGAAAGTCGGCATCGTTGAAACGCACCGCCAGCCCCCTTGGCTCGAGCTCGACCTCGACCTGTCCTTCCGGATATTGTGCGATGCCCACGCCGTGTTCACCCTTGGCCAATAGGCGCCATTCAGTCATGACCATCTCCGTCTCGTCCTGAGAGCCCGGCGGCCGACCATCCCGCCGCGCACACCCGCTGCCCGCGATGCGAGAAGAACGCGTTTGTCGGCCAGCATGACGTCCTCAGCAGCAGCCGCCCGACGGGCGGCCGGCGTCGGCAAGATCCAGTCCCACGATCGAGCTGATAACGTCATTGATCTTCCGCAGCAACGCCTCCGCCTCGCTCTTGGTCGTCAAGTACTCCTTGACGAGCGGGTGTGCCTGCACGCGTGCCTGCCGCTCTCGGACCTGCGTCAACATCGCCTGCTTCGCCGCTCCCGTGGCGTTCGCCCGCTGAAAGGCCTCGAAGGACGTTTGCAGCTCCGCTCGCATGCGCGTCAATTCGGCGTCGCTCTGAAATCGTGTCTCCGCGCCAATGAACGCGGCGATTGCCGGTGCGGTTTTGAGGGCCTCGATCAACGTCCCGATGCCGCCAGCCAGGCTCCCCGTTGGGTCGTTCATCACATCAGGTTCCATGGTGTCCCCTCCGTCAGCAGCAACCGCCGGCCGGGGCGCACGCCCGTCCGAAGTCGATACCAACACCGGCACTGATCTTGGCCACGATCTGCGTGCACAATTGGATCAGCTCCTCCTGTGCTTCTTGGTACGCCTGAACCTCCGGCATCCGCGAAAGGCGTTGCCACTCGGCGTCCAGCTCCCGCTCGACCGCCGGATCAAGGCCACCCCACGCCCGTGCGTTCTGCAAGTCCTGCCTGCGGCGCTGGTACCTGTCGAACCGCTCGCGCAACCCGTCGGCCTTCATGAACGCTTCCTGGGCCGCTTCGAAGTTGCGAAACGCGGGCGAGCGTACGAGGGCATGTCCCAGATCGTTGGCGGCCTGGATCGCGCGCGTTTCAGAGCCGCGTGTCGACGTCGCTTCTCTCGTACTCACGATGCAACTCCTCCTATGAGAGCGCTGAAGTCTGCGCGTCAGCGTGGCGCGGGGCATTTGGGGAACACGCCCCGTTCGGCGAGTGCCCGACCGATCCGAGGGTCCGACAGTTTTCCACCTTCGCTGATGACGTCATCGCCGACCGTCACCAAGGGCAGCGCGGCGCCGGCTTCCACCCGCGCGAGCACCGCGGGAAAGTCGAAGCTGCGGGCGCTGAAGAGCTCGACGAATTCCACGGCCACGTCCTCACCAAAGCGGCGGCCGAGGCGTTCCCCGAGGGCGGACGTCGCCGACATCCAGGTCTCGCCGGACCCGCAGCCCGCCATCGGCGCGGCGAACACGCGGACGACGACAGGCCCTGTCGTCATCAGCAGCACCCCGCGCCGCTGCCAGGGCCGCAACACCCGGATGGGCCATCGGCACCTGGTCCTCGCATCAGCCCGACACCGGAGAAGTCCTGAGCGACGTCGCGGCTTTCGCACCGGGGACAGACCACCTTCAGTCCGCGCGCCTTCTCCGCGAGGGTTGCTTCTACCGTAAAGGACTCGCCGCACCGTTCGCACTTGTACGCGTAGATCATGCGCCCGCCCCCTCCCGCGCCTTCCCGCCGGCATCTGGCTCACCGAAGAGCAGGCTGCCCACCTCGCCGACCGTCGACAGGCCGTGGACCTCCCGATCCAGGAGCGGCAGCGTCAACACCGGGACCGCGAAGTCTCGTTCGATGTGACGGAGGTAGCCCATCTGCATGCTGCGCCGCCTCGCGAAGAAGGGATTGGTCGCCTGCGTGGCCGGGATCACCTGGTTGGCAATGACCAACTGAGTGGGAATGCCGGCCGCTTTCAGATCGAGCATCGCGCGATGCGCTTCCACCATCGGTGTGAACTCCGGGTAGAGTACGAACGCGAACGTTGTGCTTTCCGGGTCCTGCAACCGCCGGATCATCCGATCGAACCGGGCGCGAGTTTCGCTGCGCAGCGCGTTGCCGTCCCGGGTAGTGGTCACCATCAACTCGACCTGGTGGCTGTAATCGAACGGCAGTGTCAGCAGCCGCAATGTGTGCCCCGTGGGCGCGGTGTCGAACACGATGACGTCGTAGCTTGCCTGATCCGCATACTCGGTGAACTTGTCGAACGATGCCATTTCCTCAGTGCAGGGGGATTCCAGCTCTTCCCGCATCGCCGTCAGCATGTCGGCCGAGTAGCGCCGCTTCGCATCCTCGAGGATCCGCGCCTTGTACTCCTCGGTCGATCGTTTCGGGTCGATGCGCGCCATCCACAGGTTCGGCACGTTGTCCACCGCGACCGGCACGTCGGTGACCGCCTGTTCGAGGACCTGGCCGATGTGCGCGGCAGGGTCCGTCGTCAGAAGCAGCGTACGGAACCCGAGCCGGGCCACGTGCACGGCGGCCGCGCACGACACGCTGGTCTTGCCGACGCCGCCCTTGCCGGCAAAGAAGATGGCCCGGCCGTGGCCGTTCCGCGGCGTCAGCAGGTGCGTCACGTCGAACGCCCCGTTGTCGTGGCCGGCCTGCACCGGCGTCGCTGCGCTGCTTTGCCGGTCAGACGATTTCGCCGTTGCGACAGGAACTGCGGCCGCCACCTCGCCTGTTGCAGCCGCTCCACCCGCCTGAATCGCGGCTGCCACTTCGCGAAGACTCGATACGCCCTTGACCTCGCGGTCGCGCAACAGCATGTACCGGGTTGGGCGCGGAAACAGCCGGCGGATCTCCTCGAGATGCCGCTTTTGCATCTCGTAGCGTCGCTGAAAGAACGGCTGGTCGCAGACCTCGGGCGGCAAGACGCGGTTGACAATCAACTCCTGCGCATGGATGCCCAGGTGCTCCAGCTCGGCCGCCGAACGCTCGGTCTCGAAAATGGCCGTCTGCTCGGGCTGGAGGACGAACACGAAGCGAGTGCGGCCGGCATTGCCCAGCAGGCCAATCGCTCGGTCGTATTTGACCTTCGAGGCCTGGATGGCCTGGACGGGGCCCATACACGTCTGGCCGCCGCCCTTGGCGCTCTCCTCGATGTACGCGCTCCAATCCACGGGGAGTTCGAGCATCCGGATGGTGTGCCCCGTCGGCGCGGTGTCGAAGATCACCAGATCGAACCGATCCTCGTCCATGAAGTCCACGAATCGATCGAAGGACGCGATCTCCGTGGTGCAGGGAGAACGGAATTGCTCCTCGAGCACACTCATCACGTCGTCGGGCATGACCGCTCGAAAAGGCCCGAGCACATGATCCCGGTATTCCTCCGTCGCCCTGTCCGGGTCAATCTCCATCGCCCAGAGGTTCTCGACGCCGTTGATCGCCGTCACCTGGTGGCCGATCGGTTGTTCGAAGACGTCGGCGAGGTTGGACGCCGGGTCCGTTGTCACGATGAGCGTGCGGCGGCCCTTGTCCGCCTCCGCCACCGCGGTCGCACAGGCCATCGTCGTCTTGCCGACGCCGCCCTTGCCAGAAAAGAACAGGTACTGTGTTGCCATGAATCTTCCTTCAACTCCTCCGGGGGTGCTGCTCAGGGCCTTTCGTCACGGCTCGACGGCCGAGGTGATCCAGTCGCGGAGCGTCTCGTAGGTGGGGTACGCTCGTTCCTGGACCACGTGCCCGTTGACGACCGTGATCGGCAGCACCGACACGCCGTCGCTCTTGAGACGAGCGAGGACTTCCGGGTGCTGCATGAACTTCGCGGGCTGCTGTCCGAGCAGATACCTGTTGACCGAGACGCGGCCATCGAACTCCTCGGAGATCTTGAGGATGGCCTCCTGTATATCGAGGAGAGCCGGGTCGACCGCAGGCCCACAGAGTCCGCCGGGACAGCACATCGGCGGGTCGAAAATCTCGATCGTCGTTCGCGTTGGAGTCATTTCGCTCGCACCTTTCGAAACGCCGGCCGCCAACGCAAGCCGGCTGAATATGGCCCAGGCGTCGATTTCATTTCGCCATTGCTCACCGAATCGCGGGTACCAGCAGCACTGAGACCGGTGCCAGACGCGCGGTTTGATGGCTGACGCTGCCCAGGAACACTTCGCTGATGAAGCCTCTACCCTGGCTTCCCATAACGATCAGTGAAACGTCGCCTTTCCGCGCTCTCGCGAGGATCTCGCTGGTTGGCGAGCCGAATGTCAGCTCGTAGTCAACGTTGCCACCACGACTCGTCAACTCGCTGCTCATCCGCTCCAGGCGTTCCCGATCAATGCGGTCGAATTCGGTCAACTGCTCCGCGGAATGTCTGGCGAGTTTCGTCCGATCCTGCACGTGCAGAAGAGTGAGGTGCTTCGCGCCGCTGGCGACGAGCTCCTTCGCCGTCGAGAAGGCGTGCTCCGCGTTGTCCGAGAAGTCGGTGGGAAACAGGATGTGATCCAGCAGGGTCGGGCAGACGACCTCACATCGGGACTGATCCTTCATCGTCGACATCGCCAGCCTGACGAGCAACACCGGCTTGCGCGCGTTGTGAATCACCTCTGAGGCGACTCCACCCAGCCGCAGCTCGCCGCTCATGGTGTGCCCGTGCGAGCCCACCACGACCAGATCCAAGTCTCTCTCGGCCGCGATGCGGTTGATCTCGAACTTGGCCAGGCCGGCGGCGAGATCGACGCTCACCCGGAAGCCCTGCTTCTCGAGCGCCGATTTCTGGGCGTTCAGGCGAGGTTGAACGACCGGCGCCAGCAGGTGCTGCATCTCCTCGAGGTGTCGAATGCCGAGGCAGTGCAGCAGGGTGACCTCCTCGACGCCCAAGGAATGCAGGGCGGCAAGGCATCCGACTACACGGTCCGAGGCGTCCGACAGGTCCGTCGCAACGAGAATCGTCTTGAACATGCACGCACACCCCTTTTCACTCAGTCCGCTGGTTGCACTCTCGCGCCGATGACAGCGGGGGCTCGCTGATCAGAGAAGTATCGGCGTCGCAACCACAGCGCGACGTTCACCAGCCCGATGAGGACCGGAACCTCGACGAGCGGGCCGATCACCGCGGCGAACGCGGCGCCGTTGTTGATGGAGAAGGTGGCGACCGCTACGGCAATGGCGAGCTCGAAGTTGTTCGACGCGGCCGTGAAGGACAGCGTCGCCGCCTGGCCGTAGGTCGCGCCGACCTTCGCCGACATGAAGAAGGAGATGAAGAACATCAGCACGAAATAGATGAGCAGCGGGATCGCGATTCGCAAGACGTCGAAGGGGAGCTGCACGATCGTCTCGCCCTTCAGCGAGAACATCACCATGATGGTAAAGAGCAGCGCGATGAGCGTGACGGGGCTGACCTTCGGGATGAACCGGGTGTGATACCACTCCTTGCTCCGCAGCCTGATCAGCGAGAACCGCGTGACGATCCCGGCGAGGAACGGGACGCCGAGATAGATGGAGACGCTCTTGGCTATCTCCGCGATGGTGATCTTGACTGTCACAGCTTCGATCCCGAAGAAGGTCGGCAGGACGGTGATGAAGACGTAGGCGTAGACCGAGTAGAGGAGCACCTGGAAGATCGAGTTGAAAGCGACGAGGCCCGCGCAGTACTCCGTGTCACCCCCGGCCAGCTCGTTCCACACGATGACCATCGCGATGCACCGGGCCAGACCGATCATGATGAGCCCTACCATGTACTGGTGGTTGGTCGCCATTGCCACGGGCGAGGCGCCCAGCGCTTTCGGCACGATGTGCAGGAAGAGAACGGCCAGGCCGAACATCAGGAGCGGGCCGATGATCCAGTTCTGGATCAACGAGAGCCCCGGCACCTTGGTGTTGCGAAAGACCGGTCCCATCTCCTCGTACCGCACCTTGGCCAGGGGCGGGTACATCATCAGGATGAGTCCGATGGCAATCGGGATGTTGGTCGTCCCGGCGTTGAACTGATTGATCAACGGCACGATACGCGGGAAGAAGTACCCTGCCCCAACCCCGACACCCATCGCGATGAAGATCCAAATCGTGAGGTAACGGTCGAGGAAGGAAAGCCTCTTTGCCACGCCTTCGACTGCGCTGCCGGACTCGCCGCTCATCGGGAACCTCCTGCCATCTGGGCCCGCTCTACCCCGACGGTTGCTCTCTTCCTCGTCGCTGTGGCACAGACGTTCGTGGCGCACTCGGCACTGCGGTTCTTCGACTGAAGCCACGCATGGAGTTTCGCGAGGAGCTCCGGCGCGTCGGAGCGCTTTGCCATGTTGTCGCGAAGGAGCTCCAGATGACTTCTCACCAGCTCGTCCTCGACTGGGCAGAGCGTGTAGAAGGACCAAAGCCCATCCTTGCGGCAGCTCACCAGCCCAGCGTGTCGAAGGGTGCTCAGGTGCCTGGACGCTTTCGACTGAGTGATCTCGAGGGCCGCCATCAGGTCGCAGACGCAGAGTCCCCGATGGTTGAACAGCAACCAGAGCATCTTGAGCCGTGCTTCGTCGGCAAGAACCTTGAAGAACTGAGCCGCGTCTCTCACAAGTGCCTCCATGGGTTCACTGCACGCGTCACTTCATACGTATATCCGGTTGTACGATTGTAGTCAAGGCCAAAATGACGGACGAGAATGAGAAACTGTCCTGGGGGCGTTAGCCATCAGGGCATGCGACAGACGCCCGTGCCCGTCCTGCTGCTGCTCTTCGGCGAGAAGGGCCAGCCCAGCGTTACACGCTATGATGGCCAGGGTGAGGATGAAGTGGAGGACGTGGGCCATCCGCGAGAACAGCCCCTCGAGCCGACGAGTCACGCGGCCGTTCCCGTTCGGCCGGGCAGCGCGTGCTGCGCGTCCCAGTCACGCAGGCACTGCCGGCGGGCGCGCACCTGGAAGGCCGCGTGAGTCTCGTTCTTGACGCTGCGACGCCCAGTTTCGCTAGCTCTGTGGCTTCGCCGCGGACACCTCGGCCTTCTTGGGCGCCTGGTCGCTCGTGCCCGGCGCGGGCGTGGGCACCACTGCCGGATTCTCTGCCTCCCGCACCTCCTCGATTTGCATCGAACAGCAACTGGACTTCTGCACCCGGAAGATCTTCGGCCAAAATCCCTTCTTCGCTTCATCTGCCATGTCATCAACTCCGTTTCAGATTCCGTTGAACACGAACCCTGCCACGATAGCGACCACTGCGACCACCGCCACGAACGCGCTCACCAGTCGCACCCGGAAGATCGCCGCGAGCATGCTCATTTCGGGAATGCTCATGCCGGCTCCCCCGATGATCAGCGCCAGAACGGCGCCCATGCTCATGCCCTTCTGGGTCAGGGCCAACGCGATAGGAATGACCGTTTCCGTCCGGACGTACAGGGGGATGCCGATGATCGCGGCGATCGGAATCGCAAAGGGGTTGCCCGGCCCGGCCAGGCGCACGACGAAGTCGCCCGGCAGGTATCCGTAGATCGCGGCGCCAATCGCGACGCCGATGACCAGGTACGCGAGCACGCCGGCGAAGTCGGCCCACGCCCCCGCAAAAGCCACTCGGACCTTAGCCTTCAACGTCGGTTGCACTTCGCGTGCGTCCGCCCCCCCGCTGATGCGAACCCGCTTGACGTCCTTCGCGAAGCCGAGAGCCTCGAGTAGAACGCCAGCCGCCATCGCGCCCACGAAGGTGACTGCGAAGTACACGACACAGGCCTTCCAGCCAAGGAGAACCCAGAACATCGTCAGGATGATCGGGTTCAAGAGGGGGGACGCGAGAACGAACGACATCGTCGCCCCGAAAGGAACGTCCGCCCGCAGCAGGCCTACGGTCATCGGGATCGTTGAACAGGAGCAAAACGGCGTGATGGCGCCAAGCGTCGCGCCCAGGAAGTTTCCCAGCAGGCCCTTCCGCGATAACCACCGCCGCAGCGTCTCGTCCGATACATACTGCAGCGCCAGGCCGACGAGGGTGCTGATCCCGAGGAAAAGAACCGTGAGTTCCAGGAGAATGAGGACGAAGAACTGAATCGACATCCACAACGAGTTCATGCCGCGGCTCCACATCGACGCTTCGGCGGCTGGCGGCGCGCGCAACGTGTCGTACCGCCATATATCCGTCGAGGCAGATATGGCTGGACTCTAAGGCGGCCGTGGTATATTTGTCAAGCCACATATGGTAGCCACGGCCGTATGAGATCCAACAAGGCACGACCAGACGCAGACATCAAGGACATCGAGAACGTGTTGAAGGCCCTCGCCGATGGCACGCGCCTGCGGATCCTCGGCCTGCTGGCGGCCGGAGAGACCTGCGTCTGTACACTCCAGGAAAGCCTGCAACTTCCGCAATCGAAAGTCTCTCGCCATCTGACCTACCTTCGGCGTGCTAGGCTCGTCGACGCACGCAAGGACGGTCTCTGGGTGCACTATCGGCTTGCCCGGCCGGCGACAACCGTCGTCGATGTCCTGTTGTCATCCGTCCGGCACTGCATCGGCCATCTGGACACGACGCAGCGGGACCTGAAGCGCCTGTGGGAGCGGGCGGGGTGCTGCGAGTTGCCTCCGCTCGAGGATCTGCCCGCGCCGTCCTGTTGCGAAGGAGCCCTCCGCGGGCACCGGCCTCGACGCCAGAAGCCGCTGTCCGTCACGACGGCGTCGGCGCCGGCTCGGCCTCCACGCTCTCGGCATGCCTTCGGGACTGACCTGGTTGACAAGGGAGTCCGGCGAACGTAGGATATTCGGGAATCCGGATAGCCGGCAGGCATCACATGCTCTCCACTCCTCAGTTCTTTCGCGCTCTGGCCGACCACACCAGGCTGCGGATCGTAAACCTGCTCGTCCGCAGATCGCTCTGCGTCTGCGACATCCAGCGGATTCTCGAACAGCCGCAGTCGAGCGTCTCGCGCCACCTGGCGCTGCTCAAATCGGCCGGCCTGATCGCCGATCGCCGCGACGGCATGCGCACTTTCTACGCCTTGACCTCATGGGAAACGCCGCTCTCGCGCGACGTCCTCGCCGCCATCCGCAGGAGCCTGACGGCCGAGAGCGACTACGCCTCGGATCTCGAAGAGCTCGCAGCACTGCGTGCGCGGGGCGAGTGCCACGAGGAGCCGAAGGCAAGGTCCGTCTCACGAGGTTCCGCTCGCCAGCACGACGAGAGCCACGCGGGGGCGTGAATCATGGCAGCACAGCGAGTGCTGTTTGCTTGCGTTCACAATGCCGGACGGTCGCAGATGGCCGCCGCCCTCTTCAACGCGCTGGCCGACCCGTCGAAGGCGCGCGCCATCTCGGCGGGCACGAGACCGGGCGCCGCCGTACATCCCCAGGTGATAGACGTCATGCTGGAGGTGGGCATCGACTTGTCCTCGGCCACCCCGCGACCTCTGACGCCGGAGCTCGCCTCGGGCGTCAATCTGCTCGTGACGATGGGTTGCGGCGAGGAGTGCCCGTACGTGCCCGGTGCCGAGCACGACGACTGGGCGCTGCCCGATCCGGAGGGACGACCGCTCGACCAGGTCCGGGTGATTCGCGACGATGTCCGAGATCGCGTGCAGGCGCTCATCGAGGCGCGGGGATGGAAGGCCTGAATTGAACAGGGAGTATTCACATGCCTGAGTCCTCCCCGCCCTCGTCCGGCTGATCACCCAGTTCCAGGTCGGAACGACGTCGATCCCGATTGCCATCGGCCTCATCGTCATGATGTATCCGCCGCTGGCGAAGGTTCGCTACGAGGAACTTGGCGAAGTGTTTCGCAACACGAAGATCCTCGCGCTCTCGCTCGTGCAGAACTGGATAATCGGGCCGATACTGATGTTCGCGCTCGCGATCCTGTTCCTTCGCGACCGCCCGGAGTACATGGTCGGCCTCATCATGATCGGCCTGGCGCGCTGTATCGCGATGATGATTGTCTGGAACGAGCTCGCGAAGGGCGACACGGAATACGCCGCCGGGCTGGTCGCCTTCAACTCGGTGTTCCAGGTGCTCTTCTACTCTGTCTACGCCTGGGTCTTCATCACCGTCCTGCCCGAGTGGTTCGGCCTGAAGGGTATCGCGGTGAACGTCTCGATCGGCGAGATCGCGAAGAGCGTTTTCATCTACCTGGGCATCCCGTTCCTGGCCGGCATGCTGACGCGGTTCTCGCTCGTCCGCGCCCGCGGCCGGCGCTGGTACGAGACGAGCTTCGTGCCGAAGATCAGCCGCTCACGCTCATCGCCCTGCTGTTCACCGTTATCGTCATGTTCTCGCTCAAGGGTGAATACATCGTGCAGCTGCCGATGGACGTCGTCCGGATCGCGATCCCGCTGCTCATCTACTTCGTGGTGATGTTCCTCGTCTCCTTCTACATGGGTCACAGGCTGGGGGCCGACTACTCGAAGACCGCTACGCTGTCGTTCACCGCGGCGAGCAACAACTTCGAACTCGCAATCGCGGTGGCCGTGGCGGTGTTCGGCATTCACTCGGGCGAAGCATTCGCCGCCGTCATCGGCCCACTGGTGGAGGTGCCGGTGCTCATCTCGCTCGTCAACGTTTCGCTGGCGTTCCAGAAGCGCTATTTCACGGATGAAGCGCGGACCGCTTCCCGCGCCTGACCTCATCATGCCCACTGTCTCACGGCTTGTCGTCATCGGTGTTGTCGTCCTCGCTGTCGCTGTGACGATCGCGCTCCGCCGCCACGACCCGGGGCCGCGGGGCTCCTGGCGCCTCGGGGCGGCGCGGACGAAAGCCGTCGCCCATGATCTCCCGCGACGTGTGGCAGTCGATGCATTCCATCCCCGCCTCGAAGTGCACGTCGGCCGCGGAGCACCGACAGGTGCTTGGAAACCGTCGAGACATCGCTGCCCACCATTTCGGTGAGCTCGCCGACCGAGGCTTCGCCGCGGCTCAGCCGGTCCACGATCCTGAGGCGTGATTCGTTGGCGAGCGCCTTGAGCACGCGCGCCTGCTGTTTGAAGACGTCCGGGCGACGCATCGACGAAAGTATTTGGCAACTTGGCCAAATTGTCAACCACGTCACGGGCGGCCGGCGCGAACTCCATCGCGACCCACCGCGCGCGACTTGACGAGCGCGCGTGCGCGGAAATACAATTCGTCAGGACACGAACTGACTGGGGTGCGGCAGATGTTGTCATCCAGCCTCTCGACGGCTGTCGATCTCGGCAAGGCCCTCGCTCATCCGGCCCGCCTGCGCATCCTCGCGATGCTCAGCGGCGGGTCGCTGTGCGTGTGCCAGATCACCGAGGTGCTCGAGCTGGCCGCTTCCACGGTTTCGGGGCACCTGCTCGACCTGCGGCGGGGCGGGCTCGTCGTCGAGAACAAGCAGGGCAAGTGGGTCCACTACAGCCTGACCGGGGACCGACGCATCCTGGACGTTGTCGAACCCGCGCTCTCGCTCTTCGAGCAGGACGAGCGCATTCGCCGCGACAGGAAGCTGCTGGCCGAGCTGAGGCGCGCGCCGCTCGTTTCCTTCTGCCGAACCGGGCTCCGCAGCGAGGTCTCCTTGGTCGGGCCCGGCAGCGCGAAGCGGGCCGCACGCAGGGCCGAGCAATAAGGAGAATCCGCAGTGACCAGCAGACTTTCGTTCCTCGACCGGTTCCTGACGCTCTGGATCTTTCTTGCGATGGCTTTCGGCGCGGGCCTCGGCTACGTGTATCCGGGCATCGAGTCCCTGATCGGCCGGTTCCGAATCGGCACGACCAACGTGCCGATCCGGCGCAGGTGAACACCAGCACTGTGGAGTTGTCAGATGGAGCTGGAACCGACTCTTTGCAGGTCCCAGATGACCGGTATCTCGACGAGCGGCGAGACAGGAAGGCGAGGTGATCTGCGGCGCTGCCTCCTGCGCCCTGGCCGCCCCGCTTCCGCGCGCCAGGCGCAACTGTGCCGCAGATGAAACGCATCGGCATCCTTACCGCGGGCGGCGACACGCCGTCGCTCAACGCAACCGTCTATGGCGCGGTCGTGCGCGCGAACGAGTTGAAGGTGCAAGTCGTCGGGTTGATCAAGGGCTTCAACAGCCTGCTCAACCCGCGCGTGCCGCACGTGCACCTGAACCCGCTCTTCCAGAGCATCCCGGAACTCGATCCCACCGTTGGCGGCACGCTTCTGGGCGCGTCGCGCGACTACCTGGATCCCGACGACCCCTCGACGTTGGACGAGGTCTACGCGCGGCTCGAACGGCTTCGCCTGGACCGGCTCGTCTGCGTGGGCGGCGACGGGACGCTGAACGGCATGCAACCGCTGGCGGACCGTTTGCCGGTGGTGCTGGCGCCCAAGACGATCGACAACGACCTCGGGCTGAACTACCGAAACGAACCCGACGAATGGCAGCGCCGGCCGGTGAATGCGCCGCCGGGGTTCGTCTACGAGCGCACCCCGTCACGCACGGTCTTCGATCTCGAACAGATGGTCAATTTCGTCACGCCCGGCTTCACCACGGCCGTCTACGTGGCTGCGGAAGGGGTGCGGCGCGTTCGCACCACGGCCGAAAGCCACAGGCGCATCGCGATCATCGAGGTCATGGGTCGGCATTCGGGGTACATTGCCCTCGGTGCGGCCTACGGACAGCCGGATCTCATCCTGGTGCCGGAGCATCCGCTCGACATGGACGCGCTGGTGACGCGCGTGCAGGAACTCTACGAGTTGCAGAAGAACGTGGTCATCGTCTGCGGAGAGGGCATCGTGGACGCGCACGGCCGGGAACTCGGAGCGGAAACGGACACCAAGGACCCGGCTGGGAACAGGGCGCTCAGCGGCGCGGCCGAAGCGCTGCGCCGCCTGCTGGCCGAGCGATTGGGCGACCGGTACTTCAAGGAGCGGCGCCGCGGCGACACGGCGTTGGAGGTGATCTTCACGCGCAAGGTCGGGCACACCCAGCGGGGCGGCCGGCCGCTGCGCTTCGATCGCTTCCACGCGGCACAACTCGGCGGCAAGGCGGTGGACCTGCTGCTCGAGGGACGCAACAACGTGGTCGCCACGCTCCAGTGGAACCGGGCAGAGGGCTTCCATCTGGGCAGCTTCGAGAGCAACGGCCTGCGCGACCGCTGGGGCTTCATCCACGCCCGCGAGCTGCACCCTTCGTTCTGCGAGCCGCACCGCTTTCAGCCCTCGCGGGTGGGCATCGAATACTTGCGCACCCTGTTCACCCACGCGCTCGGTGCCGAAGACGTGGACAGCATCCATGCCACGCTCTTCCGGCCCGACAACCTGGTGGAGCCCTATCACTCGCTCAACACCGACGTGGCCAAGCGAATCCGCTATCTGGACGTGGAAAGTCCGGGCCGTCGAGGAGCGGCCAACAGGTAGCCTGCGCCTGGATCGGTGCGCAGGTGCCGGTCGATGCTGGGCGCCGGCATGGCGCGACCGCAGGTGGTGGACGCGTTCGTGGAACGCTACGGCGTCCGGATTCTGGCCGAGCCACCGGACGAGGGGTTCGGGCGCATCCTCTATCACGCGCCGTGGATTGTCGGACTCGGAAGCGCGCTCGGGGTCGTAATCTTCATCAGGCGCATCACGCGGCGACCGGCGACGGAAGCTTCGACGAGCGCCACGAGTGAACGGGCGGGCACGGTCGCGAGCGCCCCGGCTGAAAACACAACTGGCGGCAACGGAGGCGAGGAGTCCGACAACGAGCGGCTGGACGAAGAGTTGCGGGCTCTGGACTGACACCGCCGGGGC
>Ga0315282_10005559_pt1 | contig 21426 bp, 16 predicted proteins | sample YL17G07_20_MG_FD_203693 | JGI IMG/M metagenome (GOLD analysis project Ga0315282, IMG submission 203693) | Sediment microbial communities from Yellowstone Lake, YNP, Wyoming, USA - YL17G07_20 | ecosystem: Environmental > Aquatic > Freshwater > Lake > Sediment | place: USA: Wyoming | collected... | reverse complement strand
ATTTAAATAAATCCCTCTTTTTTCGGAAAGCACTAAGGATAAATCAAATTTATTCCTGTCGATATTCCTTAAAAGATTTATCATGACCTTCTCGCCGCCGCCGCCGTCTAAAGTCGAAATGAAAAAAAGTAATTTCATTGAGATTCTCGCAATTTCCCTAATGCAGGTAGCCGAGTGCCTTCAGTTTCTTTTTCTCCTCAGCGGACAGCTCGGTTCGCTTTTTTCCGAGCGGAGTAAGGCGAATGGATTTGAAAATAACCCAATCGGACGGCTTCGACGGAAGATTGATTGAAATTTTCAATTCGTTTTTCGCCGCTTCCGCTATGCCCAGAGGAACATATGCAGTTAACCATGAATGGTTATTACTTCGAGAAATGTTTAAGATATACCGTGCTTTCGACGAGACGAAATCGGTAGTATTATATTCTTTCATTGCCTCATCTCCGAGAGCGGCGAAAAACACGCTCGCTCTTCCCGAAATAAAACCGAACGAGTGAATGCATTCTAAGTCCGCTGTGTACGCTCCCGACGGTATCGACGTTGTAAAGATCAACGGCGTCAAGGAGGCATTTCCGCCGTGGCCGATAAAATATCGAGCTTTTTTAGCCCATTGACCTGCAGGAATCTTCGTCAATTCATCGCCCTCTAATTCTAAGACTTCCCGGTTTAACGCCATATCTTCCGCCGAAACTTCAAAAGTACTTTCGGGTTTTGTAAAAGATAAAGTCATCCATCTCCGATAGCTTTCCCCTGTTTCCCCATCGACTTCCTTCATCAGCTCCGATAATATTTCCGGTTTCTCAGCCGCAATGTTTCTGATCTCAGCGGGGTCTTGTTTCACATCATACAAATATTTGTTGTTTGCCCCAAACACCCCGGCCATCCATCGCTCCGTCCGGATGTAGCGATACCCGCCAAAAGCCCCGCAGGCAAAATCCCTGATTTTAACGTCTTGATTTATAATTAACGGGACCATGCTCTTTCCATCGAAGAGTTTTCCCTCCGGCAGAGGCACGCCCAAAAGGTCTATCAACGTGGGAGCAATGTCCACGTGCTCCGTAAAACCGCTGACTCGCCGGCTGGCCGGAATTTTGCCTGGCCAGACCATAATCATCGGAACGCAAAAAATTGAATCCCACGGCCCCATTCCTACATGACTGTACCAGCCATGTTCACCAAGCTCTTCCCCGTGATCGGCGGTGATTACAAAAAGGGTGTTTTCTTTAATTCCGAGTTCCCCGATGGTCTCCCAGAGTTTTCCGACCCATTTATCCGCGTGTTTTAAATCGCCGTCGTAAAGGGCGTTCAGGTGCTCGAAAAACTTGGGATCTCGGATATCGCCCACTTGACTTCCATTACTCCACGGATTTTTTTTCAGACGCTTTCTCACACCGCCGAATTTATCAAACCTCTCATGCCAATTATAATTTTGGTCGATAAACTCTTTGTGTTCCTCCTTCAATTTGTGGGGGAAATGTGTATCTAAGAGATGAATGTAGATGAAGAAATGCTCGTCTCTGTTTTTGATGATCCACTTCTGAACTTCAGGTATCACCCGCCCAGCGTTTGGATAAGCCGCTTTTTTGTCCTTAATCAGGTAAAGTTCATTAAACGAACGTCCCAAGTCACAATCCTTCGTTATACTGGTATGAGCGCTGAAACCAATTGTCCTCCAGCCCGTTTTCTTAAGAAGAAGATCAGGAAACAGAATCCTGGTCGGATCTTCAGCGATAAAATCGTAATTGATCCGATGATTGGGATACATGGAAATTGGAGCGATAACAGCCTGGGAGAAGTATTTTCCAGTCATCATTTGGGGAAGACTGGCAGATGTGGCGTTGCTTTGTGAATAATGATTCAGGAACACAGTTCCTTCTCTGGCGATTTCATCCATTTCCGGGGTAGTGTTCTTTTTGTAACCGTAGGTTCCGAAGCGGTCTGCGCGAGCCGCATCGAGGAGGATAAATATCACCCGGGCTACATTTTCAGGCTTACCCGGAGGAGGTTTCGGCCAGGATTCGTTTTTACTTTTGCAGCCTCCGAGCGCGGCCAAAAGAAAGCCTACGCAAATTGCTGATAAAACCAGGGAATAGCTCGCAAGTCGGGCACTTATCCCCGCTCTTCGAGACAGCCTAGTCGAAGCGTCTCGAAGGGTGCGGTCTTCTCCTCCCTTGAGTTCGGAAACGACACCACCCATTATGAAACGACTATAGCGCCGGCCGCGGAGGACTGTCAAGAATGGGTGTTCCGCGATCATCTGTTTATAATTCCCAATTTTTTGATGAGTTGACCGGCGACGTTTCCAGGCTCGAATTGTTCCGGAAGAGGATAGAGATAATCATCCAGGCTTTGGTTATTGGAGATCCTAGCGAAAAAACGTGAAAGCCCTTCTTTGACCGACTTCTCATTCTGGCCCAAGAATCCGGGATGCTTATATCCGCCAACCAAGTCGGAGACCGTGCCCGTTTCCGGGCTGAAAAGCAAAAGAGGCTTCCGGGCCATTGCATAATCACAGAATTTGGATGGCAAAAAAATGCCTTCTTCCAGGGTCGCTTCCACCAGGACCAAAGCCGCGGCCCTTGAACAGCATCTAAGGCTTTCCTCATACGAAATCGGAGAACGGATTGCGATTTTCGATTCAAGATGCCTTTCTTTAATAAAATGCGTCAACTTCTCATCGACATGCCCTATCAAGACCATGCGAATCTTTTTGTCGATATGCGGATGTTCGCCAAGCGTGTCGATGAAGCACTTAAAAAAAGAGTGTGTGGCCCGGGCCGAATAGAGTCTGCCGCAGTGCAAAAGGTCAAGCGTATCCTGATCGTGATCGGGAGCCGCCGCTGACGACGAACGGTATCCGATGTGGGGAACGACAGCCATTTTTGAATCCAAATCCAGATTCAATGAGCGCGCCATATACTTGCCAAGCCTTTCGCAGGGAAACAAAATAGCGTCTGCAGCGGATAAAGCTCGTTTAGCCCATCGATTTCGCTGCCATTTAAATACCGGATGATGTGGTTCGATCTTATATGGTTTAGGGTACAAGAAAGGAGGATAGGGATCATTTTGTATTGCGGTCCAGGGAATGTCGAATTCTTTGTGCAGATAATAGCCAGCCAACAGAGGATCGGGTGGAGCTGCGGTCAGGAGATGATCGAATCCGCTTTTTTTCAATAACTGCCGACAATAGGCGTGGGCCTTGCCGGCAAACCAAGTCACAGAGAGCTCGCGAAATCTTATTTTTGATGACAGCTTGGCCAGCTGCACCAAACTCGGCCGCTCCGACGGTGATAAGCGCCTCACGGTGCCCAGAGCCGTGGCCCACAGGGGTGAGGTGTCTTTCAATTGTTTCTCGGATGAAAACGACGGAGTGACAATCGTTACCTGGTTTCCGCTCTTGACGAGAGCTTGAGCCAGTTTGCCCGTGACCAGCGCTTCAGTCGTCAAGGCGGGAGGAAAATGAGAGGTAATGATCAAGATCCGCATTGAGTTTTTATTTTAAGAGACGCTGGAGAACACTCATTGATTTTCAGAAAGTATTTTCAAAATTCTTTCAGCGGCTTGGCCATCTCCGTAAGGATTATGTCTTTGGCTTATGGCGGCACACTCTTCAGGCTTGGAAAGCAACGTGGCGACACTAGCCACGATTTTCCCGGCATCGGCTCCCACGAGCCTGACGGTGCCGACGGCCAGCGCCTCGGGTCTTTCAGTCACTTCACGCATGACGAACACCGGTTTGCCCAAACTGAGAGCTTCTTCTTGGATTCCTCCGGAGTCGGTGAGAATGATCGTGGAACGGATCATCAAAGCCACAAAGGGGAGGTAGCTCAAGGGTTCAAGGAGATGAATGTTCGTCCTGCCCCCTAATAAGCGGAAGACGGGCTCGCGGACATTAGGATTCAAATGCACGGGATAAACAAACGCCGCATCCGGGAAGCGGTCGGCCAGAGTTAAAATGGCCCGGCAAATGGATTCGAAGCCTTCCCCGAAATTTTCCCGGCGATGGCCGGTGATTAAGACCAGGGATTTTTTAGAATTTCCAGCCAGAAGGTCGCTCGGCAACCCTGATATCACGGGCCGATGAGATCGCACTTTCTCAACGGCAATGAGCAGAGCATCGATAACGGTATTTCCGGTCACAAAAATTCGATTTTCAGGGATGCCTTCCATTAAAAGATTTTCTTTAGATTGTTGGGTTGGTGCAAAATGATAGTCCGCCAGATGGGTAACCAGAACCCGATTGATTTCTTCGGGAAACGGCGAATATTTATTCCAGGTCCTCAGCCCCGCTTCAACATGGCCGATTTTGATTCTGTGATAAAAAGCAGCCAGCGAAGCGGCGAAAACAGAAGATGTATCTCCCTGGACCAGCGCGATATCCGGTTGATAATCAAGAAAATAGGCATCCAGCATCGTTATTGCCCGGGCCGTAAAATCGGCCAGTTGCTGGTTGGACTCCATCAGATGCAAATCAACGTCGGGCTGGATATCGAAATCGCCAAGCACCTGGTCAAGGAGCTCGCGATGCTGTTCGGTCACGCAGACGCTTACCTCAAAACTCGGGCTTTGTTTTGCAGCGAGAATAATCGGGGCAAGCTTAATGGCCTCCGGCCTTGTGCCGAGGATGATCGAAAGCTTTTTCATTCGGCTAACCTATTCTCATCCGATTAAACAACCTTGCCTATCTTTTATTGTAACATTTAATGGGAAAAGATTTCAGTGCCCACAAGACAGAAGCTCCAGAGATATTTGGTGGCTATTATAGATAATCATTTACTTTTTTCGCTGCGCAACTTCGCTCTCAATGCACTTGGAATCAATACTCCCTCCCGAAAGAATGACAATTCGGGCCGTGGATCGATGTCAATCGATGTCAAGAGATTGAAGAATACAGATAAAATATTTATAATACTAACGTTCACATTGAGGAACTTGGAGCATAATCAAAGGATTATTTCTGCCAGATTTTTTAGAATCGATGTTATCCTTTAAAAAAGTCATTTTCGGCTCAGAAAATACAGAAAATCGTTTTTTCAGCAAACCCTAAATAGAATAACCATATTTTTTATAAGGAAATCTGAGTTATACAAAATATGAAGAAATTTCTAAAAAAATCATACGTATTGCTAAAACTTATATACAAAGCCATTCTTAAACAAATTATCGATGGATTGGCTTTAGTACTACTTTATCTTTTAGAGAGAAAGAGGCAGCCTGTCAAATTCGAACCGAGAACTCATAGTGCAAACAATAAAGTTGGAATGACGTCATATCCCTATAAAGATAAAGCAATAAAAATTAAAGGAGGAGATGCAATAGTTGAAGATTATCTTAGGGAGATACTGGAAAAAGAGGGATTTGAAGTAGAAAATATTATATATGATTCAAATAAAATAAAGTTCGGCAAATTTTTAGAGAAAATACTTGGCGTTGCGTATGTATACTCAAAAATAATAAATAAGGAAGGCAGAAAATATAATTTTATAATATGTGGCAGCGAAGTATTATACGAGATCAATCATCCAAAATGCATAAATATATTTCACATATCATATTATGGATATTATAAAAATGTCATTCAAAAAACTTCCGGATATAAATTTTTAACCTATAGAAAACTTTGGAGTATCCAAAGGTTTGGAGCAAAAAATACTTATAATATAGCCGTCTCGGAGTATCTTAAATCCTATTTGGAAGCCAGCGGAATTCATGTCAATAAAGTCATAAAAAATTGCATAGATACTAATTTATTCAGACCGTTAGAACAAATTGAAGTCAAAAAAGATTTTGTTTTCGTCGGAACATATTCTTGGTACGCCAAAGGCTTTGATATTTTAGAAAAGTTGGCAAAAAAGGGCCTGGAAATAGATTGTTATACAAATCGAAGCCATGACCAAAAAGGCAACCTGAATTTTTTGGGATTTATGCCAAATGCTATGATGCCTGAAATTTATAATAAATATAAAATGCTCATTTTTCCCAGCAGATATGAATCCTGCCAGCTTGTTCCTATTGAAGCTATGGCCTGCGGACTGCCGGTAATGATATCAAATGTCGGTATTGGACTCGAATTGAGAAAAGAAATTCCTGAGTTTGTTGTCGAATCCGAGGCAAATGACATTATTTATGAGTATTTGGAGAAAATAAACCATATTAGGAATAATTATGATCACTATTCAAAAAGAGCAAGAGAATATGTTTTAAATAATCATTCTTTTAATATGTTTAAAAGCCAATGGATTGGAACTTTTAAAGAGATAAACTCAAAAAGCGCAGATTAAAATGCGGCGGGACAATGAAGGTCGTCGCCTTCATCACGGACTATCAGGCGATGGATAGGATCAGCTGATAAGGCTCTATAATCCCTATAACTCATGGGTACTCCCCCTGATTATTTCAAATTCGGTAGAAATTATTTTTATCAACGACAGTTCTTCTATTGTCATGGCACATAAATGTGCTTTTTCAGTTTCTTTTTGAAAAGAATGGCTTAAGGTAAAATGTTTCTCAAGGTACTGGGCGCCATGTGCCGAGGCATATAGCGCCACACTATAACCTAATGTATGGTCACTGATACCTTTGAAAATGCTGTGATTGAAATCGGGAAGGGTTACTTCATCCAACTTCACGGGATATCTCGGAATACAGTAAAGGTAAACAGCATGATTCACTATTTTTAATTTGTTCGGGTCATAGTTTTCTGGCACAGAAACGAATGTAGTGATTTTTTTATCCAGGATCTTATGCACCAGATCAGGATTTTCAGTATGCATCCGGGAAGGCTCTTTCAGGTACCTGAGCTTCAACTCCGTACACCATTCCAGCCTTTCCAGGGTAAACGGCGTAGCAAGCAGATCAATGTTTACTGCATCAGAGAAGGTTTTAAGATGTTCGAGGTTTTTATAGTCCAATTCGAGATAAGCCCGTTCAGCACCAAATTGGTTGGCTTCATATAACTGGACTTTTACGGCATCAGCCCCGGCAATCTTCGATTGCAGGATCATTTGTTCAGCCACCTTAATATTACCGCTGTGCTGCGGGAAGATTTCCGAAATAATAAACATGGTTAAAGCCCTTTTTCTGAGAAAAATGTATCAATCTGATTAATAATCTCCCATGTCGCTTTTGTTTCCGATTCTATGGTTAATCCTGAAATATGAGGGGTACACAGAAGATTATTATTATCCCTGGCATAGGCCATTAGGGGATGCTCCCATTTATCGGCTTGTTGTTCATTGCTGATCACATCAACGGCTGCACCTTTAAGCTTTCCTCTTGTAAGTGCTGCCAGCAGGGCATTTTCATCGACCAACTCACCCCTGGAAGTATTGACAAAATAAGCGCCCTCCTTCATCATGCGGAATTTTTCTTCATCCATAAAACATTCATAATGTTTTGAAAAGGGAATCGACAATACGATAAAGTCGCTATGCCTCAAAACCGTTTCAAGATCATTATGGATTTCGACATTTCCAGGGGGATTTTCGTTATAAGGGTCATAAGCCATCACTTCCATTCCAAAGGCATGCGCATATCTGGCTGTATTCGAACCGATCCTTCCCAGGCCGATTATTCCCAGTGTTTTTCCAAACAATTCAATACTACGTAATTCAGGCTCAATTTCGCGGTGCATTCCCTGTTTCGACTTTTCACAGGCGGAGTAGATTTTTTTTACAAGGATAAGCAGAAGCGCGAAAGTAGCTTCCGATGAGGCATATATGTTTTTTACAGTTTCAGAGTCTTTAATAGTGAGAATTTTTACCCCTCTTTCTTTAATATAAGCACTATCAATATGGGTTGTTCCCGTTGATGGTGTTGCGAGAATCCTGAGGTTATTCGCACAGTCGATAATGTCTTTGCCGATCAGATAAGGCGGGGCAGTTGACGTGATCCATATCTCCTTATCAGCCAGCAGCGCGGCAATCTGATGCCGTGATGCCTGATAGGCAAAAGTAACGTCATACATGTGTATTAAATGTTCCATGAGTCCAGGAATGAAATCGTAGGGTGCCGTAAAAAGCATTTTAGGTTTTACGGGATTTGGATAGTACAGGAGGTTAATCCTGGGAAAGATTTTAACAGGATGATTATGGCAAAGGCCTTTTTTAATCAGTGATTCAGCCAGGTAAAAGTCGATGAGTTCATCGATGTTAATGGATTTCTCAGCCGGCATAATAAAGGGCCGCGAGTCTTTACCGATACGGGTATAATTGTCAACGATGGTTGACCGTTTCAACGCGTAAATCCCGCCATTGCGGACATAAGCAGGTTCGAGGCCTTGTCGCCGTGATCCTTCGCCCTCAGGAAACTCATTGCAAAAATCCCTGATCTGGTCATTCTCAACGATCCGTTTGATCCTGACAGGATGGTGGTCGTAAATCCGTGTTACGCTGATGACTGAATCGGCTGAAGTATCTATAAGTTTATTGATTGCTCTATCAATATCCTCTGCATCGCGAAAGGGATTGGTATTAACCAGTTCAACGACATAGGCGAAGGTCGTCTGGAAGTATTTTTCGGATTCAATCACGGCATGATACAAAGCATCGCGTGAGAAGATATGATCCCGGGCGAAATCAGCAGGACGTATAAAAGGTACTTCTGCCCCGTATTCCCTGGCCACTTCGGCAATTTCTTCGTCGTCGGTCGATACGACAAGATGCGTAATTGATTTTGCATGTAGCCCGGCATAAATTGAATAGGAAATGAGTGGATGTCCACATAGTAGTTTAATATTTTTTCTTGGTATTCCCTTCGACCCGCCTCGTGCTAAAATCACTCCTAAAATATTCATAATTGCAAACTAAATACTTTCCATTATCTTATTGGCAATCACCTGAGACCCGTTGGTTTTAATGTCGTGGCTCTTTATTCTTTCCAACAGTATAAGATACTCGTGTTCAATGAAACGAGGCAGATAATCAGGCAATTCTTCAACAAACTGTTTTTTTGAGATGAATGATCCCAATCCGACTTTTTTTATGGCAATGATATTTTCATTCATTTCAGGATTCATCGACTCACTGAGCAGCAACATCGGCACTCTTTTAGCGATACATTCTGAAATTGTATTGAAGCCTGCTCTTGAAATGACCAGATTCATATAAGGTATGTAGTCAATAAACAATTCAGATTCATCAATGAGGGTAATATTTTCATTATTGAAATGAAAATTTGAAGAGATAAAAAAGTGAAAATCTTTGAGTGCGGTCAAAGCAGGTAATATTTGCCGGATATGATGGTTCAATACATTTGCCCCACTGTCCATGATAAGAATTTTGAATTTTTTCGCCTCTTCAAATATTATTTTTCGATTGTTACTATCATTGACGATTAAGGGTACTTCAATGGCATTATGGCGATAAAGATTAAGGATCTCCTGAGGTGTAAAAGGCGGGAAAAAAAGATACCTTGCTTTTTTAGCCTGTTTCGAGAAACGCTTTAATAAATTAGTTTTCAAAGGAAGAGGAAAAAGTTTTGAAAAAAACCAATCCCATGAAAAATGCGCCACTCCGAATGCCGGGATTTTTTTTAAATGACCAACCTCAAAAGCCTCAAATATAAAATCGCTGATTATAAAACCGGCATTTATCGATTCTGATTCTTCTTTGATGAAGGCATCGGATCGCGGGATATAATGGCTATAAAACGATTTTATTTTTTTCAGGTCAGGTGAACCATCGAGATGCTTGTGCCAGATTATGTTATTGAATTTTTTTTTGTAATTGACGCTCTTAATAACTCGTCTAGCCCGGTCTATATGGTTTTTGGTCTGAATGGTGAAATCGATGGATGGGTCAATCTTTTTTATACTTTGAATGATTGCTCTTTGCCTTACGATCGGACCAAAACCTTCATCGGACAGATATATCTTGCATTGCACCATAAATTTTACCTTATTATTGCACAATAAGACTTTATCGTACAATAGGAGTTTGCTCATAAAAATGGGGCCAGACCTCTAAATTCGGACGAAGGAAGGAAAGACTATCATTGCTTGGCTGGCCCGCTTGAGCATTTCGTCCAAACAGATTTTTCAACCGCTGTTTTTGCGGCTCTTAGGTCGTCCTGTTAGGCCGTCCTTGACATCATTTTGAGCCATGATTTACAATTCCCAACGATGTTTGGATGGGAAAGTGGGCACAAAGATGTTCACTCGTCAAACACAGCCGAAAAAGAAATTCCCTAAATACATTTTATGTGTATAACAAACAGAACCAAGGTTCCAAAAATGAGATTGATTAATTTAGTTCCAGATTTCCTAAAGCCGGCATTGAGTCCGATATATCATATTTTTGTACATTCATGGATTAATAGAAAAATAATTAATCGCCCAAAAATTCGCAATGAACTTCATCAGTATTGGAGACAACCATGGGATGGTTCCAATCTTCCACAAAATTACTTATTTGGGAAGGCACGGAGTCAATTTCTTGTGGAAATACTGAAAAGATATGCCAAACCGAATGCAAAGATTCTTGAGATTGGTTGTAATGTTGGTAGAAATTTGAATTATTTATTTCTAGCCGGTTTTAAGAACTTGGAGGGTATAGAGATTAGTGAAAAAGCAGTGCGATTTCTTAAGGAGTCTTATCCAGAAATGTCAAGCCATACTAAAATTTATAATTTGCCTGTTGAAAAAATAATAAAAGAATTTAGAAATGACGAATTTGACATTGTGTTTACTATGGCTGTTCTCGAACACATTCATACAGATAGCGAATGGATATTCTCTGAGATAGTTAGAATAACAAAAGATTTTCTGGTTACCATCGAGGACGAACGAAGCATAAGTTGGAGACATTTTCCACGAAACTACGAAAAAGTCTTTAATCCCCTTGGAATGAAACAGTGCGAAGAGATTAATTGTAGCGGAGTAGATGGATTGGGTAGTAACTTTTTTGCGAGATATTTTAAAAAGAATCACGATATTGATACATAGATAGACATCTTCAGAAACATCTTCTGGCGTCTCGAATAGCTTCAAAAACACTTCCCCGCGCTCTCAATCCTTTCACGACAATCGACATCGAAGCGAGGTCCACGATAAATTTACGGCGTAGTCAAGAAGAGGGAATCATCGGCCAGTGCGGCACTTCATCACGCCGCCGAAAAAGGAAACTTCTGTCCATTCAAAGACATCTTCGCCGCTCTGGTGATTACTGTTCGTCTATCGATTGCGTCATCTTGGCGGAGGCGATAAAAAGCCGGCAGCAGTGTTGATTCCCTTACAACATTCAAATATTTGCCTTATTTTTTCTTTTCTATTTACCTTCCGCGCTTGCTTATTAATCCCAGTCGCTGTCCCCCATTGAAAATGCCAAATGGATTTTAGGAAATTCACAAGAAATTATGTTGTTTACCGTTTTCCTCTTCATGAATCCAAATATTTTAAAATTCATACCCGCAGTTTTAAATATAGCATATCTCAATTTTTTCTCCCAAAAATATTCAATCGCGGCCCTCATACATTCTTTTTGATTTTGGCATGCGGCAAATTCATAAATATCCGCCTTATTCACGTCAATAAAAAAGACGCAATAGCCAATGATCTTGCCTAATTTTCGAAATTCTAGGCATGTATATTTTTTAAATGGATTTTGAATGTACCTCCAGTTTAAAAATGCGGCGTTTCTTTCAATTGAAAGCCCGCTTTCCACCATCCCATGTTCAGCTCCAAATTCCTCAATACCTCGAATTTCAATTTTGCCCTTTCTTGCCAACATATGCTTCATGTATATTTTGGAAAAGAAATTCATTATTCCCCTTGCCAATAATATATTCTTCATAAAAGTTATGTCCCCAATTTTTACAGGGAAAAACCATGAATCAATGGGCGACAATATTTCCCATCCACTGCGGACTTCTATCTGTTCGGCTCGTTTATTAGGAAAGCCGTAGATGGGAATTTTCATCTCTTTGGTCGAATGCTTAATTATTTTGGGATAAAGTGCCTTCCCCCTCGCTTCAGGTGCAATTAAAGCATCTACTGCTTGGACTACGTTGATCCTTTCTAAGTTTGATTTCCTATAAATCCTTGGTAAATAAGACAATATTCCCTGAATTTTGCCTTTTTCATTTCTCATTACAAAAATTCGCGCCTTCCCCCCAGGATTCCGCAAATATTTCCATTCTAATAATTTTTTATCTTTCAGAATAAAATTATTCTCCTCAAAGTATTTTTCAACCTCCCCAATATCTTTCTCAGAGAATTCCATGATCGAATATTCAATAGAGCTAATTACTCTTGCCGGAATTCCGCTTGATATTATTGAATTTTTGCCAGAGGCCATTTTATGTTTTATTTCTTTCCATTTTAATTATGAAAGTCTGCTTAGGCTCATTGCTAAAATAGGTTTTGAATATTTCTTTAGAATAGGATTCGAACTGGTTCCTTCCCAAATATTTATTCGCTTTAGTTCAAACGGCTCTTTGCAATCATTAATTCCCCTTCTCTGGGTTACCGCAAATTGATACCCACAATCTTTTAGAATCCCTTCCATCCTCCCGTCATATTTTCCGGCCGGAAACGAAAAAGCGATCACTTTCCTTTTTATCCTATTCTCGATTGTCATCTTCGATTCTTCCATTTCTTTTTTGACCTTTTCGTCGTCTAAATTTGTCAATATTTTATGCGAGCGGCCATGCGATTCAAAATCTATCCACTCCATCATCATAACGACTTGATCCCAGGTAAGAAATTTATTATAGGATATAATTTCCCTCTCTTGAATTCTTACTGCGTTTCTTAAAAGCCTAAGTAACTCCGTTATTTCATTTTCTTCCCAACCGTTCATTTCCGAAAATATTCCTGAGGGATCTATTCTTAATTTATTCAACATTTCCGCCATCAACACGTCATGATTACAATCTTTGCCAACATTCCGTCCTTTATGTTTTGTTAATAAATTCATCCGCCAATATATTTCATCCCACCAAGCGACATCATTTCCTCCAATTTTATCCGTTGCCAAAAACACAGAGCATGGAATTTGATGCTGCTTGATAGTCGGCATTGCAAGTTTCAAATTATCTTCATACCCATCGTCAAATGTTATGATTAATGCATTCCATGGTATTTTTCCTTTTTTGTTAAACTCGTTTAGATCTTTAAAAGTAATTATTCGATAATGCTTTTTAAAAAAGAGAATATGATTTTCAAATGTTTTCTTTTTGACAAATAAATAGGGCAATGAATATTTTATTCCTTCTGGACTTACTTCACTCAGCCGATGGTACGTTACAATTGTGAGTCTCCGCCCTATAAGATTATTCCACATTTTTCTAATAAAAAAGAGACCCGAATAATAAAAAAGATATACCGAGATTATTTTAAATAGATATTTCGAATACCTTTTTATGTTGCGCAACTTCTCTCTCCATTATGCTCGGAATCGATACCGCTCCTCACGAAAAAATGATAATTTCTGTCGCGGATCGATGTCAAGAAGCATTGACATCGAAACGTGGTCCGCGATATATTTTCGGCGTGGTCAAGAGGAGGGACTCATCGGCCACCACGGCAATTCATCACGCCGCCGAAAAAGGAAACTCCTATCGATGTCAGTTTAGAGAAGGATGAACTAACGTGCCGGAAAATATTACGACCTATATCCCTGATAATGCCGTCAGAAAGGGTTATAGAACGCTTTTCATGGATATGGCAGACGAGGTTAAGTCAAGTAGGTGGCTTGTGTGGCAGCTATTCCTGGGGGACTTCAAGGCTATATATAAGCAGTCCATTTTTGGAATATTGTGGATTCTGTTCGTCCCGCTTTTGACACTGGGAACATTCATTCTGCTCAATAACGCGGGTATATTCAAGGCCGGCAATATCCCTCTGCCATATCCCCTGTTCGCCCTCTTAGGCATGGCTTTCTGGCAGCTCTTCTCAACCGGTCTAACGGCCACCACAAATTCACTCGTTTCCGCAGGAACCATGATAAGAAAGATAAACTTCCCCAGAGAAGCGCTCGTTGTCGCTTCAATGGGTCAGGCCGTCGTGGCGTTCCTGATTCAGATTGTCGCTGTTGTCGTTCTTTTCATGGCCTACAGAGTCACCCCTTTTTGGACGACACTCTTGGTCCCTCTAACATTGATTCCAATATTGCTTTTGACACTTGGCATCGGGTTCATACTCTCTCTCGCCAACGGTGTAGCGCGCGACATTGGACGTGGCACCCCGGTGATACTGACATTTCTTATGCTTGCAACGCCGATCCTATATTCTACGCCGAAGGGAGGCATCCTGGGAACTCTGACCAGGTACAATCCGCTCTACCACCTTGTTACGGTTCCAAGGGACCTCATCATAGTTGGAAGAATTGACAGTCCATACGGCTACAGCCTATCTGTACTTTTATCCGTGATTCTGTTCTTTGCCTGTTGGATCGTTTTTCACCTGACCGAGAAGAGGATTGCAGAGAGAATCTGAGATGGATAACGATATTGCCATCAAAGTGGAAAACGTCTCCAAAAAATTTTGCAAATCTCTCAAACGGTCAATGTTCTATGGTATCTCGGACATTGGGAAGAACGCTCTTGGCTTGAGCTCCCATTCAGAAAGTCTTAGGAACGGGGAATTCTGGGCGGTCGATGATGTATCCTTTGAGGTTAGAAAAGGGGAGACACTGGGCATCATTGGTCCAAACGGCTCAGGGAAGAGCACCCTCCTGAAGATGCTAAACGGAATCTTCTGGCCAGACAAGGGGCGGATAACGGTGAAGGGCAAGGTGGGTGCCCTCATCGAAATCGGTGCCGGTTTCCACCCCATGCTCACCGGGCGTGAGAACATCTACGTCAATGCCGCCATACTTGGGATGACAAAAAAAGAGGTGGACGAAAAGTTCGACGACATCGTTAAATTCGCGGACATTGGGGACTTCCTCGACTCGCCCGTAAAGTTCTATTCGAGCGGTATGTACGTGCGGCTGGGATTCGCCATCGCCGTACACTGCGAGCCGGAGATACTGCTGGTGGACGAAATATTGAGCGTAGGCGACAGAAATTTCCAAAAGAAATCGATAGAACGAATGAAAGAGATAATCTCTAACGACAAGAGTGTAATTTTTGTTTCACATAATCTGCTCGCTGTACGCGCGCTATGCCAGCGTGCCATTTGGCTGGACAATAATAAAATGCGAGCAGAGGGTTCTGCGGACGGAGTTGTATCAAAATATGAACAATTTATGGATTCAGTAATAGCTAATGCCGACGCTAATAAATTAGCGGCATTAGATCAACGTCAAAGCGGCCTCATAAAATTCACCGATGTTCAAATCCTTGACGAAAATGGAATAAGAACAAAGAACATTGAATTCAAAAAATACGCCTGCATTCGGGCTTGGTATAATGCAACTGAACGTATTAGTGATCCAAATTTTCGTTTTCTCATTCGCAACCCCGAGGGACAGCCAAATAATATTATAGCTCCATCCGGTGTTTATCAAAATAGCTTAGTTAGTCATATAGAGCCAGGGGAGGGATATGTAGATTGCATCATCGAAAAAATACCTCTCATGCCAGGAAATTACTTTGTTCGATTAGTTCTCACAAGTATAGACTATCTTGTATTTTATACACGCACACTCTATGATGTGCCATTTTCTATATCTTATCCAACGGGTCAAGATAAAGATACAAAACCATTTTTGATACATGATAGTCAGGTGTGGATTCCCGCGAAAATCGAATACGGACGCCAGGAACGGGATAAAACAGTGTGGTAATCTTGGGTGAACATAGTGCACAAAAACCAATACTATCCTTGGCGTATGTGCCTTCGGAGGCCGGTCCGGTATCCAAAAAAGCTCCTGTTAAGGTATATTTTATCGCCTCAGCCACCGCTGACATCGCACCAAAATTCTTCGATTCGCATGATGCGCGCTGGAAGGTAAGACATTCCGATGGCGATTATCATCCAACAAATGAACTTTTTAACAAACTCCAGGATATCCGCATTGAGAACAAAACATTGTTGGAGTTCACGTTATACGAAAAACTCTCCATGTGGCAATTTCTCCCATCCCATTTATGGCCCTCGTTTTTTCGAGTTGTCCAGTTAATCGACGTTATAACCCAGATTGTCGACGACATCGTTCCCCGCCAAATCTGTGTCTTTCCGGCCGATGATATCTATTGGTACGGAACAACTAAAGCCATCGGGGAAGCCAATAATATTCCAATAATAATTGAAGCGGCCGAAGCAGACCGAACATATTTAAACACTGTCGGTAATCGAGAAAAGATTAGAGACGTTCTTGCGAGAACGGGCGTCCTTCGTTTTCTCCGGTCTGGACGATGGCTCTTTGCGCATAATAGGAAAAAGAAGGGAACATCGGAGACGAACGAAGAAAAGAGAGGAAAAAAATCACTTTTCACATCATTCGCGAGACACTGGGTGCCACTTCCTGGGGATGCAAGCCGTAAATATGACGAGCAGTTCTATCCGCTCCTGCCGGCTTTACGCAAAACAGGTTGGCTGGATTTCGTCGGGATCGATCTTCCCTATGCCTCTGACGCCGCTAAATTAGACGAAAGGCGGCGACATGTTGAGTCTGGAATCCGATGGCGGGAGTTTTATTCTTATGAACCTCAGCCCGGGAAAAGCCCGACGAAAGCCAAAAACTTTTTCGAAAAGAATTGGTATGTTCTAAAGAAGGACCTGGTTTTCCTAAAGAATTTTAAATACAAAGGAGTATGCCTGATGGCTGCCTTGGAGCGCGATTTGAAGCAGGCCTTCTTGAACCAACTCCCGGGATGCACCCAAATGCTCGCTACCGCTGAACGAATACTGGATGAGGAACAACCAAATGCAGTTCTCGTTAGTTATGAAGCAGGACCGTATCAACGCGCCTTGACTATCCAGGCCCAAAGAAAAGGGATACTCACGGTCGGTTTGCAACATGGCATGATATTCGACAACCATTATGATTATATGCACACCCGCATCACGAACGATGTTGTTGCCGATCCATACGGATTCACCGTGCCGAAGGTTACCTGCGTTTGGGGCTCAATGTGGAAGGAGGTATTGACCGAGACCGGGCATTACCCAAAAGATACAGTTGTGATCACCGGCAACTGGCGCTACGATCATATAATAAAAATAATGGGGTTCATGGATGTCCAAATAATAAAGCAGGAATTTAAGATTGCTCCTGGAAAAAGTGTAGTTCTCATCCTGTCCTCGAGAAGCGACTGCACAAGATACATACGCGAATGTTTAATGGTTCTGGCCAAAAGACCGGAATGCCAAGCTCTGATAAAACTTCACCCGTCGCAAGATGCAAAACCTGTTCGCGAGTTATTGCCACAATTCGGGTACTCAGACGATGCTTTGGTCGAGGGCAAACTGATAGAGGCCATCAAGATTGCGGATTTGGTTATCAGTCAGACATCCACTTCGGCTCTTGAGGCAGTATTGCTGGAACGACCCTTGGTTCTGGTGAACCTGAATGCCGACATAAGCTGGATGCCGCCATACATTAACGATGGAATATGTTTATATGTAACAAAGGCCGCTGAACTGGCTGAGGCCGTAGAAAAAGGCTTGAAGGACGAGGCCACCAGAGAGCGACTGCGCAAGGCCCGAAAAGAATTTGTATACAGATATTTCTTTGACTTGGACGGACGTGCCTCTGAAAGAGTCGCCCAAGAGATAGAAAAAAGATTAAAAGAAAGATGAAGCAAGTCTTGATCGTCGCTTATGAGTTTCCTCCTCGTGGGGGAGTTGCTTCACTGAGGTTACTCAAATTCGTCAAGTACTTGCCCGAGTTTGGTTGGAAACCTGTTGTCCTTACTGTCCAAGCCAATGCTGAATATCCGCACGATCCTGAATTGGAACGAGAAACCCCCCCTGGGACGCCTATACACAGGATTTGGCACCCTGATTCAAAAAAGGTAGCTAGAATCCTGGATAAAGCTTTCTGGCCCTTTTACAAGCTGGGCCATGGTGATAAAGTTAAACGGCTTCCTGGCAAGTTGATCAAATGGTTGGCAATTCCCGACGATAAGATTGGTTCGTTGCCCCAAGCAATAGTCTCTGGGCACAATCTGATCCGGCGATATAGCGTTGATGCGATCATGACCACGGGCTCACCATGGACGGCTCACTTGATAGGGTTTTTGCTTCGTAAAACCACCGGCATGCCGTGGCTGGCGGACTACCGAGATCCGTGGAGCACCAGACTGGTGCAGACCTTCCCGACGCGCATTCATAAGAAAATAAACCGGATGCTTGACACGGCCGTGGTACGCGCTGCAGACTGCGTCTCTGCGGTTTCAGTGCCCCTCTTGAACGAGTTGATCGGGCTGACCGGCCGGAGGGATTCTGGAAAATTCGTCGTCATCTCAAACGGTTACGATCCAGATGACTTTACAATAAAAGGCGACGGCGGGCGAAGCGGAGACGAAAAACGACTTGAGATTGTCCACTCGGGAAGTCTGTACGGCCCACAGACGGGGAAATACTTTCTGGCAGCACTATCCTCATTGATTGAAGCCGGAGACATTCCTGCTTCAAACATCCGCGTGAGCTTCGTGGGACAAATTTCTACGAAGGATTTTGTAGAATATGAAGGAGCCGATTGGCTGACTTTGCCGGGGTACGTTTCCCATAGAGCGGCCATTAAGTACATTCAGTCTGCCGGGCTGTTGTTGCTACTAGTGAATCCTCTCCTCGGCACAGGAGCGACCACAGGCAAGGTCTTCGAATATATAGCTTCAGGCATCCCAATCTTGGCGCTGACGTCCAATGAAAGCGCCGCAGCTAAGATCATCCGTTCGACGCAGACTGGGGTGGTGGTCGACCCGGAAGACATAGGCCAGATCCGGCAGGCGTTGAAAGCCCTTTTTGAGCAATGGCAGGCAGGACAATTGCATATCATGCCCAATTGGGAAGCTATCCGGCAATATGACCGTCGGCGGCTAACCAGTGTCCTGTCAGAGTGTCTTGATCGAATGGTTGAGAAAGGGTACAAAAAAACTATTGATTAGAGAGTTACGTGATGGGCTCCGTCTTGCTGGGCTATAACGTTAGCTAAACGTAAGCAATTCATAAGAAGGTGAAATCGAGGTTTTTTCTTGAGTCCAGTCTGAGATTTTATTCTTTTGCCAAAGAAGTCGTATCGGCCTTTCTCTCTTGATCGGCGTTCTCGTTGGCGTCCTTTATTTTCCAAACTGAGGCAAATCCCATGCCGGCCAGGATAAAGAGCAGGGGCATAAAGGAATGGCTGTAACGAGAAGTGGCGACGAGGACAAGATACATGGCCGTTGTGGAAATGAAGGTCACCAGCAGGGCAGCCTCCTTCGCTGTGCCCCGGCGGCAAAACAGGCCGATGGCGGTGACGAAGGTTCCGGCAATGAGGAAGAATTGGTAGAGGAACGACAAAAGCTTCAATTTCGATTCGTTTGATTTCAGCCAGGAGATTCCTGACGGCCTGTCCAGCTTGTATGTGCTCCAGAATGAGCCATAGGCCGGAGCGCCCCAGAACTCGTAATTCTTCCAGTGTAATAGAGACACGATTTGCCGGACCTTGTAAGTCTTCAAGCGCTGCCTTATTGCCCGGATGGATAGCTTGAGGGCATTGTCTTTCGGCCAGGTATTGATGGTATTCGAATCTTCTTGCGACCACGAGCCGCGCGCCTCGTAATTCGTCCCATACAGAAGACTTTCGGCCAAAGAGAAGGAAGGGTTGGGCGTGATACCGTTGTTGAACGTTTTTAATCCCATGATATAGGCGCCATTCAGCAGGAGAAACGTCGCCGCCAGAGCCAAAGCCGAGAAGAGGCGCAGTTTGAGCGGTTTTTTCTGGAAGAGCAGCGCCAGACCGACCGCACCCAAGAAAAGGAGGGTTGCCGGCCTGACGATCGTCCCCAGGGTCAAGAACAGGCTGCAGAGCACCGCATTGAACCAGAGATTTCCCTCGCTGTCCAAAAGCCTGACGCCGAACAAGAAACCGAGCAGGGCCAGAAGCAAAGCCAGATGCTCGGTCCCCAAGACGCTCGTGAACATCAATTGAACAGGCCAGAACACAAACAGCAAGACGGCCCAACGCCCGACGGCTTTTCCGCCGAACCGGGCGGCCAGATGATATAAAACCGGGATCGTCGCCAGCCCCAAGATTAAATTCATCGCTTTGCCGACAAGCAGGCTGCAGCCTAAAATTCGAAAAATGAAGCTCAAGAAAAACTGATACCCCCAACCGTTCTGGAATAGCCACATATCACTCGCCACGCCTTTGCCCGTGGCTATGTCGCACGCGGTCTGAAAATATATTTGGAAGTCCGAGGTCGGCAGAGTCGGGATGATCAGCAGCCATGCCAGGCGCGAAGCAAGAAAGACGACCAACACGCCGGCAAAGAACGGAACGTTACCCATTCGTTCCAGGGTTGGCGATACAAGCCGAATCAGAAAGACAAGGGCAACGATAACCACAGCTACCCCGATGTGGCTGGGATGGATGCCCCACTGCGCTAGAAAATCAAGGCCTGCCAGTAACAAGATCAGGCCGGCTGAAAGAAGCGCAATTTTCCAAAATATATTTTTCATAGAGATTCTCCCCTTGGACCGCTCCGCTGCGGGTACGTCATCTCCAACACCTTGAGCCGGTCGACAATGGTTGCCGTCGATGTTTCATTCATATAAAATGATTGAAGGATGAAACTCCAAGAAACGAATTGTTATAGCTGCAATTCTTCGGAATATCAACCCTATGACTGGGAAAACGGCTATAACCTGGTCAAATGCAGACATTGCGGATTATTGTACGTTAATCCCAGGCCGCCGGAGGACTCCATTAACAATTCCGCCAGGACAGGCATCCATCAAGGAGAAAAAGAAATCAATGTTACGAATAGCTTCAATCCAAATAAAATTCCAAGATATTTAAAAATCCTGAAAGATTTTTATGACGCAGAGTATTTGTCGAATAAATGTTGGCTGGATATCGGCTGCGGCAATGGCGAATTTTTGATAGCCCTGAAAGAATTTTCGAAAGACAAGGTCCGGGTCAAAGGTTCAGAACCCAACAAGTTTAAAATTGAAACCGCCAGAAAACACGACTTGGACGTAGAATTCTTAGATTTGGAAAAACATGACAAGCAATACGATTTCGTCTCTTCTCTTGACGTTTTTTCTCACCTTCCCAATCCGGTAGAAACTTTGAAGACTTGGAAGGGGTTGATCAAAAACGATGGAGAATTCTTTATTGAAACAGGACATTCTTGCCATTTGCCCAGCAAATATCACAATAAACCGTATAGTTTGCCGGATCATTTAAGTTTTGCCAATAAAGACATCCTGGTTCAAATATTGGATAAAACAGGATATCAAATCGTTAAAGTTGAAATCTATAGGGGAATATTTTACCGTGAAGCCAATCTTACCAATTTTTCCAAGGAGTTGGTCAAGAAATTATTGGGGAG